>OLRX01001631.1_pt1 | contig 16147 bp, 16 predicted proteins | sample 1672991 | NCBI WGS metagenome assembly OLRX01 (sample SAMEA3136744, study PRJEB25190) | human gut metagenome | biome: human gut; feature: human-associated habitat; material: faeces | place: Austria | collected 2013
GAACCTACTGGGGTTCATGGGCTTCTTAAGTAGCGCAAACTTTTTACTCACAAGTCTTATAAATCTTAATATCATCAAACTTTATATTTCGGCGGAAACTCAAAAATTTCATAAAATCAAATACCCACAAATAACAGTCTGGTATTATATCAGTTCCAACCGATTCTTTAAAATCAATATAAAATCGTGGCGTACAAGTACCTATATTACGTTCTCCCCACCTGTCATTATAATAAATAGAGTAGTCAATTCCTACTTCGCATAATATCCCATTAACTATTGCCGGATATTTTGTATTTATTTCTTTCCAATATCGAGGTTCTTTTGCATATAAGCGTTCATTCCAGTCTATCCCGTCATCAATCTTCTTCATCACATTAGCACTGCCGCCAGCAAATACATCTATTGGCTTTCCGGTAAACATAATTCTATCAAATTGCGAAAGAGCATCGGGCGGATTATTGCTGCTCGAATAAACATACCCCTTACATGAAAGACTTCGCCCATTGTATATACATCCAAACATTTTGAAATTACGATTATTAAAAAGATACCCCTCAACAATATCCTTTTCTATCCTTTCATGCTGCAAGCGGAAAAAATGTTCTTCATCTACTATAATCCTAAAATTTTCATGATTTTCTGAAATAAAACGAACTTCATTTTCTTCAAGACCACTCAAGTATCCTTCTAACATATATCCTCCCATAATATTTATATCTATTTTTCATTAACATATTATGGGAATTATACCACCCTATCAATCGTAACTCAATTTCTTCTTAGAATATTCAACATTTTGATTGCAGGGTGCTTAACGCACCCTGCAATCAACCATCAATTAGGCATAAAAACCATGTTCCTCAATGCCCTTTTCCAGAATGGTATGTATCAGTTCCTCCAGCTCCACACCGTTTATCTCGCTGACCACGATCAGCTTTGCAAGGGTATCTTTCTGTACGGATATGGCATACTGTTCCTCATCGGCACGAAGCTCATGGACGCAGATGCCAAGCCCGTCCGCAATCCTGCACACCACGCCAAGCTCCGGCTCCCTGATGCCCGCCAGAATATCCATGATTGTCCTCTCCGGCACTCCCGACATTCTGGAAAGCTCCATAATACTGATTTCTTCCTCTTTCATCACGTTTAATAACTTATCCCCGGTTGTAAACATATCTTTTTCCTTTCTACTGTTTTATGATTTTATTTGTAGCCGCTATCCGGGGCAGAATAATATCCTGAATGTATGGAACATTTATTTCTGTTGCGATAAAATTCCGCCCCTGTTTTATGCACTGGACAATCTCACTGCCCGAACCTGCAAACGGGATAAAAACCAGAGCATCTGGCATACTGCTTGCAAGGATAATCCTTTCTGCCAGTTTTTCCGGCTTTTGTGTCGGGTGTCCTGTTGATTCCTTGTAATTAGGCATAACCCTCGGAAACTCCCAAACATTGCCGCAAGACTTCCCCTTCGGATTTTTTCTCTTGTCCTTTTCTCCTCCAGCATGATACGGGATACGGATTGTGTCATGATTGATTTCATGGAGAGGCTTGCTGTAAAACCACATAAATTCTGCTTCATTCCGGTAGATTGCCTTGCCCGGACGTCCTGTACCATAGTTCCACACAATCAGATTCCTCTTAATCCACGCAAACTTATCCAACACGCTGACAGATAGCTTGTCTATCATCTGGCTGCTTCCCCAACAATAAAATGCGCCTGTCGGCTTGAGTACCCTGTAACACTCCCCAACCCATACAGCGCACCAGCCTAAATATTCCGGCACAGACTGGAACACAAAATCAAAATCCCCCCTCATATGGTAATATGGCGGATCAGCAATAACTAAATCTATGCTCTCCGAAGGCAGACATCTTAATATATCTACACAGTCTGCCGCAATAATCTGGTTTTTCTCTATCCCATTTTCTTTTGAAAATAAATTCAACCTGCCATATCCCCCCTTATTTTTTCTTCCCGCCAGAAGGTTTCTTTTTCGGAAACTCCATGACAAACTTAAACTGTACCCCGCTTTTTTCTGCCCCGTCTTTGGTGTAATGGTATTCTTCCGTCCCACTCGGAATGATATAGGCATCATAAGACTTGCCCGCCTTGCTTTTTAACCCTTTTAACAGGATTTTCTTTCCGGCAAGCATATCCTTCACCTGTGCATCGGTAAGGGCAGCACCCATTACCCGGCTCACGTTCATACCGCATTTTTTTACGCAATACGCACCGAATTTTCCCTTTACCACCTGACCGCCGCAGTTCGGGCATACCCCAAGAGCCGCCTGCTCCTGTGCGAACATCTTTTTCTGCTCGTCGCTGACCTCATGGTAAGTGTATATCAGCTCCGATACCATATTTTCAATGTCCGCCATAAAGTCCTCCATAGGAAGCTCCCCTTTTGCTACCAGTGTCAGGGCATTTTCCCAATCGGCGGTAAGTTTCGGGGACTTCACCACATCCGGCAGCACCGTAATCAGCTTCATTCCGTCCTCTGTTGGTATGATCTGCTTCTTTTCACGCTTCACAAACCCGTCCTTGACTAACTTCTCAATGATGTCCGCCCTTGTTGCAGGCGTACCCAAGCCTTTCCGTTCCACGTCATCACCCATATCTTCCGTCCCGGCACGTTCCATTGCTGACAATAATAAATCTTCCGTAAAATGCTTCGGCGGGGAAGTGAAATGTTCGCTGACTTTCGTCTGCACACCGTCAAATGTCTGTCCCTCTGACAGTTCCGGCAGCTTCTTTTCCTCTTTTTCCTCCTCCTGATTCCCGGAGATTTTAAAGGAACGCTTAAAGGCATCCTCAAAGGACTTCCACCCGTTATGCGTGACGGACTTCCCGGAAACCGCAAAAGTATGTCCGCCGCAGGAAAATTCCGCTTTGACTGTTTCATACAGATGTTTTTCCCCGGTAGCGCATAACAGGCGGTTCGCAACCAAAGACAGGATTTTACGCTCCGTTTCCGGCAGTGCCGTAAGGTCAGCTTTCGCTATCTCCATTGTAGGGATAATAGCGTGGTGGTCTGTCACTTTTTTACTGTTCAGAATCCGCTTTATGTCCGGTCTGGAAGCCTTGCTTTCCTCAAACATCAGGGAACTGTACACCGCTTCAATCACGCCCTGTGCGGTCTGCCCCATGTCATCGGATAAGAACTGGCTGTCCGTCCTCGGATATGTGGCTAACTTTTTCTCGTAAAGGCTCTGCGTGTACTCTAAGGTCTGCTTTGCGGTAAATCCAAACAAGCGGTTCGCATCCCTCTGGAGCGTGGTGAGGTCATAGAGCTTCGGCGGCATGACCGCTTTTTCTTCTTTCACAACAGACGTAGTAAGAGCCTGCCCATCCCGACAAGCTCCCGCAATCTCATCCGCTTTTGCTTTATCGTCAATGCGCCCGGTAGCGGCATCCATCCCGTCCATCAAGATATGCGCCATGTAATACTTTTCCTTCTGGAAATTCATAATCTTCGCTTCCCGGTCTACTAACATCGCAAGGGTGGGTGTCTGCACCCGCCCCACCTTTAACACTTTTCCGCCATACAAAACCGTAAACAGCCTTGTACCGTTGATGCCCACAAGCCAGTCCGCTTCCTGCCTGCACAGTGCGGAATGATACAGGTTGTCATAATCGCTCCCCGGCTGTAAATTCTCAAACCCTTCACGAATGGCGGTTTCCTCCATTGAGGAAATCCACAGGCGTTTGATCGGCTTGTCACAGCCTGCCATTTCATACACAAGGCGGAAGATAAGCTCTCCCTCCCGTCCGGCGTCAGTGGCGCAGATCGTAGCCGAAACGTCCTCCCTGTGCATCAACTGGAAAAGCACGTCATACTGTGCTTTTGTGTCCGGCTTCACCTCATACTGCCATTTCTCCGGCTTGACGGGCAGGCTCTCATACGTCCATTTTTTCCACTGCTCCCCGTAGCTTTCCGGCTGTGCCAGCTCCACCAGATGCCCTACGCACCAGCTCACAACATAACCATTCCCTTCCATATATCCGTCATGGTTCTCCACTGCGCCGATTACCTCCGCAATGCTCCTTGCTACACTCGGTTTTTCCGCTATCACTAACTGCATTTTTCTTTTCCTCCTATCAACTCAATATCACATTCCACTTCATTTCCCCACACATCAAACCCTTCTGCCTTTCTCCGGGCAAACAGTTCTATTTTTGGCACACTACCCATTAGCTGATTGATCCGGTGATGTACTTCTTCCGGCTTCCTGCTGTGTTCTTCGATATGGGATACTACTACCTGATGTACCCCTGCATGGACACGCTTTGGTCTGCCCTTTGTTGCCAGTATGCAGATCTCAACATTACTGCGTGTCCAATACCCCATACCCCAAAAAAGCGACTCACTCTTTTTATTCTGTTTTACCCATACAAACGCCACCGTCTTATAAGCAAACCCCCATGCTTTTATCACCTCCAAACCTTCCAAAAGGCATGGGAATGTCACCCAAAGAAATAAGGCGCAGTCCTTGTCCGCAATGCCAGCTACCGGAAGTGCCTTTATATCTTCAATGTTCATGGTGGAATAATGGCTTTCTGCGGTTCTTCCCGCATCTTTTTTAGAATGTACATAGTAATGCCAAGGGGGATCAGCCAGAATAACTGAATATTTCTTTTCTGCCATGTCGCCGTCTACTCCTCCCCGTCATCCTCAAAGAAATCATCCTCTTTTTCCTCATTCTCCTCATCATCTTCGTATTCTTCTTCCTCCTCATCATCGTCCTCGTCAAGAAATTCCTCTTTCTTTTTCTTCACTACCTTGAAATAGTAGCCGCCGCCAATGGCTGCAACCGCCACAATCCCAAGAATGATATAGGTTGCCATCGGGTTTTCTTCTGGTTTCTCCGGCTCAGGTTCCGGTTCTTCGGTGTTTATCTCATCCCCGTCCTCTGCGGGTTCTTCCGTAAGTTCTTCTTCCTTCCCCTGTTCCCCGTTGTTATTGGGAAGTGCGCCCTCCGTCACAGGGATTGCGGACTCCAGCGCAGCGGAATTTTTCGGCAAGGTTTCGCTGTTGTCCGCTGTCACGTTCAGCAGGTCATTTTCCGTAACTTCGGTCAGGAAATAAACCACTTCTTCCTCCCCGTCTCGGTCAATGATAAGGTAGAAAACTTTTTCCGATGCGGTCTGGATTGTATAAAATTCCTTTCCCGTTTCGCTTTTCTCCTTTTCCCCGGATTCCTCCTTTTTCTCTGATGCCGCCGCTTCCGCCATTGCCTGCTTTTTCTGCTCTGCAAGGCTGTTTTCGGAAACGGTGTTCCCGTCACTGTCCGTTTTGGTATGCTCCGTCACCTGTGCGGTGGCGGAGGAAGGCTTGGTAGCCTGTGCGTTCACCGGGAGCTGCTCTGCCGGATTCTTCTCGTTCCCGTCCGCTTTTTCCGGATCGGTGTAATACGGGTTGGCTGTTTTGTAGACCTCCGACATATTCCCGGCGTTATCCATTGCGGAAATGGTAAAATACTGGTAGCCTGCGTCAAACTGTTGCAGACGGATATTCAAGACACCGTTTGTAAGCTCCGTAAATTCATACCCGTTCACATACACTGCCTTGATGCCGGAATCCGTATCATGCGCCTGTATGGAGAGCAGACCGTCGCTGACCGCAGCATTTAAGGTAGGCTTCGTAAAATCAAAGCATTTCATATAGCGGTTTTTCTCATAGGTTTTGCCCTTCTGGTCTGTCACAAGCACATAGACGGTGGTATTCTCCGAAATCTCCACATACATATCCTCTGTTACGTCCGTCCAGCTCCCATTCTGTGCGACTTTTGCCTGCACTGTCTTTATGGTGAAGTTGCCGGAATGTGCCACATCTTCAACGGAGATATGTACCTTCGTGGTGTTATTGTGCCAGCCGGACGGAGTGGAGATTGTGATTTTTACATTCGGGTTCACATATTCGCATAAGCTGTAATCCCCCTTGCAGACCTCACAATCTTTATCAATGGAATATTGTGTGCATTTTTCTTTACAGGTACATTCCGGCTCCGGGACTTCATTCCCGGATACTGTACCGCTTTCCGTACCTTCCCCACTGCCATCGGATTCTGTTTCGCCTTCATTCTCGCCGGACTCGCTTTCTGTTTCCCCAGTTTCACCTTCTCCGGTTTCCGTATTTTTCTCCGTTTCAGTGCTTTCCTCTGTTTCCGCTTCGGTACTGCCTTCCTCTGACGTTTCGCCGCTTCCCTCCGTAAGCGCACCTTCTGCATAGGCATCTACCGTATTCCCGCTGTTCGCCATAAACTCCCCTATGGGCATACAGAACAGTAATGCCGACAAGAACAGCGACACCGCCGCCCTAACTGATAACTTTTTCTTCATTTCCTGCCATCTCCTTTGCGTTTTCTTTTTCTTCCAATAACTTCAAAATCTCGTCCTCGCTGAATTTGATAAGTAATTGCAGCTTCTCGGACGAGATTTTATGCTTTTCAATAATATCCATTTTTTCGGCTCTTTCCGCCATGCGCTTCTGTTCTTCCAAATCCTTCTTTTTCTCCTGTAAGGAGTCAAGCTGCGCGTACACTTTGGAAAGCTCCTTTTCAATGCGTTCCTTTGTCATAAATGCCTCCTGTCCTTTCATAAAAAAGTCTTACATTCACAAGTGCCTTTGTGATAAAATAGTTTGACAATAGAAAAGCCTGAAATGCTCTGCACTCCAAGCTGGTCAGCGTGACGGTTCCACTTTCCGATTTATGACATTGCCACATATGATATTTTTCCTGCTATTGTCAGGCTTTTTTATGATTTTTCCGTTGTGGTTGTCATACTTTTTTATCAATCATTTACTGTAACAGATATTGTCACGCTTTTTTATGAAAATGTCTTACTTTATTCTCATATTGTCAAACTTAATTATCATCAGACACCTCCTTAATTTAATCTTCCAAAACTGTAAAAATGGCTCTGCCAATAGGACGAATTGATGCTTGCGTAACTGATCGGATCTCCGCAGTGAATCATTGTCCCGTTGCCGCAGTAAATCCCCACATGGCTCACCGCCCCGGCAGAATTGTAAGTCCCGGTAAAAAAGATAATATCACCCGCCTTTGCGTCCGATGCGGAAACCGGCGTACACTGGTCATAAATCCCCTGTGCGGTGGTTCGTGGAAGGTTATGCACCCCGCTGTTAGTAAATACCCAACAGACAAAGCCGGAACAGTCAAAACTTGTAGACGGGCTTGAGCCGCCCCACACATACGGGAATCCCAAATATTTAGCGGCTTCCTCCATAAGAGCCTGCACCGATGCGTCATCGTAGGCATCCGGCGGTATGGCGTTCCCCGGCAGACCTCCCGGCGTTTCCCCGTAAAGCGTGCCTTCGCCCACATCGAAATAAAATAACGGGTTATAATACTCCCCGTCATATAAACATTCGATATGCAAATGGCTTCCTGTGCTGCTCCCGGTATTCCCCGTTGTGCCGATGACCGCCCCTTTTTCCACTTCCTGCCCCGCACCCACGCTGATGCTGTCCATGTGGGCATACTTGGTTGTGTAACCGTCTATCTCAATCGCTACATAATTCCCGTAGTGGCTGTCATACGCCGCCGCTGTCACCGTACCGTCATGGGCGGCATAAACGGTTGTGCCTGTCGGTACAGCTATATCCACGCCCCGGTGAAATTCCTCGTTCCCTGTGGCTGGATTTTTCCGGTATCCGTAATAGCTTGACACATAGTAATACCAGTAAAGGTTAAGCGGCGAGGCGAACTCCTGAAGCAGACCGTTTGTTTCCCGGTACATGGCGAAAATCTCCGCCTGCTCCGTATCCATTTTCCCGGAAACAAGGCTTTCAAGCGGTATGACCGTCAGTGTCACCCGGAGGATACTGACCTCGTATTCTTCTTCCTCCTCATACTCATATTCTTCCTCTGTTTCCTCCCCTGTGACCGGATCAGTGACCGTCCTTGTGCCTGTCTTTGTGACTGTCCTTGTCCTCGTTTCCGTATCCGGCGTAAGTGTGAGCGTATACATCTCATCAAAAAGAGCCTGTATTTCGCTTTCCACCTCACTTGCGGTAAATTCCGTATGGACTGCCGATAAATAGCCGATAAGGGTAAACGGGTTATGCCCGATTGTCCCAAGATTATAGGAATATTCATCATACCCCGGATAATCCGTTTCCACCCGGTCAATCTCATTCTGCAAGTCAAGCTCCAGACGGGTAAGCTGTAAATCAGCGGCGTCAATCTCTTTCGGCTTGCTTAAATAACTCGCTGCTAAAATCGTGGACTGCGTATCCGCAAACATCGCCCCACAGGACGATACGGAAACCATAATCATCATAAGGAGCAGCGCCATGATGCCCACTGTCACAAGCAGTCCGGCGTTTTTCCTCGCAAACTCCTGTAACTTCCTCGCCACAGTGACCGCACCGTTTTTTGTCTTTTGGAACGCCTGCTCCGCCGTCTTTCCTGCCGCCGCTTTTTTCCTCGCCTTGACATACTCCCGTTTAATGCGCTGTTTCTGTAACCGCTTCTGCAATGCCTTTTTCTGCATCTGCGGGTTTTCTTCCAGAAACTTCTGGTACTGGAAATTGACTTCCTTTTTAAACTGCTTCTTTTCCAGCTTTGCTATCTTTGCCCGCTGTTTCTGCTCTTTCCCATTTATCTGCCTTTTGACGAAAGAATAAACCGATTCCACTTTCTGCTCCGACTTGTGTGCGCCCTCCACCGCTGAATTTTCTTTCTCCGTTTCAGCGATTTTCCCATGCACGAAATTTTTGCTCTCATTCTGCATCCGGCGCATGGTAGTCTTAGGTATGCCCTCCTGCTTAAATGGCTTCTCCTTATCCAGAGGAACAGCCACATATTTTCCCTTCCCGGTTTTTTCGTCAAACACTCTCTGCAAAGTGTATTCCCTTGTCTTAGGCAGCTTTGCCCTTGCTTTTTGTACCTTCCTCCCGGCTTTCTGTGCCTTCCGCTGCTTCTTTTTCAGCTTTTTGCTTCCGGTAAATTCAGAGCCTCCTTCCCCCTGAAAAGAATTTCCGGTTTCTCCTGTAAAAGTTTCTTCCGTAAAGGTTTTATTTTCCGCTTTTTCCTTCGTGCCGCCTTTATTCTGGTGTTCCCTCTGTACCCGCTTTTTATGGTACTTCCCTTTTTTCTGCGACTGCCTGTAAGTGTCCCTCCGGTGGTAATCTTCCGCATCCGGCTGTTTCTTCCCTGTTTCCTCCGGCTGATTGAAATTGTCCTGCCCGGTAAACGTGTTGTTTTCCTTTACAAAATCCGGTTTTTCCTCCTGCCCCGGCTTTGCATCGGACTTTTGGACTTTTTGTCCAGAAGTGGTCTGGTACATCTGCTTTTTCGCATGAGATTTTGAAGCATGGTTCGATTTACGCTGTCCGTCATCACTGTTCCGGGAATCCATGCTTTTATTGTTTGTAAAATTGTTGTCCTTTCCCGGCTGGCTCTCTTTGGACTTCTGGACTTTTTGTCCAAAAGTTTCCTGTTGCGCCTGCATACTCTTTTCCGTCTGCCTTTTCCCGCCCAAACCATGCCCCGGTTTCCCGATGCCGGAATCCCTCGGCTGATAGGCAGCATTGCCGCCACCTGTAAAGGCATTATGCGCTCCTGTATGGAACTCTGTATTTGCTTCTTTACGGTAGGCGGTATTTCTTCTTTTATTTTTCTGCGCCATTCCCATTTCCTCCAATGTCTATTGAAACTTACTTTTTACTGCATTTTCGCAATCCTCCTTACTGCTGTTTCATAATATCCCCTGTTGATTTCTGCGCCCAAATATCTCCTGTCTGTTTCTATTGCTGCCAGTGCGGTACTCCCAGTCCCCATAAATCCGTCAAAAATCAGTTCTCCCGGCTGGCTGGATATTTGAATCAGCCATGAAAGGAACTCCACATTTTTAATTGTAGGGTGGTATATCCCGTTCTGTTTCTGCCAGACGGAATTATAAGTTGCTTTGGGATATTCAGAGCCGAACCAGCAGGCATTAAACCTTGTCTTGTACTTCTTACTTGGTTCTCTGCCTGCATGAAATTTCGTTCCTGCCTTTTTCCTGTTCTGCAGCAAAGTAGTATGGTTAAATAACTTCCTGCCTTTCTGACAGAAAATAATCCACTCTGCATTATTGGCAAAGCTGCCTTTTAAATCGCCAATACCTCCCACTGTCCCCTTTTCTACAACCATGCAGTTTTTTATGGCAAATCCAGCCTGCCGCAGACATTCATAATGATATGGGTAACAGTCAAACCGGGTAAAGAAATACGCATGGGCGTTATCTTTCAAAATACGATAACTTTCATGCGCAAACAGTTCATAATCTATTCCCTCATCCCCGTCAAGTACCTGATGCCTGCTGTTGGTGAAATTGTTCTGGTAGGAAATTCCATATGGGGGATCGGTGAGTATCATCGACACATATCCATCCGGCATCTGTGATACTAATTCCATGCAGTCCATACAATATATCTGGTCTGATAAAATAATACTGTTGCCAGTTTCTTCCCCCATTGTCCTTTCAAAAATAAGTTCAATACTAATCACTTCCTTTTCTGCTAAATAAGTTTCATAATAATGTGACTTCTACCACTTTTGCATAAAGAAAAGGCACATCTACCTGTATCAGCAAACACGCCTTTCCAAACAACGCCCTATCGTCCGCAATTTTCCACATTCCAGTATAAAACCTATTTTTAAATCCACGCTGTTTCTATGAAACTTATTTATAAAAACTTTAATCTCTATGGCATTATGGAACTTATTTGCGAAATTATTGGACTTATTTTGCAAAGTATAAAACTTATTTATCAGTCAACACCCATATTTTATTCACTCCCTTTTGCTTCCTCCGGTTTTGTGTTCATAATCGCAAAGGTCTTTGTGTCTGCTGGGTACTTATCCACGAATGGGATAACCACGTTGTCAAACAGTATCAGACCGCTTCCCGGCTCGGAATTGGTGACGTGCATGAGCTGTTTCTCCGACAATCCTAGCTTATCCGCCAAGATATGCTGGTCTTTGGCGTTCTGGTTCAGCAAATATACAAAATCGCTGTTCCCCAAGATGCCCTCGATTTCCTCCGATTTCAGAAAATCGCCCACGTTCTGTGTCAGTCCTGTTGGGATTCCGCCCCATTTCCTGAACCTTTTCCAAATCTCCACCGAGTAAATGGCGGTCTGCTTTTCTTTTAAAAGCAAATGGAACTCATCACAGTAGTACCTTGTGGCAACTTTCCGTTCCCGGTTCTGCGAAACCCTGTTCCAGACTGCATCCTGCACGATTAACATTCCAATCTCTTTTAACTGGTTTCCCAAGTCACGAATGTCAAAGCACATAATCCTGTTATGGGAATCCACATTAGTACGGTGGTTGAAATAGTTCTGCGAACCATGCACATATAAGACAAGACTGTTGGCAATCCGAACCGCTTTCTGCTTCGCTTCCCTCTGCATCTCCGGCGCAACATCCCTCGGCTCATACTTTAACAGCGCATTGTACAAATCTTCCAGTATGGGCATATTCTCCGGCTTCGGGTGTTTGAAATACCCGTCATAGATATGCTTGATACAGGTGTCAATGATACCCTTCTCGTCATTTTCCAGACCGTCCTTCCCTCCGGCTATCAGGTCACACAGGGTAATCAGGAAATCGCTCTTTAATTTGAGTGCCTCCTTATCCCCTTTATGGGAGAGCTGAATGTCCATCGGGTTCAGATAATCTTTTGAATTGGTGGCAAGCCTTACCACCTGCCCATGAAGCGCCTGCACTAATGGAAAATACTCGCCCTCTGGATCGCAGACGATAATATCATCTTTTGTGATAAGGAAACAGGATAAAATCTCCCTCTTTGCGGAAAAAGACTTGCCGCTTCCCGGCGTTCCCAGAATCACCCCATTTGGTGTACGCAGCCTTTTTCTATCTGCCATAATCATGTTGTTACTGAGTGCGTTCAGACCGTAATAAATGGCGGGTGCGGGCATGAAAAGCTCCTGTGTGCAGAAAGGCACAAGGACAGCGGCGCTCTTAGTGGTGAGGTTTCTTTCAATCCCCACCTCATTACAGCCAATCGGCGCACTCGCCATTAACCCCTGTTCCTGTAAATACTGCAAGCATCTGAGGTTGCAGTTTGCCTGCTGGATAATGCCGGACACCCTCTGCGTCAGGTTCTCCAGTTCCCGCTTCGTCCTCCCATAACAGGCAATGAGGAACGTCATCTTGATAAGTTTCTGGTTGCTTGTGTTCAAATCGTCCAGAAGCTCTAACGTGTCCTTCTCATAAGTCACAATGTCCGTAGGCAGAATATCCATATCATAGCCACTCCGGACTGCCTTCTTCTGTTCCTCTATTTTCATTTTCTGAATGTCGGTGAGCGCACGTTTTATCATCTTGATTGCTTCCACCGGATCAATGGTCTGCATATGCATGGTAAGTGTGAGGTTATCGTCAATATCCAGCAGCTTTTTAACCATCTCGTCCGTAAACTTCGGCGCAATCATATCAAGGTAAGACACGCTCCCATAGATGCTGCCGGACTTAAAGCGGCTCGGATAGCGGAAGTCAAACCCCGGCGGGGCGATATAGTCCTTGACCGACTTCCCGGATTCTGACAGCTCCTTAAATGAAAAACGGAAAGGCTCCATTGTACCCTGATTGAAATACTCATGCAGGATACGCAGCCTTTCCTTCCCGTCAAGACCTCTGGCGTTTGTGCCGATATTGTTTAAATTGCGTACCACGTCCTTCTCGATATTGCTTAACTTGCTCTTTGCTTCCCTGTACCCGGCGCTTTCCACGCCGAAAATCAGGTACTTGGACTTGATGATTCCGTTGTTGCCTTTTGCCGACTGGTGCTTTAGCATATGCGTATACTCGTCACGAATATCGTCAAAATCATCCGCCTGCAGAGGAATGTCAAACTGCTCCGCAAGAGCCTGCTCGCTGACCTGCCTGTTAAATAAGAACAACTGGAACTTTATGGACGGATCGAAGTAGTTAATCAGTTTGCTGTATTCTTCCAGAATATCCGCCTGATCCTCCACCTCCAGCAAGTCATAGTTGATGTCAAAAAACTCCACCATTTTCGTGTAATAACTGTCCGCCACCTGACAGATGCCGTCCCGGTACATTTTTTTGAATGTAATGGTTTTCTGTGCGGTGTCCGGCTTCGCCTGCTCCTTGCTGTTCCCGGCAAGCACACGCCGAAGCTCCGCAAGGCGTTTCTTTTCCGATAAGGTCAGTCCCGCCTTTTCCGGCGTCTGTCTATTTTTTCCCGGCTTCTGCTTTTCCGCTTCTGCCTTTTGCTTTTTCTTCAAGGAAACATACCTCCCTCCTTATTTTTTCCCGTTCCTCCAACTGCTTGTAGAGGTTTTCCGATTTATACGGTCTGATTCCCGGCGTGAGTACCTTCTGCCGGAGCATGAAGTATAAAATCTTCTCTGCCGGGAAACCGTCTTTTTCATACATTGCCAAAAAGAAGAATGGCAGCATTGCGCCCACCATGATAAGCGCCGCCCCCTGTGTCCCCAATACCCCTTTGGTAAGGAAATACAAAGGCACTCCCACAAGTGCTGCGCCAGAAAAGCAGATAATCTGCCTTTTGGTGAGGTTCAACGCTACTTTTGTCTTGATTCCACTCAGGTCTTTTGGCACTGGTACGGATATTGCCATAGTCTGCTCCTTTCGTGGGAAATGCCCGCCAAGCACAGTATTTTTGTACTCAATGGGCATTGAAAATTGATTTCGATAATGAGCCTGTCTTGAATAAGCTGAAACAGAGGATTACGGTATATGCCGCAACCGACCACAATGCGCTGTGCAGATTGCCCGCCACTGCGACACTCGCCACAAGCACAGCATAGATCGCCACGCACACCATGATAAAGAACCCCTGAAATGCAAGAGCCACAAGCCCTTTTAAATAATTTGTCCCGATTGTACCCCATTCCCGGTTGGTAACTGTCGCTGCCGGGATTGGCGCTACTGACACATAAAGGTATATTTCAATCATGCGCCCGTATAGAATGACGGTGATGAGGACGGACATGATTTTCATACATAAGCTGATGACCATAGTTTCCAGACCAAGACCGATAAGCTCCCCTATCCCCATTGTATCAATCTGGTTGTTGAACATGGTGGTAAGGGTAGCCTGTACGTCAAGGCTTGTGGAGCCGGATATGGAAGATGCCGCCTGTGTCACCACATGGCTTCCCACATCAAACACCGCCATGACTATATCAAAGGTCTTGGAAAGCAGCATGACAGCGATACAAGCCTTAAATAAAAAACGGAAGAACAGGCTTGTATCAAAGTCATGCATATTGTTTTTGTCGATTACCATTGTTATCAGCTCATAGATCAGCACAAAACTGATTATCATGCCTGCTATGGGGACTACCACGTTTTCCGAAAGCGTCCGTATCATGCTGAATATTCCGGCGTTCCAAGTGCTTGGCGTCTTGCTGACCTCCCCCGCAATCGTGCCGACCTTATCATTGACATCGGAAAACATGGTATCAAGGTTATTAAGCACCCACCCTTGCAGCATCTCCTTTATGAAATCAGTGATTTTGTCTATGATGCCGCCCATTTATCTTATGAAAACAGGCTGGAGAGCTGTGGAATCACCGTCTGCGCCACAATGATAATGCCCCCTCCACTCATAAGCTGCTTGATTCCCTGTGATTTTGCACCCGGATTATCATTTCCATATCCCTCAAGAAGATTGATGACGCCCCATACTCCAACGCCTGCTCCGATTGCTGTTACGACTGTCTTTAATCCTGTTACCGCTGTTGTAAAAAATGCCATGTTTCTACCTCTTTCTTTCTCAAAAATAATTTTTGTCTAGTTTCCGAAAGAGTTTTTCGTGTAAAATGCCCTGCCTTATGGTAAGATAAAGACAGGGCAATCCTTTAGGAAGAACCCTGCGGGCATCCGGCATATTCAGTTTGGCGATTGGCTATGCCGGACGCTTTGTTTTGTCCTTTCCCAAGTACATTCAAAACTCCGTTTCCGTAACTTTTGGACTTTTTGTCCAGAAGTCCTGTTGCTGGTTTACAAGTTCCCTATTCAGTTTTTTCCATATTCAGTTGTCATGCTTCAATCACGCCCGCATCCTCCACCTCATCAATGGTGTCATTGTCCCTGACTCTTGCTTTACACAGGTTTTTCACATATTTTTCGATGTCTAAGGCGTTCTTGTCATCAAAATCGGACAGAAGCCGGTACTGCTTGTGCTTTGTGATGTCAAACTTATTGGAGAAGAATGGTCTAACCCCTCTAAGCTGCATGATACATTTTCCACCATCCATAACCGAAATCTCATCCATCGACATCAATTCTTTTCCGGTCTTTTGATAATTTAAACCGTAGGACTGCGACGTACCCCTTGTGTCAGAGGTATTGTAAAGGTCAATAGTTTCCTTACCCAAAATTTCCGCCATCTCTTTTAAGGTGGTCTTTTCCTTCCCTCCGAGGAATAAGGTGGTATCACAATTCCCTTCAATGGTGTCGGCGTTGTCCTTATAAATGGCTTTAAGCTGCGACTTCGACTGCAAAATTATCGAAGCTGATATTTCCCGGCTCCGGATTGTGGCAATCAGCTTCTCAAACTTTGGTATTTGCCCAATATTGGCAAACTCATCGAGCAAGCAGCGCACATGGACGGGCAGCCTGCCATGATACACATCGTCCGCCCTGTCACAGAGCAGATTGAAAAGCTGCGTATACATGATTGACACGATAAAATTAAATGTGTCATCGGTATCGGAGATAATGACAAACAGCGCTGTCTTTTCATCCCCAATCATATCCAGTCCCAACTCGTCATAGCTTGTCAGGTCACGCAGCTCCTTGATGTCAAAGGGGGCTAAACGTGCGCCACAGCTAATTAAGATGCTTTTCGCTGTCTTGCCAGAAACGAATTGTCAAGGACTTTTTAATCAAGTTTACAAAGAAGTCACATTTTACGGACTTCTTCACGGAGCAGACGCTTGATTTTGTCCTCCATCGTCTCTTTGGCGGTCTGGCTGAAATGCACACGGACGATATAGGTGGTCTTGCCGATCTGCTTTCTGACAGTCGGGCAAGGGGTGTTGTTGGTGGTGCTGTTGGTTGCGGTATTGTTCATTCAAAATCCTCCTGTAAATGAAAAATGCCCGGT
>OLRX01001643.1_pt1 | contig 16058 bp, 14 predicted proteins | sample 1672991 | NCBI WGS metagenome assembly OLRX01 (sample SAMEA3136744, study PRJEB25190) | human gut metagenome | biome: human gut; feature: human-associated habitat; material: faeces | place: Austria | collected 2013
AGGCATTGGCGACCTGGACAAGAAGAGGTTTCAAATAACTGCCGGCGCGGGAGATTCGCCTGGATTTTACTTTCTGGTTGCTCTGGTCATTACGGGGACAGCAGCCAGCCCAAGAGATAAGATGTTTGGATGACGGAAACACGGACATATCCGGACCAATCTCAGAGAGAATGGCAATAGCAGTCATCGGATTCTTATTTAATCCCGGGAGAGTATAAAGTAGATCTAAAACAGCAGAAAAAGGTTCTGCGATCCGAAGGATTTCAGACTCGATCTCTTTCCGGTGGGCTTCAAGTTCATCGATGTGATCAAGGCATTGGCGAAGTTTGACAGCCTGTTCGGGAGAGATCGCCCCGTCAACAGCAGCCTGGATTTCAGAGACAGGTGTTTTGCACCGTGGATCTACAAAAGGAGAGACATCAAAGGTTTTGCCAGGGTGGTCGAGGATATAGTTCGTGATAGAACGGGAGGACTTACCAAAAACATCACTGAAGACATCATCAAGCTTCAGGTTGGAGACAGTCAGGCAGTTCTGTGCGCGGTTCTTTTCCCCGGTGAGCATATTGGTGAGCTTGAAGCGATAGCGCATCAGGTCCCGAAGCTGGCGAATTTCAGGCGAAGGGATAAAACTTGGTTTTATCATGTCGCACATGAATAGGTCGCAGATCCATTTGGCATCCTTGCGGTCGGTCTTATTGCCCTTTTGGGGCTTAGTATATTTGGGATGGGCCAGAGTGACAAAACAGGACTTTTCGAGGATGTTAAAAACAGGGATCCAGTACTTGCCGGTGGATTCCATGCAGACCTCGGTACAGGAATATTTGGCAAGCCAGGCAGCTAATTCCCTGAGCCCATTGGAAAAGGAAGAAAAGCGTGCCTGCTTATACTCGGTACGGCCATTGGGATCGGTAATACCGATACAGGCATAGATCCAGGTTTTGTGGACGTCAAGGCCACAACAGTTGTTGCGAAAGATTTTGAACATAGGGTTCCTCCTGTAAAGAAATATGCAGGACTGGCAGGGACTGGTCATCCGGCGAAATCGAGTCAACTTCGGAAGAGATAAGTTTACGGGCTACGGGAATGCGCCAAACATTGATGCCTTAACGGATGGCCGACCTATATAGAAATACGGGGTTGCCGCTATACAGCCCCGCCACTCACCTCCTCAGGTTCTGTAGTATGCCAGTATCCTACAAGAGGAGTATAGCAAAGAAAAGAGAAGAAGCGAGAGCTTATCCGAGAAAGGGTTTCGTAACCCCATCGGTGCCTTTCGCAGAAAGGTGGTTTATAAACAATGAAAGCAATAAATGATTACGATAAGGATTTGAGATTTGCAGGAATTAAGCCATTTGAGACAAAGGTCTGGCTCTCCTCTCCTACCATGCATGGGGAAGAACAGAAATATGTGGATGAAGCGATTCGAACTAACTGGGTATCGACAGTTGGAGCGAATATCAACGAGGTGGAGAAGCAGACGGCGGAAAAAGTAGGACGGAAGTATGCGGTAGCCTTATCTTCCGGAACTGCCGCCCTTCATCTGGCGGTAAAGCTTTGCGGAGAAAAACTCTATGGGCAGCCAAGGGCGGGACATGGCACATTGGAAGGAAAGAAGATATTTTGTTCCGATATGACCTTTGACGCTACGGTAAACCCGGTTGCGTATGAAGGCGGGGAAGCGGTATTTATTGACACGGAGTATGATACCTGGAATATGGACCCCGCAGCTCTTGAAAAGGCCTTTGAAATTTATCCGGAGGTTCGGATGGTTGTAGTGGCCCACCTGTATGGAGTCCCGGGCAAAATCGATGAGATTAAAAGGATTTGTTCTCAGCACCATGCGCTGATTGTGGAAGATGCGGCAGAGTCTTTCGGTGCATCTTATAAAGGGATACAGACGGGAAACTTCGGGGATGTGAGTGTAATCAGCTATAACGGGAATAAAATCATTACCGGAAGCAGCGGCGGCATGCTCCTGACCGACTGCCTGGAGGATACAAATAAAGCCAGGAAATGGTCTACCCAGAGCCGGGAAGATGCTCCCTGGTATCAGCATGAGGAGCTGGGCTATAACTACCGGATGAGCAATATTATCGCAGGGGTTGTAAGAGGACAGCTGCCATATTTGGAAGAACACATTGCTCAGAAAAAGGCGATTTACGAGCGGTATCAGGAAGGCTTAAAAGGCCTGCCGGTAAAGATGAATCCTTTTGACGAGGCTAACAGCGTTCCAAACTATTGGCTCAGTTGCCTGTTGATTGAACCGGACGCGATGTGTCCGCAGGTTCGGGGAGAGAAGGAAAGCCTTTATATCAGTGAACCTGGAAAGAGCTGTCCCACCGAGATTCTGGAAACGCTGGCGGCGTTCAATGCGGAGGGAAGGCCGATTTGGAAGCCTATGCATATGCAGCCAATTTACCGGATGAATAGATTTGTAACCAGTGAAGGGAACGGGAGAGGCAGGAGCAATGCCTACATTCATGAAGGAAATGCTGTGGATGTTGGGGAGGACATTTTTGAGCGGGGTATTTGTCTACCGAGCGACAATAAAATGACTGAAGAAGAGCAAGAGAGCCTTATTAAGCTCATTAAACTGTGTTTTGAGTGAAGTGAATATTTTAGATATGAGGGCTGTTGTTTTATTATAAAAATATTAACGAGGAGTAGATAAAGTGAGTGATGTGTAGCTTCTATTCGTGATGTCCCTGGTAAACAAAAATTTAGCTTGGTTAAATGCCATTTTAGATATACATAGACGATGGAAAATATGGGGCATATATTGATAAGGAAATAGGAGTGGATTAGGAGAACTGATTATACCTTACTGCAATTTATTATTGAGGAAAAGGATGGAAGCGATGGAAAAACATAAAATATACGGTCCATATGAAAAATACTTTAAGCGGTTATTTGATATAATATGCTCCCTTGCAGCAATTATTTTTTTCTCGTGGCTGTATTTAATTCTAATTATTCTTGGAGCGATTTTCATGCATGGAAATCCATTTTTTATGCAGGAACGTCCAGGCAAGGATGAGAAGATTTTCAAATTAATAAAGTTTCGTTCAATGAATAATCGCAGAGATAAAAGAGGAAAATTACTGCCAGACGAGGTTCGATTAAATCGGTATGGACGATTTTTGCGTACAACGAGCCTAGATGAATTGCCAGAGGCATTTAATATTTTGGCAGGACATATGAGTATAATTGGGCCTAGACCATTATTGGTTGAGTACCTTCCTCTTTACAATGAAGAGCAGAGACATCGGCATGATGTTAGGCCTGGGTTGTCCGGTTATGCTCAGGTACATGGGCGTAATACTGTGTCTTGGGAAGATAAGTTTGCGATGGATGTGTGGTATGTAAATCACATTACTTTTCTCGGTGATATGAAAATCATTTTCCAGACTATAGGAAAAGCTTTTATTAAGCAAGAAGGTATTAATGCAACTACTGCGGCAACGATGGAAAAATTTCGAGGGACTCCAAGTGGAGGTGGTAGCACATGGGGGGCACCAAAATGAGGAAGATTATTATCATTGGTGCAAGCGGTCATGGCAAGGTGATTGCTGATATTGCGATTTTAAATGGATATGAAAATATAGTTTTTCTTGATGACAATGAGAATATAAAGGAGTGTGCTGGTTTTCCCGTTGTTGGACAGACAAATGCTGCCGTGCATATGGACGGGGACAAAATTGTTGCTATTGGAAATGCCAAAATGAGAGAAAAAATTCAGAAGGACATTGTTGGTGCAGTTACGCTGATTCATCCGAAGGCAGTTATTGGTCGTGGGGTAATTCTAGGTGAGGGAACCGTTGTTATGCCAGGTGCGATTATTAACACTGGTGTAAGTATTGGTAAAGGGTGTATTGTTAATACAGGAGCTACTGTTGATCATGATAGTAAGATTGGGGATTTTGTTCATATTGCGGTTGGAGCACACCTAGCAGGGAGTGTTCGAATAGGAAACAGGAGTTGGATTGGTGCGGGTTCTATAGTTATTAACAATTTATCCATCTGCGAAGATTGCATGATTGGAGCAGGTGCGGTAGTCGTGAAAGATATTATGGAAAGCGGAACCTATGTAGGTGTTCCCGCAAAGAGGAGATAGCACTGAAATGCGAGTGATGATTCTATCAAATTTCGATTTGGGATTATATCAATTCAGAAAAGAACTAATACAGGAACTTCTTAAAGATAATGAGGTATTCATCTCACTTCCATATGGGAAATTAATTGAACCATTAAAGAAGATGGGTTGCAAATTTATTGATACTCCTCTGGATAGACGAGGGATTAATCCAATAGCTGATTTGATGTTATTGAATAAGTATCACAGAATGTTGAAACGGGAAAAGCCGGATTTGGTTATTACATATACCATTAAACCCAATATTTATGGTGGTATAGCGTGCCGAATAGCAGGAACACCTTATGCAGTTAATATTACTGGATTGGGTACGGCATTTCAGAATGATGGAATACTCCGTAAAATTGTAACTCGAATGTATAAGGAGAGCTGTAAGAAGGCAAAAGTTGTTTTTTTTGAGAATGTCGAGAACCGTCAGATTTTTATTGATTTACAACTAGTGAAGGAAAGCCAAGCTTGTTTATTGAATGGTGCGGGTGTTAATTTAGAATATTATCATGTTATGGACTATCCAGAAGATATTGATGAAATACGATTCCTTTTTATTGGTAGAGTGATGAAAGAAAAGGGGGTTGATGAATTGTTTATCGCAATGAAAAAGTTGGTGGATGAGAGAATGCATTGTTCTCTTGATATAGTTGGGCCTTATGAAGAAGACTATAGAGAAACTATTAAACAGTACGAAAATGAGGGGTGGCTTCGATACAGAGGATACCAGAAAGACGTCAGAGCATTTATAAAGAATTGTCACTGTTTTGTACTCCCATCATGGCATGAGGGGATGGCGAATACTAATCTTGAGTGCGCTGCGAGTGGAAGACCGGTTATAACGTCAAATATTCATGGATGTTTAGAGGCGGTTCTGGATGGAAAAACGGGCTATCTTGTTGAGAAAAAAAATGCTGATGAATTATATAGGGCAATGAAAAAGTTTGCAGAGTTGTCATATGAGACTCGTAAACTAATGGGAATAGCTGGTCGTCGACATATGGAGGAAACTTTTGATAAAAGAGAGGTTGTTAAGGCAACGCTCGATGCACTGGTTAGGGGTTATCAGGATAATGATTGATGAATTAATAAGCATTATTATTCCGGTTTATAATGCGGAGAGCTTTATCAAGCAGACTATCGAGAGTATCTTGCAGCAAACATATAAAAATTTTGAGCTAATATGTGTAAATGATGGTTCAACGGATAGTAGTATGGCGATTCTCAATGCTATGGCAAGACAAGACAGAAGAATCGTTGTAATTAATAATGTGAATTGTGGAGTATCTGAATCAAGAAATATTGGTATAGACGTTGCAACAGGACAATATATAATGTTTGTTGATGCCGATGACTGGATAGAAAAATGTACATGTGCAAAAGCACTTTCTGAGATGAAAAAGGAACAGGCTGACATTGTAATGTGGCCATACACGACAGAAACGGGAAAGCGTTCCACTCCGAAGATTATTTTCGATGGAAAGAGAGTCTTTGAAAGAGAAGAAGTTTTATCGAAATTGCAACGCAGATTTATAGGCGTGATTGGGGAGGAACTAGCACATCCAGAACTTGCAGATGCATTATGTACAGTATGGGGAAAATTATACAAAACTTGTTTCTTGAAAAATGTACAATTCATTAATTTGGATATTATTGGTACATATGAGGACGGACTTTTTAATTTGGAGGTATTTGGTAAGGCTAACAAAGTAGTCTATATTCCCTATCAGCTGTATCATTATAGACGATTGATGGGGAATACAGTGACATCTGACTATCGGCCTCAACTAAAAAATCAGTGGATGAATCTGTTCCAAATTATGAGGCAATATATTATTGATCACGACCTAGGTGATGAGTATTGGGAAGCTTATTGGAATAGAATCGGATTGAGCGTCCTTGGCTTAGGGCTAAATATTATTTCCTCAAAAAAAAATATAATTAAAAAAATAGCAGAAATTCATTCTATACTATCTATTGAATTGTATAAAGAAGCATATAACCAATTGGATTATAAGTATTTTCCTAATCATTGGAAGATATTTTATCAATGTGCGAAAAATGATAATGCAATTGGGCTATTTATGCTTCTGACTTTAATGAAATTGGCGATGAGGTAGGCGATGATGAGCAATATTCCTATATTCAGCATTATTGTTCCGGTTTATAAGGTTGAAGAATACTTAAATGAGTGTATCGATAGTATATTAAAACAGAGTTTTGTGGATTACGAGATTATATTGGTTGATGATGGTTCACCTGACAATTGTCCCCAGATTTGTGATAAGTATGCAGAGTCATCGTTAAGGATAAAAGTAGTACATAAAATGAATGGAGGCCTTTCTGATGCTAGAAATGCGGGGATTGTTGCGGCATGTGGTCAGTATTTACTCTTTTGTGATAGTGATGATTGCTGGATTGACGATGACATGTTAAAAAAGGCTTATCAATGTATTTTTGATAATGGTAGACCTGATGTAATACTGTTTAGTGGAAGGAAGTTTTTTGCAGATACAGGTAAAATTGTATATGACGCAAAACTTGATTTGCAGATAGTAAATAATAGTTCATTTCATGATGTGCTATCATATTTGGCTGATTCGGGCACATACAGTATGAGTGCATGCACAAAGATTCTTCATCGTGAATTTTTGATAACTAACAATTTGTATTTTACGAAGGGATTACTAGGAGAAGATCTTGATTGGTTTATTGGAGTAATGTTATCAGCTGTAAACGTGAAAGCCATAGATTCATATAATTATCATTATAGAATTCGTAATGGTTCAATTACGCAAACTATAAAGTTGAAGAATATAAAAGATTTTTTATGGATTTTGAATAGATGGACTCCAGTATTAATGAGAAATGAAGAAATGAATGCTCCTTTATTAGGTGTTTTGGCGTATGCATATATGACTAATATGATGCATTTAATGGCGCTTAATACAACAGAAAGAAAAACGATATTTAATAATTATAGAGATTATAGATTCCTTCTAAAATTCAGTAAAAATATAAGAGTCAAATTGGTTAGATTAACAAGCGGCATATTTGGAATAAAAATAACAGGACGTCTATTATCATTGTACTATCACAAACTACAGCAACAGTGATTGTTAGGAGAGCAAGAATGAAAATCAAAATATCTGATGTAGTTATATGTATTCTCCTTATACTAGGGGCATTAACTGTAATTAATATCTCATTTTACCATTTCTATAGGAGTATATTTGGTGCATGTATCTGCATGATTCTTTGTTGCTGTTGTTCAGCAAGAGTTTTTTATGGTGATAATGCAAAAACAATTAGCCTTCTTATATGCTTTTTCGCTTTAAATATATTGATTAGTATATTTAACGAGAATGCAGGAATTGGGGCAACATTAAATATATTGCTATTTATTTGTTTACACATACTTATGAAAATAAATCGCGTAAGTCCAATAGTTATTAAGTTTCTTACGTGTATATATGCAATTGAATGTCTTTATATTGCTTCAATTTCAAAAGGGTATGGTGCATTGCACTGGGCAAGTTATGTGGATGGGAGTAATGCATATGTAAATACAAATTATATGTCATATATGATTTGTATAATGTCTTTTCAGGTATGGGCATATTTAAAAAATACACAATTTGGGCATAGAGTTTTTGGAAAGGCTATAAGTGCTGGATTGCTGATTCTAAATATATGGGCAATATCAAATTTAGATAGTAGAAGCAGTTATATTGCTATATTATTTTTCTTTGTGTTGGTTTACTTTTATCCCAATAATTTGATTACTAAAAAAAACATTTTATTAATATATATTTTCCTTCTTGCGTTATCGATTATTGTTCCAATAATATATGTTTATATGTATAAAAGTGGAATAACTATTAATACCGTTGGTGCCATTTCTAAAAATACATTTACCGGGAGAGAACTAATTTGGAGTGAATATATTCGTCATTTTCGAGGAATAAAGGATTGGATATTTGGTTTGGGTTCACATACTGAGATACATGGTGGGGCAGATATGCACAATATGTCACTGGCACTTATTAAAAATGGGGGTATAATAAGTGCTTTGTTGGTATATGTGTATATAGGAAAAGAAATTACAAAATGTTTGGATACTACAGTTACAAAAGAAAAATTTATGTATTTAGCTGCAGTCTTGGCGTCATTAGCGATAGGATTTTTTGAAAGTACATTTTTGACATCGCAGTTTTTTTGTATTTTTACTCTTTTACTATACGAAGCAAGTTTCACTACAGAGAAATTATTATTAGAAAACGAGGAAACATATGTTGATTCGTAAATTAAAAACATTATTTAAAATTATCATCTGTGGCTTAAGAACAATTAATGGAACTCAAAACGCAAAATTTCTGAATGCTGAAGATACTATTAAAGTTATATGTAAAGAACATAAATCGCTTATTCGTTTGGGCGATGGGGAAATAAATATTTTGAGGGGAAAAAGTGTCTCTTATCAGCCCTGGAGCCCCGAACTGCAAGAAGGTATAGAAAAGACAATTGAACGGTATTTAGAGAACAAGGCGAAGTATATTCTTGGTATGCCTGGTGAGTTCCTTTCGCCAAAATCATATGAGTTGAAATGGAGGCATCTGAAGTCATGGGCATTCAGTAGAGACTATTTTAATAAGCATTTTGATAGAGATATTACTTATGGAGATGCATTTGTTTTCGCAAGGCCTAATGTCAAAATTTACGAACGCATTTGGTTAGATGGTAATATTAGCAAAATAATTTTTATACATAATAATGAAAGATATGCACAAGAATTTGAAAAAAAATATAAAATTAGGACTCAGTTTATCAGGATACCTGAAATAGATGCGTTTAAGCATATACATGATATAGAGGATGAGATAGAAAATGCTTATGATGAAAACGCGATAGTTCTTTTATCAGCAGGGCCTGCATCTAAAGTTATTGTAAGAGAGTTATCAGAAAAGGGGTTATGGTGTATAGATACGGGACATTGCTGGGATTCTCCTCTGTTGCTTAGGTGATATGTAATAGGTGAAAATATGGAAGGACAAAATACAATTTTACGATTTATAAAAACTGCATTTACATTTTTCGTGGGAAACGTTTCAACAAAATTAATATCCTTTTTGTTGATTCCAATTTATACAGTCGCTCTCGAACCAGCGGAGTATGGTGGCTACGATTTAATTGTATCTATACTCAATCTCATTGCCCCATTAGCTTTCTTTCAGATATGGGACGGGGTTTTTAGGTTTTCATTTGATAAAAACAGTCTTGAGCATAAAACATTTATAATTAATAATGGTTTAGTTATCAGTGCGTTTGGCATAGTAGTATTACTTTTTTTCAATTCCTTTTTGAAAATAGTCTACCCAGATTATATTACCAAATGGGTGACACTTTATGGAATTTGTTATGCGTTACAATATTTTTATACAGTTATAGCAAGGGTATATTTAAATAATGTTCTCTTTTCTGTAAGCGGCGTAATCAATGCTTTGATTGCAGCATTATTAAATATTTTTATGATAAAATGGTGCGGCATGGGGGTTGATTCACTATATATTGCTGCATCTATCGGTATTATCGTTCAAATAGTGATGATTGAAATTAAATTTAGACCACTACATAAGTTTCGTATCAATAGTATTGATGTAGCATGTATTAAAGAAATGATTTCGTTTTCATTCCCACTTTGTATTAGTACAATTGCTTATTGGATGTTAAATGGCTATTCTAAAATACTTATTTCAAACAAATGTGGTGTTTATGATAATGGGCTTTATGCAGTTGCGAATAAATTTACAAGTTTGATTTTGATTGTTGTAAGTGTAGTACAGTTTGCGTGGAACGAGATGGTTTATATGGTAACCGACAATACAGAGAAAACAAAAATTTATGAAACTGGCATTAGATTTATTTTCTCGGCAACAATGCTTTCAGCAAGTATATTTTTGTTTATCGTGCGTTTAATCTTTCCGCATATTGTTGATGAAAACTATGCAGGTTCTTTAAATTTAATTCCAATATCCATGGTTGGTGTTGCGATGAACTCCTTTGCAAGTTTTTCAGGAACATTATTTTTAGCAAACAAAAAAAGCAGTATTATGTTAACTACTACATTTTTTGCAGTTGGCACTAATATTATCTTATCGCTATTGCTTGTATCAAAATTCTATTTATATGGAGTACTTGTAGCTTTATCTATAGCATTGACTGTTTTAGCTGCTTCACGCCTTATTGCATTGTATTACAAATATCAAATCACATTGGGATGTACTAATTACTTTTCTATTATAGTATTACTGTGTTCCATAACCTTGTATTATACATATCAATCTATCAGCTTTGATTTATTGATAATGACAATGGTAGTTATAATTTCACTGGTATTGCTGAGAAACGAATTGAGCATCTTTTGGAGGTTGTTTCTTAAAAGGAAAGGAGCCTAAATAGAAAATGATACCTAAAGTTATTCATTATTGTTGGTTCGGTCAAAATGAAAAAAGTGATTTTGTAAAGAAATGTATGAATTCTTGGAAGGATGTTTGCCCTGATTATAGGCTTGTTGAATGGAATGAATCATCATTTGAAATTAATTCAAATGTATATGTAAGAGAAGCTTATGAAAATAAAAAATGGGCATTTGTTTCAGACTATGTAAGACTCTACGCTCTAGCAAACGAGGGGGGATTTTATCTTGACACTGATGTTGAACTGGTCAAGTCACTAAACGATTTAGTTAGTTACCCTGCAATTCTGGGCTACGAATCAAAAGACAGTATATCAACAGCTGTAATCGGAGCAGAAAAAGGAAATGAGATGATTAAATACCTGTTAGAATATTATGATAATCGTCATTTCAAAAGAGCGGATGGTAGTTTGGATATAACTACAAATGTTGTTATTATTTCAGCTTTGCTGAAAAAAAAGTATTCGATACCTTTTGACAATCGACAGTTCGAATTTGGAAAAATATTTACAATATTCCCTAAAGATTACTTTGCACCGAAAAGTCCGGGTGCCAAAAAATATGTTACTACAGCTAATACAATAGCAATACATCATTTTGATGCATCGTGGATGGATGGTAGTCGGAGAGTTAATCAGATAAAGATGCGTTATTCAAAAATTCTTTCAATTATTAGGGGCATTTTATGTGTTTTAATTGGAAAAAAGAATTTTGATAAGCTACGTGGCCGATAATAGAATTTTGGAGAACAGTGGAGTATGAAAAAAATTGCAATTATGACATGGCTCTTTTATGGGAATTTTGGTAGCATATTACAAGCATATTCATTAGGAAAATATCTATCTGAACAGGGAAATTATATTGAATATATTAACTATTATCCTAATTCGCAGTATCCACGCCCATTAGTAGATAGACTAAGGGATAAAGAAGACGTAAAAAGAAAGGTTAGAAGTGTAATCCGCGATCACGGAAAAGTACAGAATCCCGATTTATCTCATCGCTTGGAAATAATGAATAATTTCATTGCCCAAAATTTTATATTAACTGAAAAATGCGAAACAAATTCAGAATTGCATAGATTAAGCAACGGATTTGATGCAGTAATCGCTGGAAGTGATCAAATATGGTCTCCGTTAGTTTTTGACGAAAAATTCTATCTTAGTTATCTTGGAAGTAAGGTAAAGAAAATTTCATATGCTCCAAGTTTTGGAGTCAATAACATTGATAATTCTAATTTATGCGGAAAAATAGGTAAGCTAATTGATGACTTTGATTACGTATCAGTAAGGGAGGATTCAGGGAAAAACATTGTATCTAAATTATGCAACAAAGAAGCAACAGTTGTAGTTGATCCGACTTTGCTACTATCAAAAACGGAATGGCATGCATTCGCTGAGGAATATACTGCGTTTGATACTAAAACAGAATATCTATTAGCCTATTTTTTAGGGGATAATAAAAGGTATGAAAAATATTTAAAATGGGCAAAGAAAAACGGATTGAGAGTCGTGTTGATTCCATCTAAAGTACATGATTACTGTTGCGAGTATGAAGTTACAGAAAGTTTAACTCCAGAACAGTTTGTGTACTTATTTGAACATGCAAAATGTGTTTGTACAGATTCGTTTCATGGCACAGTGTTTTCCATTATTTTTAATAGGCCGTTTCTTACTTTAGCAAGGTTTGATGAAAAAAGTAAAATTAATCAAAATGAAAGATTGCGTTCCTTATTATCTTTAACTGGGCTAGGGGATAGGTACTGTGATGCATTCTCAATTATGTATTGTAAGAAGCTAGGTGAGCAATATAATGTAAAGGTAGACCTGGATGAAAGGATTGCTGCATCAAAATATTTTTTGCAAAAAGCAGTTCTCGAAGAAAAAGCGTACAAATCTGATGGAAAAGTCACAATTACTCAAAATTGTTCAGGCTGTGGTGTTTGTTTATCAATATGTCCAAGAAAAGCTATAACCATTAGAAAAAATACTAGTGGATTTTATTATGCCGAAATCAACGATGATAAATGTGTAAAATGTGGATTATGTATAAAGGTGTGTGGTTTTAATTCGAAGTGCAAAATAATCGATGATAATGTTACTGTGCTTGCTGTTAGGGAGAAGGATATTAAATCTTTGATGAAAAGTGCGTCAGGTGGTTTCGCAACAGCACTTAGCAAGTTTATGCTCGAGAAAGGATTCTCAATAATAGGTTGTAAATATGATTCTACAATAAATGAAGCTATTCATGCTGTTGCAAAAGATGAAAAAGTCATTGAAGAATTTAGGAGCTCAAAATATTTGCAAAGTCACTTAGATAAATGTCTTTTAGAACATAGAATTAATGAGAAGGCAGTGGTCATTGGTACACCATGTCAAATTGCCTCATTACACTCGATGTTAACTATTAAAGGCGTGCGGGATGATTATTTTCTCGTAGATTTAATATGTCATGGTGTACCTTCTTATAATATGTGGCATAAATATTTAAAATATATTATTCATTCGATGCATTCAGAATCGAAGGTAAGTACTGTATGTTTTAGAAAGAAGATAAGCAAAAAAACAAATCAAAATATGAATATGGAGATTGTAAGTTCAGATAAGGTGGTAATTACACCAAAAGTTAAAGACGTTTATTTAAAGATGTTTTGTCTTGGTAATTCATATAATTTGAGCTGCTATAATTGCAATTTTAGAAATTATTCCTCCGCCGATTTAAGAATTGGAGATTATTGGGGGGAAAACTTCAAAGAATATCCAGGTACTTCCATGGTGATAGTTATGACCAAAAGAGGAGATAATATTATTAATCAGATGTACAAGCTACTTGATATTTGTGATGGCGATATTCAGGATTATCGAGTTCATCAACAAATTGTGAATACAAACCCACCTGATTATTATAATGAGTTGATGATGAAGCTTGCCGATACGAAAATCAATATTAAAGAGATTTATAGAGAGTATTGTAATAAGTATTACTGCTTGGATCCAATCAAAAAGATTATAAGAATTGTATTTCATTAATGGTAATACTAGGAAGAGGATAATGAAAGATGAAGCCTATAACGGTTTTTACACCAACATATAACAGAGCTAATTTGCTGCAAAGACTGTATAAAAAAATGCAGGCGCAGACTGATAAAAATTTTATTTGGCTAATTGTAGATGACGGTTCTACTGACAACACTTGTGAAGTAGTGAATAGTTTACTTAGTAATACAGCAATTGAAATTCAGTACCTTTATAAACAAAACGGAGGCAAGCAAAGCGCTGTAAACGCAGCGTTAGAAGCTTGCCAAACGGAATGGTTTGCATTTTGTGATTCTGATGATTGGTATTTAGATAACACAATTGAAAAGATGAACTTGATGTGTAAAAATATTGAGTCATCTAATACCGTGTCTGGGATTGTTGCAAGACGTGGTGATGAAAATTTGCAGTGTAAGTTTTTCCCTTTAATTAAAGAGAAAGAAATGGTTATTGATCTTCCGACATTATATGAAAAATATAAATTTCATGCAGAAACGTGTGCGGTCTTTAGAACTTCTTCTTTGCGTGAAGCAAAATATCCAGTTATAGCAGATAGATTTATTCCAGAAAGCTATATGTTTGATAAATATAGTCAAAAATATAAGGTTATATTTATTAATGAAGTTTGGTCAATTAGTAAGTATTTGCCAGATGGATTAACTGCCCAATCAAATAAACTTTATCATAATAATCCATTGGGAGTAATGTATGCTCTTATCCAAGCAACCCGAACGCAATACGGTTTTAAAAGAAACGTGAAAAATTTAATATCTTTGTTTTGCTGGAGAAAAATGTATCCGCAAATTTGTACAGAAGAAACCCCGCTTATTAGATGGGAATGTGTATTATTTGCAGTTAGTGGATACATTTTTGCAAGACTTACAAAGCAACCATCTTGGATTTGGAAAAAAGACTGAGCGTGTCGGAGATTAATTTTATATTGGAATTATCTGAAGTCGAGCATATATGATGTTCTTTGTTGGGGATATCCTTGAGCGTATAGGTTCTCAGACTAATAAAGAGGTATCGAGAGGAAAAGAAAAATGGACAAGTCATTTCAAAGACAAGAAACTAGTAAGAAAACATATTATTCAGGAATAGATGTTACAAAGTTTATTTTGTCTATTTTAATAGTTGCCTTACATTATCCGCCACTGACTTCGTACAATTTGATCCTAGACAACTGGATACGTTTTGTACTTGTTAGAATTGCGGTTCCATTTTATTTTATCACCTCAGGGTTTTTTGCTTTTAGAAATGTAAAAATTTATAACTATATGTTTAAACAGACCATTCCATATATAAAAAAAATATTTACTTTATATCTTATTTGGTCAATTTTGACATTTCCGGTTGCTATATATACTGCGGTGAATGAGAAGGAGAGCTATTTGAAAGGCGCAATCAGCTGGATTCATGGTGCCATTTGCAGCGGCAGTTATAAACAGCTATGGTATTTAAATGCTGTTTTTATGGCAGTTATTATTGTTTCTCTATTATTAGCATGGAAGAAATCTCTGAAAATAATAGGTATAATTACACTATCACTCTATGGAATTGGTTTATTAGGACAAGCATATTATGTGCTGTTAACACCACTGAAGGATATTGATTTTGTTTGGAAAGTAATAAAATTTTTCTATAGAATAATTGGTTCAACAAGAAATGGATTATTTTTTGGCGCATTGTTTGTGTATTTTGGATTACTTTTTCAACTTGGTATAATTAAGATTTCTCAAAAATTTGCCATAATTATGTTTTTTATTTCAATGATTGCGCTCACATTTGAGTCAACCATAGTAAGGAGTAATAATTGGAATTTATCATATGATATGTATATTTTTATCATTCCAGCATCTATTTTTTTATTTGCAATAGCTATTGCTATTACATTTTCGAATGTATCGTTATGCAAATCCTTACGAGATCAAGGAACATTGGTGTTTTATTTACATACAATAGTTGGATTTGGTGTAGAAAATCTCCAATTTAATAAAAATATTCAGAATAATTCTCTTGGGAAGTTTTTGATGATATTGATTATATCAAATATGATTGCGTTTATTGTTAGAAAAGTATCAAATATAGAAAGATTTAAGGTTATTCGTAAAATATATAAATAAAAATGCTACTTCACAACTATGCTGGAGAGCCTGTGAAAAAATCTCTGTAAATACTGATCTTCTATTGAGTGAGTATTCCGGAGCATTTTCCATCACCAGTCCAGCGATAGGGGTTCTTCCGCAAAAATCCGTTTTCTGCTTTTAAACATTGTCATGCATATAGTATAATCATTGTAGTATTCTACAGGAGATTATTAGATGATGGAATCAGACAGTAAGCTATGTTTAGTGCTAACTTTGCATACGAGTTACACTAAAGTTCTGTTTTGAACGTAAAAAGTCGC
>OLRX01001645.1_pt1 | contig 16046 bp, 11 predicted proteins | sample 1672991 | NCBI WGS metagenome assembly OLRX01 (sample SAMEA3136744, study PRJEB25190) | human gut metagenome | biome: human gut; feature: human-associated habitat; material: faeces | place: Austria | collected 2013
ACGACTGAGTTTCACAAGTTTTTGCGCGAGTGGGAACGACCTCTTTTTCAGGCGTAGGAACGAGCGCGATAAAAACGCTGTGAAACGAAGGTAGTGAACGTCTAGCGTTCTGACAGGATGCTTCGTTTTCATATTAAAAAATAACGTATTAAAAAATTTCTAATCGAAAAGTTCTTTGGCCTTCGTATAGTTAAATACCGGACCCTCCAGGCAGACATAAGTCTCATTGATCTTGCAATGTCCGCACTTTCCTACTGCACAGGACATCTTACGTTCAAAGGATACCCAGATTTTCTCCGCCGGGACACCGCATTTCATACATTCCAGTGCAGCAAACCGCATCATTGGCGGCGGACCTACGATCACTACGTTATAGTCCTCGAAAGTATCAAACGGCACATCCGGAATAAATTTCGTTACCAGTCCTTTGTGGAATCCAGGTGCCTCGGAGTTGTCCAGACAGTACGTACAGTGGAACCGCTCCGCAAATTTTGCACGTTCTTCGTTGAACAGCACGCAGTTGATATCCTTGAATCCGGCGATGAGATATACCGATTTGCAGATTTCCGGATGATCATAAAAATGAGTCAGCGTGGTTTTTACCGGTGACATACCGGTACCACCACAGATCACCAGCAGATCCTTATTTTCAAACTGATCCACCGGAAATGCATTTCCGTACGGTCCACGCATAAACAGTGTATCTCCGGCTTTCAGGTCAAACACACCACCGGTCAGTCGTCCGACTTTACGGATGGTAAATTCCACATAACCCGGTCCTTTTCCGCAGACAGAGATCGGCGCCTCTCCGATTTTCGGCAGAGACAGCTGGAAAAACTGTCCATATCCAGGATCTTTGTCACATGCCACACGAATCGTAAACTCTGCCGCAGTCTGACGGATAACACTTACGATCTTGTGCGGTTCCGGTTTCATAATATTTTCCATTGTCTTACGCCTCCTCTCCCGCATTCATTTTTTCAATTTCCGCTGCCAGACCGTCCACCGCATCAAAGAACGAAATCTGCTTCGGACATCTCATATCACAACGGCCGCATCCGACACACATCTGTGCATCACAGGCTATGCCGTGTGCTCCGTCCTTTGCAAAACGGTCTGCAAAATCATAAAACTTATGCAGCACTTTAAATCGCATATTTGCTCCCGGTGTCTTGCGGGCACGATTGCCACCGGCTGTCATCGTATAGGACTCTAGCATACAGGAAGACCAGACTCTGCGGCGCTCACCGCTGCGGCTTCCCTCCTGGTAAATGACATCTACTGTATCAAAACAGCTGCAGGTTCCACAGACGGTATTACATCCGCCACAGGACATACATTTCTCATCATACTGTGTCCAGTACTCCAGATCACTGATCGGTTTTAACATACTGCGGTCTGTGATCTGCGGAATATGCAGTTTTTTCTGATTCTCCTGCACATATTCCGGTGTGAAATCACAGGCAGATGCCGATGCAAATGCCGCACCCAGCGTCTCATCTTTGATATCCACCAGCACCTCATTCTCTGTAATGCGGAGTGCTGCGTCATACTTATCTGTCTTATTCGTTCCCATGGATACACAGAAGCAATGTTCAAAGCTTTCCCTGCATTCCAGCATGACTACCTTTACTTTTTCACGCAGTCTCGCATAGAAATAGTCTGCATGACCTCCATTTTCCATGAAAATACAGTCCAGTCTTGCCATTCCGTTGATATCACAAGGACGGGCAATCACAATGATTCCTTTGTCATCTGCAAGCTCACTCTCCGTCACTTCCGTATCGGTAAAATAAAACATCGTCTGTGACACCGGATAGTAAGCTTCCTTCGGTGAAAAATCTGCCTGACGATCCAGCACGATCTGATCCACCGTCTTAATCTCACGATAACGCACTTTCTTCTTTCTCTGATCCCATGCCGGTGCATACACATGATAAGTCTCTGACCAGACAGCCAGAATATCATTCATCTTGTCATAATCTACGCGATATCCCATATTGCACCTCCCATTGCCAGCATTTCTCTCTCCTGTTCCAGAAATACATTCGTCACTTTTCCTACTGCCTGATAAAACGCGGTCTGTGCATATTTACTGATATCCATGCAGAAAGCTCCCGCCCATTTCAGATGTTTGCGTAAAAACTCATTCTGGTCACGGGAAGACATTGCCGCACGATCTGCATTATCTGTCTGACAAGACAGTAACTCTTCCTCACACAAAACTGCCATAAACTCCAGCTCCAGGCCGATATGATCATTCATCGTACGGAACATATCCTTACTCGGCTCCCAGCCATGCAGCGCATACAAAGCCAGCGTCTCCTGCTCGGTACGTCCGCCGATCTCACGTTTTTTGTTCGTATAAATGGACTCATACGGGAAGGCAGCCACTCCGGTTGCTTCTCCTGCTGCCAGAAACGTCTTGGCATAATCAGCAGCCACATCCTCCAGATCCTCATTGTTCAGATCTGCAATCGCCTTTTCCAGCCCTCTGTAAGCTTCCGCCAGTTCCTCATTGGCGCAGTCTGTCGGAAACTGCATCTGTTTCATGTTCGCCAGCGTCTCCTCATCTACTTCCATGATATATAAGCCGCCAAGGAAACGGTAGAGTCCTGCTCTGGCTCTTGCCAGTTCTTTTCTTACTTCCACCTGCTTCATTCCACTTCCGCCTCCTTTTCCTCATTCATTTCCGTACGCACCACGTTCGCTTTTTTCAAATGATCTTCAAAAATCCGATGTGCCAGTTCACTTTCCGGCTCCTCGTACATACCGTTGTGCAGTGCTTCTTCAAATTCAAACGGAAGCATGTCGATCCATTTCTGATTCTTCAGGATAAACCGTCCGGACGGATGATTTCCGTTGTCATCCTTCAGCGTGTATACGTGACCTTCGTTCGCTGCCAGAAGCTTGGATACTTCACTCTCCGGATCATTGATATCACCGAAATGCAGGGCACGTCCGGCACAGTTTCTGACACAGGCAGGCTCTTTCCCTTCGTCCCGCAGCTGTACACAGCCGGTACATTTGTCCATGACACGCAGTTCTTTATTAAAATTGTTTGCATGGAACGGACATGCCTTTTTACAGCTCTGACATCCGATGCAGAGATCCTGATCGATATAGATCACTCCATCGTCTTCATCCTTGTAGCATGCGCCTGTCGGACATACATCCACACAGCTCGGATCCTCACACTGCTGGCACATTACCGGCAGAAAGTACATCTGCAGATCCGGATACACACCTGTCGGTCCCATATGATATAACGTGCTTCTGGAACGTCCCAGAGCCACTTCATTTTCTGTCTTGCAGGCAACCTGGCATCCACCTTTACAGCCGATGCAGCGGTCAGCCTCTACAACCATTGCATATTGTTTCATCACTTTGTCTCCTTATCCGTTCCTTATGCCTTACCTAACGGAAGCCAATTTACAAAATCTTCCGGTTTCTGCCAGATGCCTTCCGGCGCACTGTCTGCTTTCGAAATCCGTACCTGATAAGCACGAAGTGTATGAGTACCAACGACATCGTTAAACGGTGCGGTTGATTTTGATAAAACATTGACGTTTGTCTCCTGCCAGCCATGCGTCTTTGTATTCATCGTCTCCGGATGCCAGAAACGCTCCATACATACCGTTCCCGGATTGATTCCCTTTGTGACCAGTGCTTTCGCACGGATCTTGCCTCGCTTGGATTCTACCCATACCCAGTCTCCCGGTGCGATACCATACGCTTTTGCCACATCCGGATAGATCCAGATCTCAGGAACCGGATACAGCTCACGCATAGCAGCCGCATTACGCAGCGTCGAATGATGATAGAACGGTACACGGCCGTTTGTCATAACGAGCGGATACTCCCTGGCAGTATCATCATCACGGACCGGACTCTCCACCGGCTCCAGATAATACGGAAGCGGCTCATAATCCTTATCTGCCGGTTCAAACTCAACCGGTAAAAACGGCTGACCGGTTCTTCCCAGCGTGATCATACTCTCCACATATACTTCAATCTTCTTCGACGGTGTATCAAAACCTTTCGGCAGACCTGTCGCATCATCGATCTGCTTGTATACATAATAAGACTTCCATTCTTCTTTGGACATATATTCGAATGGTGCTTTTTTCTTCATTTCTTCCCATGTCATGCCGATGGCCGGTGTCAGATGATCAAAAAACTCATCCATGGAATCCCAATACGGAAGCTGATCTCCCATAAATTCCGGATCAAAAGCTTTCTGACACATCTCATGACCGAGCTCGGCACATTTTTTAGCCAGGCGGGACCAGATCAGCGTCTCATCCATCGTCTCCCAGAGGTGGACAACCTGCTGTCTGGCTACCAGCATATTACAGGTCTCAACGATCATATCCGTCTCAAGCCACTCCTCCGTCGGCAGCAAAATATCTGCATAGCAGGAAAAAGAGGTCGGATACATATACATATGTACGATAAAATCAAGCTTTTCGATTGCCTCTGCCCAACGGCCGGATTCTGCCAGCACACCGAGCTTGTTACCGGAACGGTCGATCCACATCCGCGGCTGATACGGTTTCTCTGTCAGGATCGCGTTCAGCACGCTGCCCGGATGTCCTGCATACCAGATACTTAAGCCCTTGTGCTCTCTTCCTCCCAGACGTTTCTTCAACTGCTCCGGCGGCAGACACTTCAATGCAACCGGCACCGGATAATTCGGTACTTTCAGTACACCGCTGGTACGGAAACGCTGCATCAGCGCACCCGGTTTCTCCAGGTTACCCATCAGAAAATCAATCGTATCCGCAGCCATGGCAGCCTGTACAGAGTTCGGTGTCTGGTCCGTTGCCACACCAAGGCAGATACCGCTTGGTGCATTCTCCAGATACATCTCGATCGCAGCTTTGATACGGTCTGCATCCAGCCAGCAGATCTCTGCTGCTTTCTCCAGCGTAAACTCCTCACAGCGCTCATACAGTAACTGCATACCGGTCTTGTATACTTTTCCGTCTACTTCATACGTGCCCCATAACGCCGGGGATAACTTCTCATCATACGGATACTCCATCGGCTGCATGGACGCTGTCTTCTCATCCCATACATAAAACGTATCCGGTGCACCGTTCTCACCCTTTTTCGCACGGGCAAAGAAGCGGCTTTCCACCTCTACCAGATACGGCAGGTTGGTCCAGCGTGTCACAAATTCTTCATCATATCTGCGATTTTCCAGAATATAGCGGATCCATGCCATCTGCAGTGCTACATCCGTACCCGGACGGATCGGCAGCCAGATATCTGCCTTTGCCGCATCCGGTGTAAAACGCGGATCAATACAGATCGTCTTTACACCCTTCGCACGCAGTTCGTTGACCATACGACCGCCGCTGGCCGGTGCGGAATAAGCAGGACCTGCTCCCCACAACACCAGACATTTGATCTGTGCATTCTCATAATCATACAGTTCCAGTGCATTGGAATCCGCGATACTGGAATCCGCACCACCATACATCATGGCACAGGACAGCACACGCGGCAGATAACACTGCGCGCAGCCCGGCTCATACCAGTTCGGCGTTCCGAATACATTACAGAAACGGGCGATACTCCAGATTTCCGGATTACCACCGCCGCCTGTGGTACAGAACAACGCTTCCGCACCATATTTTTCACGGGTTTCCATGGCTTTTTCCGCCACACGGGTCAGTGCCTCATCCCAGCTGATACGTCTCCATCGTCCGCTTCCACGTTCACCAACGCGCAACAACGGATACTTATTACGGTTCGGATGGTACAGTGCCTGAATACCAGCCAGACCCTTTGCACACATACGTCCCTGGCTCATCGGATCCACCGGATTTCCCTCCAGCTTGATGACGCGGCCATTCTTCACATGCGCCAGAACACCACAGTTTGCGATGCAGGCACGACAGGCAGTCTTCACAATCTTCTCTTCATCATCGATCTCCATGACCTTCGGCTCACATTTGGTCAGATATCTGCGCTTTGCAGTCACCGCTTCCAGCCCGGAAATCGCTACCGACGAAAAAAACTTCTTTGCATTTGCTTCCACCAGTTCATTCCTCCTCTTCATTCACAACAGAATAATAAAATCCATAGTCAAATTGTATGTTATTTTTTTGGTATACCATGAGTATTCTTCCTGCGTTTATTATAGTGGACATGTAGAAAGATGTCAACAAGTGTGATGTGGCTAACCTTCTTTTTCTCAAAAAGGTAATTTTTCAAAGTCAACGCAACAAAGCTATTGCGCTGAATCTGGTGGAAATTTTATTGCAATAACTTTGATGGAAAATAAGTAATTATATGTGATATCAAAAAGTTTGCATAGAAAAAGAACCACCTCGGTTTGAGATGATCCTTTCATTACTGCCAACTTTCTACTTATTAAGTTTAGGTTTCATAGCGCGACTAGCACGATCTACAATGTTTTGAGGGACACCCGTAAGCACCACCTCAGAAGGCGATTTCCCGCTCGCAAGCATTGTAATTGCTTTTTCAAATAAAGAAAGTCCTTCCTCAACAGCTTTCTGTTCATACTTTTCCATTACTTCACACACGGCATTCAGCCCCCTTTCTTCATGCTTTAAAGCGTTCATTCTTTTCGTAAATGCCGGAAATTTCGAGTTGTTAACTTCCTTTTTAAGGAAACATTCCATATACTCCGAAACTGTAGTTCCGTCTTTTACTTCCGTATTAACAAAAACTCTGTAAAGACCATCATCAACACGATTACCCGTTTCTCGGATTGTACTATCCACATGGTATAGTACACGATCGGCTTTGAAAATATCAAACTGAGAAATGTACACTACAATAATATCTTCAATCTGCTCGAATTTTTCACCTTCCTGAGAATCTTTCACCGCAATACTAGCTGCATTAAATCTCACTCTGCGGAGATGATCATCATTATCCGAGCGTTGTACCTCGACATTACACTTCTTTCCATTTCCCAAGACACATAAAGCATCTAATCGCACCGATCGACCATATAGATTTCTTTCACTGCTTTGCACAACAACGTCTTTAACTACAAGATTCTTATCTTCAAGAAGAATCTGCAGCATTTCCTGACAGAAATTAACGTCATTTGCCAAAACTTCAAAGAATACATCATCTATTGGACGAAGGTCTTTGACTTTTTCCTCTTTTTCTTTGAGGGTAATAACTACCTTTCCTAAATCCATTACCTTCGTTCCTCTCTTTCCCTGCGTAATAGCAGATTTTTAATTATCTATATGAACAGGGAAAGTGATCCAACATTCCCTGATAATTCTCAAGGGAATGTCCCTAATCAAAACAAAGTAACTGAAAGCTACTAATAAATAATTATATCTTTATGATCTTATTATAGCATACGCCGTGAATTTTACAATATACATTCACAGGCAAACAGACTCCAGAGTTCGTAATTTTTTTGCTACAAACTCCACATTTTTCAACTCAAATCTTTACAACTACATTATACAGAAGAACGCTCGTTCGTGCAAGAAGGAGTTAACCTTTAATTTCTCATAAATCAATCTCCATTCAAACCGTATATTTAATTCACACTATAAGTATGAAATAAAAATCATTCCCTGAAGTCGTTTTGCGAAACCACTTCTACAAGATTCCCCTGTTCCGGTTAAAAGATCACCTGACCGTTCTGTACACGATACGCAGTTCCATACCAGTTCACATATCCTGTATAGGAGAAATCCAGCATACCACTGCGGATATACCACCAGCCGTATTCATTCTGCGCCAGACCGGTAAAGCCAAAATTCAAAGCACCGTTTTCGATTCTCCACCAGCCATATTCATTCTGCGCAACGCCTGTATAACCGAAATCGACCTGGCCATTTCTGACATACCACCAGCCATATTCACTGTCTACGACACTGTTGCAACCAAAATCAATCGTTCCGTTGACGATTCTCCACCAGCCATATTCATTCTGCGCCAGACCGGTATAAGTAAAATCAATGCTGCCGTTGCGGATGAACCACCAGCCATACTCACTGTTTACCACACCGTTATAAGCAAAATTCACCATGCCGTTTTCGATTCTCCACCAGCCGCCGGCATTCTGTGCGACTCCGGTATAGGAGAAATCTACCTTACCATTCCGGATGCACCACCAGCCACCGGCATTCTGTGCGACTGTATTTCCCATGTCCACACGGCCATTTACCACATTCCACCAGCCATATTCACCATTGACAATACCTTCATCCACACTATTTACAGAAAAATCAATCACACCGTTTCGAATCTCCCACCAGCTTCCGCCGTAAGAAACAAAACCACAGTAAGAATCATCTGCGACACCATCTTCATTAATGTATACCCAGGTGCCATCCTCCTGCATAACAACCGTTTCTTCCTTCTGTACAACACCGTCATTCATATAGTAGCGTACGCCATCTACCTCCACAAGACCGGTATCATGCCGGCGCGTTCCACCGACATAGTAGACATCCTCGCCATTTTCGGTATAAATACCGGTTTTATAAACCGGATTCTTCACCTCTGATGTCAATGCCTTGATGCAGGCATTTCCATATGGATATGCATAAAACTTATTGTGGTACTGATAAAAAGTCTTTTCATTTCCGTTGCTGACATCACTGGACCAGATGACCCGGCCTCCATCTTCGATGGACATCTCCAGCTCACACTCTACCGCATTGACATCCGTCTGGACCACAACAGAAAATGTCGTTCCCGGCTGCAGCTCCACAGCATTCTCCAGCGGAATGGTATAGATACCGGCATAAGAAGTCTCACCGGTTGTCGTTGCCTTTTCCTGCTTTGTACCGCTGGTCGGATCTTTTGGATCCTTCAGATCTGTATAAACACTGATCGTATAAGATACATCCGCATTGTGCATCATAGATACATTAACCGCTCTCAGTTCTTCCGCTTCCACACCAGCCCGTGCATCCTGAACCGTAAATACATTCGCAAGCGTCTCAAACTCTGTCGGATATGCGTTCAGACCACCATCCAGCTGATAATTATTATCATACGCATTCGTAGTATCAAAATCAAACGCCCATGCAGCCTCACCGAGGGAAACTGTCTCGTAAGACATCCAGAAATAATCACAGTAAGATCCCCAGCTGTTTCGGATCAGCCACGCACCATTCTGTGCCGGTTTTGCATATCCTGCAAAATTGTCTCTGGAATAATCATCATCCCAGCCAACGATCATAGCCGCATGTCCGTTGCCACTGGCGTCGGTATCATAGTAGGTATATTCCCCTTTCTGGTTCTTCGCCATCGCCTTATCCAGATGATCATACATCACACCTACCGCACCATGATCCATGATCTGTGCCTTCACACCATCCGTATCTTCCTTCAGGCTCATGCAATATGCATTTTCCAGATGCGCCACATCGCGGCTGTAAGCATAACTGTTCTTCAGTCCCGATTGCTCCACTTTCTCAGCATCCGTATACGGAACATCCGCTTCCTTTACAGCGCCGATCCACTGGCTCATTCTTCGGGCTGCCATCTCATAATTACCGCCAAAATTCAGAAAACTGCCTTCAGCCTCTGCACTGTTGTATTCTGCGGTATCCCCTTTTGTGCCACCCAATGGATCCGTTACAAAATTATAAGTAAAATAAATCAGTTGCAACTCACTCAGATCAATATCTTTCTTTGCGATTCCATCACTGATCAGATCAAACTCTGCCAGACCGAGTGAAGAAAATGCCCAGCAGGTACCATAAGGATTCTGGTCACGCACTGCCGGATACCCGCTTCTGCATGCATCAATATCTGTCGAATAAGCAGATGGCAGCATCGCATATGCAGCAACGCCGGCTCTGTGTACAGGTACATTCCTATCCAGATCACTTTCTATATATCCCGTGTTTTGTACCGTTTTCACATTCGTATCATCGGAAACATTTTTCGCCTGTACCTGCATGGTGCTCAGTGGAGACAATGCCAACACCAAACTTAATAACAGCGCCTCAAATCTTTTTTTTCTCATTTGAACTCCCTCCGTTATCTGTAAAACCATTAATTATTATATTCTTTATCATTCTCATTGTATGAATCTTATCATGGGCAAATCCATGAATCAACATTATCATCGTTTCAAAGCAATGTTATTGTTAATGTTTTACTCCGCTTTTCACAAAATTATTCGTAAACAGACATCCTGCCATACACCCCAACCCATTGTGAATCATATCATCCCACTCAAACAGACCACGCATAAAAATCAGCTGACTGAGCTCAATTGTCGCTGACATCAGGATTCCGATCACCAGAGCCTGATACCACTTAATTTTATGATTCGCAATGAGCGGAAGCAGAATCCCTGCCGGCAGCAACAAGATAAAATTCAACAGGTTTTCCTTTAACAACTCCCGGTCGTGGTTACAGATTACCTCCCGCCACGACCAGAATGGCAATAATTCATACTGACGGACCGTTCCAATCCTGGTAAATACCGTTGAGCCAAATATAATTCCGAGAAACACCACCAATGCCACGACTGCCAATGCCTGAATGATACGCAGCTTCTTTCTGTATACACACACCGCCATTCCGATACATACTACCGTTAATACCAGCCCAAAAGCCAGTATTTCATACCTTGACCATTGCTTATTATACGTTGTCCATATCTGATAAATATCCATCTATACCATAAACTCCTGCACCCTGTTCATTTTTAAACAGTTTCTCCTTTTTTGATTTTTGCTCTTAATATCCAATACGAATTGGGGAGCTTTTTCTTAACAAATCGCATTGAAATGTTCCCCAATTTATTAAACACAGGAAATACAATCAATGATGACTGCATCATATTGATCTTTGACACCATTGCAACAGATTTTGTACTGTCTTTTCCTCTTTTCTATCCTCATTATTTCTGTAAACTCATCTTTGCATATGCTGCCAGAGTAAAACCATCCGTAATTTTTCCATCCCGGATCCATTCGCCCAACTGCTCCCAATCCAATGCAATATGTCCTACTATTTCTTCTTCCTGTATCACCTGTGGAGCTTCATTCAACTCTGCCAGAAATACATCTGCCTTTGAACTCATTGCACCACTGTCCGGCACAATTTTTCCGAAACTTTTCCATTTTTCTGCTTGCACACCAAGTTCTTCCCATAATTCTTTTCCCGCATTCTCCTTTGCAGAAATTCCTTCTTCTCCAAAACCTCTTGGGAAACCGTACTGATATTCCCTGAGAGCATGACGATACTGCCTCAGTAAAATATACTTTCCATTATAATATGGAACGATAACAACCGCACCTCTCATAACGCGGTTCATCAGTCTTTCATATGCAAACAGACTTCCATTTTTTGCACGCACAACATCCACAACCATTAAATGGTAATGGCTCTCGTATACAATTCCGATTCTTCTGCCACTTTTTTGTGCAAATGCATACAGTTCCTTCGGGTCAAGTACCAGCGGAAGTTCCTCAGACTGAGCAAAAAGTTCCGTACACGTCCGACTTAATTCCAGATATTTTTCAATCGAATCCATTTCTGTTCCTTTTATTTCCATTCCCTTTCATCCCTATTTCTTACCAACTTCTTGTGAGCAGGTTTTCATTTTTTATTTCAGCCTTTTTCAACTTTCAGGCGTTCCCGACATTTTCTTACGATTTTCAGATCCGCCCACGTTCTTGTCAATTCCTCAATACTGTCTAAAATATCACAACTTGTCCACCAACGGGATATCATACCCGAAATCCACGAACTCAGAATACCAAAAGCTATCACCTGCAAGACCGCCAATCCTATGGTCACAGCCAATGAAAGCTCCCCTTCTACAGACACAATATCCTGTAGATAGTTCATTCCCAGCTCAATTCCTACAAAGATCACCACCCCAATTAGTGCATCTATGATATTTCTTTTTATTCCTTTATGTATACTTTTATCCCACTCTTTCAGCTCTTTCTCCATCCCCACTTCATAACGGCTTCCCGTCTGTAATTCTTCATTTTCAAGAGCCGGTTTCAGTTCCAGCGTTTCCTGCACATTTTTCATCTGCAAAATCCGAATAGCACAACTCCAGTCCGGGAGGTTTCCTTGATAAAGTTCCCACGTTGTACTATCCTTTGCAGGGAAAACATGGCTAGGAGCAATATCCTTCTCCCAGTAATCCTTCAATTTGCTTTTGAACCATTCACGGCAGGATTCTATATCTTCCGGATCATAATGCTTGGAAATTCCATAAATACTGTCTTCCGTTGTAAGATTATAACATAGATCGAGCACCGCTTCTGCATATTCTGCCTTTTCTCCTTTCTCATTTTCGTGGAGATAAATATGCCAGTCACTCCGATATTCCTGACGATTCTGTAAACTCAATTTTCTCTCAACTCTTTCCAGAATTTCTACTGTATCCTGATCAGTAAGCAGATATGCAATTTCATGAAGATATTCTGTCAGTTTCTTTTGCTTTACCTTTTTAGGTGGATTCAATGAAAATGCATTGACACTCAATGCCAGCAACGTCTTCACATAGCGGATCAAATATTCTATCTTTTCTTCATTATAACCAGATAATTCCCTCAGACACTCCGGGTCACTATAACGCAATGCTTTCAACAACTGTCTCAGCATCACAGCATCATCATGTGCAACGGGAACCCCTGAATAAATAAATGCACTCTTTTCAGACTCGGTTTTCTCTGCCTTCTTCAGAAATTCTTCTATCTTTCCCTGAAAATATTGCGACGGAGTACGCAACGACCCATACTGCGAAATTCGGATCACCCCCATCTGGCATAACTCAAAAAATGGTTCAAATGTATTTTCATTTTCAATCGCAGCAAGAAATGCACGAGAATCCGCTAACTGATTCATGGTCAGGATCACCTGGTTCCCATTCAGTATAATTTCCTGGAACATCCGTTCCTGTGCATATTGAATCTCTTCTTTTGAATTTCTTACAGAATCCAGTTCATATAAATAGACACTCTTATTCATTTCAGTTCCACCTTTTGTTTCTCATGCAAATTTAGTTTTTCTTCGATGTATCAATCGGGTTCATGTTTGCAGTTTTGCAAAATACGTTTGTCCTAACGCAATGACCTCTTTTCTTGGATCTCCATGCACAGCCAAAACCATCTAATGCTATGCTTTCTATTCACAGATTCGTTCTTAAAGTATATCACAGGATAATCTCGTAATCTATATTTTCACCTGCAAATCATCCGTGTTAATCGCAATTCATCCCACCACTTATAGAAGCGGGGGATTTCTTGCTCACGGCGTGTTAAAATTTTCTTTTTACAGGTGCATTCTTTTGCTTTTTATTGTATGATGATTTTATAAAATCACAAACACTTTCTTTAGTTTTTAATATTTGAAGCACACAAAATTTTATGGAGGTACCTATGAAAAAGAATATCTTACAAATAGCAAAACTGCTGTATTCCTTTATACTAAGCATCCTTTTCTTCTCATTGATTGTAAAAAAACTGCCGCTCAATCTATACCTTACGGTATTTGCATGCATACTTTCTCTTGCTTTGCTTATGCTTGCTCAATCTACAAATGCAAAATACCTTTTCAAAATGATGCTTTTTTCTGCTGCTATATCACTTGGATATATTGCCGCCAAATTACTTACCGGTAGTGGCCATATCACTGCCCTTTTGCATGGAGAACAAACAACTATTGCCTACAGAATCATTCTGATCATATTTATTATAATCGAATGCATTTACATCTGTAAGATGCAAAAAACAGCTTCAGTCCAGGCAACATGCACTGTAAACGAAGAAATGCCAAACACACTTCCTCTGTTTCCATCCCGTGAAAATGATCTTGACCGACTCAGCAAATACATAAATGAATTTGACACCATTGGTATTTTGGGCGATTGGGGAAGTGGAAAAACCTATCTGGTAAATGAATTTATCCGGCGGAATCAGGAGCACTATGAAGTCATTATCATTGAAACCCTTACCTGTAACCTTGATAGCATTGATTCTTATCTCTTTCAGCAATTGGAACATGTCCTGTGGCGTAACCGGATTTACCCCAGATACTCCAGACAGATTCAAAGCACTTTAGGAGAAAACGGTATCTTAAAACAACTGCGCTCCATCTTTTTCAAAGGCAGCAGTGATAAGACCAACGCATTTTACGGTTTCTGTAAAGACATCAAAAAGCTTCCGAAAACCATTCTTCTGGTATGTGAAGACATTGATCGCATTTCCGAAAGTTATGCAGATCAGATTGCGAAAATTTTAGATTTATCCTCAAAACTGGCCGGGAATAATGTAAAGGTCATATACGAATATGATCAGGACAAAATGACAGCACTTGGATTTGGAACAGATTATATGGAAAAATATGTGCCATTTACGATCAACCTCTCTGATATTGCCTTTAAAGATCTGGTAGATCAGGCACTAAGCGAAGAAACACAGTTGAACGGTGATTTGTGTAAAAATGATTTTAGCTTTTTTTCATGCCCACTACATCTCGATTACTTTCTTTCAAATGCATTGGGATTAAATTTCACGCTGTCTATTCAATTAAACAGGATCACTCCACGCAAAGTAAAATCTTTTATCAAAGAAATAAATCTTACACTGGCTAATGAAAACCTTGTCCCCGAAGACAACAAAAGAACCATTATTGCCTTTTACTATTTGAAGATTTTTATGTGGGAACTGTACGAAAAACTGCCCTTTTTTAAAGATTTTCAAGATGAAATAAAGTTTGAAATGCATAAATCATCGGGTAATCCGGGCGAAAGCGAACACACTTATTATTATTCCATTATGGAACTAGCAAATTTATTAAAAAATGAAACAATTAGCCCTGAGGAAGTTCATCATCTTTTTTCCTCAACGGAAAATGAAGCGGAAGATGAGTATGTCATCTGGAATCGAAACAAACTTGCATTATTGATAATGTTTCAATTCAATTTTAAATATCTTCAACATATATATGACACTACACATACCCCTTTGAAAAAACGCATGCGAAATCCAATTATTGATGAAGATATCCCGGACATTCAACAGCTTGAGCACAATGCAAAAATTAACAGCCTGATCAAAAATCTATATATGAATGGCAAATCAGAGTATACAAATAATGAAGCAAATGCTATGGAATTTATTGACACCGTCCTATTTGCAACAGATGAGGAACGCGAGAGCAAATGGGGCGAATTCTCTATAAAATGCTTTCTTTCCAATATCTATAAAGATAATCATACGATCTTTTTGATAGGAGGCGATGATTGTCTTTCCCTCGCAAAAGCACTGAGAACTGTTACAAATATTCCAAAATATGCTTCCAGACGTGAAGAAATTCAAATTCGATTTTTCGATTTTTGGTATTACCACAGCGAAGATCATTCTATTTTACTAAAAACAATTAAAACATTTTGCCTGATAGAGCCAGAGAGTCAGAAAAGCTTCATCAAAGCGATTACGACATTTAACAAATTTACCATAGCAGGAAACTTGAATGACGAAAAAGTATATGTTGATTTCCTCAATACCTATATTAATATTGCTTATCGCCTCGGATATCTGTCCGAATACCATTATTATTACAATATAATAAGTGAATTCAGTATCACAGAAAACTTTCAAAAAAATGAGCTGTTGAACATTTTAGATGATATATGTACACACTTGAAACAGGATTTGAAAAAACAAAATTTTCCGCCATCCACACAGAATGATTTTGAAGAACTCAAAAAATTTATTGAAAAAAATATTGCAATCATCAAGCAAAAGAATAAGCCAGAAACTAAGCCACAAAAGGGAGTCTTTTCTACACACTCTATAACTCATTATCAAAATGAAGCAATCTATAATGAGCTGAAAACGCTCGCTGAAAACCACTCCGAAGGCTTTCGGGAACGCTTAGATAAAGAGTATGTCAACGGTAATATTAGTTTGGTTGAATATCGAAGGTTGCTGGATTTTTACCAGAAGCAGGGATAACCGGGAGTGACGATTTACAGAAAAAGTTTCACACACGAGGGTGCGGACATTTTCTTGGACTATCTAAGTGACCAATCCAAGTCTATGTCT
>OLRX01001648.1_pt1 | contig 16029 bp, 10 predicted proteins | sample 1672991 | NCBI WGS metagenome assembly OLRX01 (sample SAMEA3136744, study PRJEB25190) | human gut metagenome | biome: human gut; feature: human-associated habitat; material: faeces | place: Austria | collected 2013
GCCGCACCTCGCTCGCCGTATCGGCACTTAGAATTATGCGGTATTGCCCTAAAAAGTTGAAAAAACAGGAACAAAGAAAGGAAACCAGCGAGTTCTATGAGCCAAACGCCCCCAACTCCTAACTCCTCCCTCCTAACTCCTACCTGCCTACCTGTCCCACTTATCGCACAAGCTGGCGATCTGGCTGGCAAAGCGGGCAAGATCCTTGTTGGCACCGCCGCGGTTGTGCTCGATCACAACCAGCAGCCGCTTGCCCATGTTCAGCAGGCGTTCAAACGCCGGGCTGGTGCGCGGCTTGTCGGCAGGCTGGCTGGCCTTGGCCAGCGGCACCATGGTGCCCTGCCGCAGCAGGGCAACGGCCCCGCCGGTCAGCTCATACACGGCACCGTTGTACGGCGCTTCTGCCGGGATGCCCTCCGCCGTCAGGGTGCGGGCAAAGTGATCGGCAACCAAGTCCTCGCCGTGGTTTACAAACACATGTTTGGGTTTGGGATCAAAGTGGCGGATCCAGGTCAACAGACCGTCCCGGTCCGCATGGCCGGACAAGCCGCTCATCTGGCGGATCTGCGCATTGACCTGCACCGTTTCGCCAAACAGCCGTACTTCATCGGCACCCTCGATCAGTGCGCGCCCCAGCGTGCCGGGGGACTGGAACCCCACAAACAGGATGGTGCATTCCCCGCGCCACAGGTTGTGCTTGAGGTGGTGGCGGATGCGCCCGGCATCACACATGCCGGAAGCGGAGATGATGACCTTGGGGGTGGAGTCCAGGTTGATGGCAACAGAATCCTCTTTGGTTTCACTGATCTGCAAACCGGGGAACGCCAGCGGGTTTTCGCCCTTCGTCACCAGGGCTAGGGCTTCGGCGTCATAACATTCACTGAAGTTTTCCCGGAAAATGGTGGTGGATTTGCTGGCCAGCGGGCTGTCCACAAACACGGGGAAGTTATCGTGCCCGTGGATGCGGTGCTCCTCTTTGATCTGGCGGATAAAATAGAGCATTTCCTGCGTGCGACCCACGGCGAAACTGGGAATGACCACATTGCCGCCGCGGTCGAACGTTTCCTGCAAAATCTGGGTCAGCTCGGCCACATAGTCCGGCTTGGGGCCGTGGGTGCGGTCACCATAGGTGGATTCCATCACCACAAAATCCGCTTTGGTCAGGTACTGCGGGTTACGGATCAGCGGCTGGTCCAGGTTGCCGATATCGCCGGAGAACACAATGGTCTGGCTTTCGCCGTTCTCCGTTACCTGCAGGGTGATGGAAGCGCTGCCCAGCAGGTGGCCTACATCGGTAAAGGTGGCCGTAATGCCGGGGAACACTTCCAGCGGCTTGCCGTAGCTTTGCGGTACAAACTGCTTCATCACGGCCATGGCGTCTTCTACTGTGTAGTCCGGCTCTACCAGCTCATTGCCGCTGCGCTGGGCTTTGCGGTTTTTCCACTCGGCTTCCTGCTCCTGAATGTGGGCGGAATCTTCCAGCATGATTTCGCACAGGTCCATGGTGGCATCTGTGCTGTAAATGGGGCCGCGGAATCCGTTCTTGTACAGATAGGGGATGCGTCCCGAATGGTCAATGTGGGCGTGGGTCAAAAGGATGGCTTCAATCTCACCGGGGGCGCAGGGCAGGTCCGCATTGGGGTAAACGTCTTTGCCCTGCTCCATGCCGCAGTCCACCAAAAAGCGGTGGCCGCCTGCTTCAATCAGGGTGCAGCTGCCGGTCACTTCACGGGCAGCGCCCAAAAAGGTCAGCTTCATAACAGCCTCACTTTCTCCCGGCACCGCGCTGCGGTGCTTCGGGCAACGTAAACGGGTTTGCAAAGTTATTGGTTACATCATTGATATTCATGCGGATATCCCAAAAGACATCCCCATAATCACGCAGAATCGTATAACTGCCGCCTGCCTGCTCCAGAGCTTTCAGCGTGGCGGTATCGGTCACCACAAGGGCGTCGCCGTCCGTCGGCTCAAAGGCAGTCAGGCTTTCCTCATAGGTGCGGGTCACGGTACCGGTGTCGATCAGGGCACCGATGGCGACGGAGGTCGTCTGCGCCAGCACCAGCCGCTGCCCGGCGGGAACGGCATCACACAGCGCCCCGCGGGTAACATCGCCAAAGTCAAGCTCGGTAATGCCGCCTGCCAGCGCGGTTACGGTCAGGTCGGCGGCATCCTGCGGGTAGTTGGCGCGATCACCGTCGGCATAGGCCAGGTAAAGTGCGGCGGCATAGTTGGCAAAGCTGATGGTTTTATCCGCACTTTCGTTGGCTTCAAAGGTGAACAGCGTCTGGCTGCGCACATCCTCGTCGCCGTCTGCCAGGCTCTGCAGGCTGGTAAAGGCGGAATCATAGGCAGTCTGCTGGGCGGTGGTGTAGCTGCCGCGGGCGGATTTCAGGTCGGCGGCGCTCATGCTGGCGGGTTCGGCTGTCATGCTGCCATCCGCCGCAAAGGTCAGGTTCAGGCAGCCCACGCTGTCCCAGCCGGACCCGGCGGCAACAACGGCAATGCCGTTTGCCTTTGCGGTGCTGTTGGCTGTGGCGCCGGCATCCAAGACGGCGGTCACGCCAAGGTCTGCCAGGTCGGCATAAATGCCGCTGATGTCGGTATCCGGCCCGGCAATGCAAAGGATGGCGTCAGCCCCCTGGGCCTGCAAAGCAGCAACCTGTTCGGAAGCCGCCAGCGCCAGGTCCGCAGCGGTCAGTTCTTTCGTCTGGGCGGAATTGCCGATCGAGGCCAGCGAGAAGAAGCCGATCTTTTTGCCTGCTTCCTCCACAATGGTGTTCATGCCGTTGGAAATGCGGTTGCGGCTCCAGCTGGTGGAACGGGCCAGCAACGCTTCGTTTTCTGTCGTGTACAGGTTGGAAGCAATCGAAGGCCCCGTGGCGGTCATTACATCGCTGAGAAGGCGGTCAGCGCCATACGCCATATCGGAAGCGTCAAAGGCCTGCAAATCATACCCGGCTGAGGCAAAGGCGCTGGTCATATCCATGCCGCCGGTCAGGCTGGCGCGGGCGGTGCCCTGCAAACTGCCGCCTGCATCCACCAGAATGGAGTCCTCGCTGCCCGCTTTCAGGGCAGCAATGTCCGCAAGGCCGACCTCTTCGCCCTCGGTCAAGCCCTGCAGATTACCGGTAACGTAAACGGGAATGGTGAATGCCCCCACCCGCACCGTCACATCGGCGCTCATGCGGCCATCCGCCAGGGTGGCGGTGATGGTGCAGGTGCCGTCCGCCTTGGCTTTTACCTCGCCGTGCTTATTCACGGTGGCAACGTCTTCATTATCGCTGGACCAGAAGATTTTCTGCCCGCCCTCGCTTTCGCTGGGCTCATCGGTCAGCAGGGTGGCGGTGGCTTTCGCCTTGGGCAGCCACAGCTCGTTTTTGTAGGTGTCGTTGGTCAGCGAGGGCAGGATGTCCTTGCTGGTTGCTTTGATGCCGGTAAAGGTCAGCTCTTCCATCACAAAGTCAACATCCACCGTGTCGCTCTGCACGCCGTACTTTTCGCCCGGCTCCGTATAGGTGGCCTGCCAGATGGAATACGGCCCGGTGTAGCCCAACGCGGAATTGAACCGCGCGATCCAGAAATTATCGCGCCAGCGGTCAAACGCGGGGTCCGTCAGGCGGCCGCGGGTCCAGTTGATGGAGGCGTAAATGCCTTCCTCGCCCTTGTAGCCCAGTTCTTTCAGGCGGTCGAAAAATACTTCGGTCAGGTGGGCCATCTCGTCCGGGTACAGGCCGGTGATGGATTTATCCTCCAGGTCATAATAGACCGGGTAACTGAGCTGGTAGGGGGTGGCGGTGTAATCGTCCAGCCCCTCGTGCGGGGGTGACACAAGGCCCAGCAGGCGGGCAACGTGTTCGGCTTCCGATTTGGCCTGTTCCTCGGTGGTGGCGTAAGAGTACAGATAGGTGCCAAAGGGGATGCCAAGGCGGGTGCATTCGTCCGCGTTGCGGCGCCACTGTTCATCGTCCTGGGCGTAATCGCCGGTGCCGTTCCACTCGCTGCCAAAGCCGCAGCGGATCATGGCAAAATCGATCCCGGCAGCCTGGGCTTTCTCCCAGTCCACTTCACCCTGATACTTGCTCACGTCAATGCCTTTTTTGGTGGCGGCCAGAATCGGCTCTCCGTCACTGTTAAAGTAGTACCCGGCATCGTTCTTGGCCCACGCTCCGGCACTGGTGCCGGGGTCAATGGTCAGGGGGGCTTTCTGCCCGCTGTTGCAGGCTACCAGCCCGATCACTACCAGCGCCACAACGGCAACCAGCACGCACGCGGCCAGTGCAAGACGCAGGTTGGGCTGCTGCTTTTTTTTGGGCTGTGGGCGGCGGCCCTGCGGGGACTTGGGCTGGGACTGTTTGCGGTAGGTCTGGCGGGGCTGTTGTTCCGGCTTGCGGGGCTGCCCCGACGGCTGTTTGTTTTGTTCCATCGGCGGTTTCCTCTATGATCGCAGCTGCCCGGTGGGCAGCGGAATGTTGGCGTTAAAACTTTTATATTTAACTTTTATATTTATAAGAATATGGTAACATTTTGTCAAACAAAATACAATCCGGTAAAGCAGGCAGATTGTGTAATTTTGGACAGGAAATTTTGGCAGCCGGGCAAAGCAAACTGCCCCCTGCAGTTTTCCACACAGCAGAGGGCAGTTGGTTAAAAATGTTCAGCAGATGCAGGGCAGGCGGTTAAGCTCAGCCGATGGTAATGCTCCAGGCAAAGGTCTTGCTTGCGCCGGGGGCCAGCTCAACGTGGCGGCCGGCTTCGTTCACGCTGTTGGCCCAGCCGTTCCAGGGCTCCATGCAGACGAACGTCTCGGCATCTTGCTGCCACAGCACGCCGTTGGTGAACACGCTTTCATCAAAGGCAACTTCCACCGTGTGGCCGCTGCCGGAATCGGTCAGGCGCATCGGGCTCTTTACGCCGGTCATCAGGCGGATGGAATCTGCGGAGCCTTCCTTGCGGGTCAAGGTGATGGTTTTCGGTGCGGCGGGTTGTTCGCCCTTGGCGTTCTCGGAGCAGGTGGCGGCGTTGATGTCAAAGTGGACGTTCTCCAGCTTGGAAGCTGCGAAATACGGGTGGAAGCCGATGCTGAACGGCAGGGCTTTGTCGCTGGTGTTGTGCACGGTCAGTTCCAACCCGGCCTTGGCACCGGACAGGGTATAGCGCATTTCCAGCAGAAAATCAAAGGGGTAAACAAACTTGGTCAGGCCGTTGGGGGTCAGGGTCAGCACGATCTCATCATCCGCAGCGGTCTTGACCTGCCAGGGCAGCAAATCGGCAAAGCCGTGGACCTCAATGGGATAATCGGAGCCGTTAAAGTGGTGCACACCGCCGTCCGGCTTGCCGCAGCTGGGGAACAGGATGGGCACGCCGCAGCGGGGGCGGTCCGAGGATTCATAGTTCTTATCGCGCAGCCAGAGGTATTCCTCACCGCTTTTGGTGAAGGAGGTTGCCATGCCGCCCTTTTCCGGTGTAACGGTCAGAGCGTACTCCCCATCGGTCAGGGTAAGGGTGGAATATTTGGCATTGTACTTTTCGTAAGTACCGGCAGTCAGCTTGGACATTGTTACAGTCCCCTTTCTTCAGTTACAAAAACGGCCCGACCGCACCGGGATTCTTGGAGCAGCGCACAGCGCCTTGATCCCAGAGCACCCGGAACGCCCGGAGCCGTTCCACTTTGTGCACCGCAGGCAGACACAGCTCCCGGCGGGCACTTCTTAAGGCAATACCGCATAATTCTAAGTGCCGATACGGCGAGCGAGGTGCGGCAGATGCTAAGCCAAAAGCGCAGATAATACTGGATGTCTTATCGAGCATTTTGGCAACGCAGATGCCGTGCCGCAGCCGCCGGAGCGGTGCTTAAGCCGTCAGGCGGGAATTGTGCGGCATTGCCTTGATTCTATTATACTCTCAAAATGTTCCCGGCTCTACCCTTTTGGGTAAAAAATGCGGAGGGAGCCAGAGCATCAGTGCAAAAATTACAGCACAACGCCATCCTTGAAGATAGAAATTTCGCGGAAGCCCTTCTTCTCGGCGCAGGTCTGCTTGCCAGAAGCAACGTCCAGCACCAGCTGGTACAGGTCAGCACCGGCTTCATCCAGCGTCTTTTCGCCGTCAGCAACAACACCGGCGTTAAAATCGATCCAGGTGGATTTTTTGGCAGCCAGCTGGCTGTTGGTAGCAATTTTCAGGGTGGGAGCGGGGGCACCGAACGGAGTGCCGCGACCCGTGCTGAACAAGATCATGTGGGCGCCGGCGGCGGTCAGGGCGGTGGCGGAAACAAGATCGTTGCCGGGGCCGTACAGCATGTTCAGGCCCTTGGTGGTCACAGCATCGCCATAGCCGATAACGTCCATGATGGGGGCGCTGCCGCCCTTCTGCACACAGCCGCAGGATTTATCCTCCAGCGTGGTGATGCCGCCCTGCTTGTTGCCGGGGCTGGGGTTGTCGTACACAACTTCGTTGTGGCTGATGAAGTATTCCTTGAAGCCGTTGATCATATGCACGGCCTTCTCAAATACTTTTTCGTTCTGGCAGCGATCCATCAAAAAGCCTTCGGCACCGAACATTTCCGGCACTTCGGTCAGCACGGTGGAACCGCCGCGGGCGCACAGCATATCGCTGAAGCGGCCGATGGTGGGGTTGGCGGTAATGCCGGACAAACCGTCCGAACCGCCGCACTTCATGCCGACCACCAGCTCGCTGGAGGGAATCGGCTCGCGCTGGAACTGGGCAGCATAAGCGGCCAGTTCCTTCAGGATCTCACGACCCGCAACCAGCTCATCGTCCACATCCTGGCAGGTCAGGAACTTGATGCGGTCATGGTCGTATTCGCCCAATTCGGTCAGGAACTGCTCATGGGTCAGGTTCTCGCAGCCAAGGGAGAGCACCAACACGGCACCGGCGTTGGGATGGCGGGCCAGCGCAGCCAGCAGTTTGCGGGTCTGGGCGTGGTCATGGCCGGTCTGGGAGCAGCCGAACGGATGGGTGAAGGTGTACAGCCCGTCAATGCTGTCGGTCACAAGATCCTGATTGTCCCGCACAAGGGCTTTGGCGCAGTCGTTCACGCAGCCAACGGTGGGGATGATCCAAATCTCGTTGCGGGTGGCTGCACGGCCATCCTTGCGGCGGTAGCCCATAAAGGTTTCGGGAGCAACGGGGGCCAGCGGGTGCACATTGGGGTGGTAGCTGTACTCGATCTCGCCGGACAGGTTGGTTTTTACATTGTGGGTGTGCATCCAGGTGCCGGGCACGGCATCAACGGTGGCATGGCCGATGGGGAACCCGTACTTGATGACGTTTTCGCCCGCATGGATGGGGGCAATGGCCATCTTGTGGCCCTGGGGGATATCTTCAACAGCGGTCACAGATGCACCGTCCACCGGCACAGCGGTGCCTTTGGCAATGGGATGCAGGGCAACCACAACATTATCCTTGGGGTTGATCTTGATTGCAAGAGGCATACAGAATCTCCTTACTACGATAAAAACAGGTAGGAGTTAGGAAGTAGAAGTTGGGAATTGTTAGCCCTGCTTTCAGGGCTTTTTGCAGATAACCAAAGGCTCTGCGCTGCTCCCTAACTCCTAACTCCTCACTCCTACCTCCTAACTCAAATTACAGGCAGCTCTTATAAGCGGCCATTGCGCCCTGCTCACGGATCAGGGTCAGGTTCTTGACGGTGGCTTCCTCAAAACCGGCAACCTTGGTCAGATCCTGGCCCCACATCTGCTCGTTGGTCATAACAGCATGAACCAGGGTCGGAATGTCGTCATCCTTGTGGGCATTGTAGAATTCCAGCACATAGCGGTCATCGGAAATGGTGTACTCGTTGCCCTTGGCGCGCTTGCAGACCAGGCCCTTATCGTTCAGTTCCTGGATGTTGTTGGAATAGAATGCGATGTAAGCGGCAAAGCTCATGGTCAGGCAGGTGGGCAGTTTGCCGTTCTTCTCGATATATTCCAGGAAGGACGGCATGTTGCGGGCACGCCACTTGGAGGTGGAGTTCAGGGAGATGCTCATCAGCTCATGGTTGACGAACGGGTTGTTGAAGCGGTCTTCCACAGCGGCAGCAAATTTCTTGCAGTCGTCCTGGTCCAGCGGAAGAATGGGAACAACTTCCTGCAGCAGCATCTTGTTCATGTAGCCCAGGATGGTTTCGTCGTGCATGCAGTCACGCACAATGTCGAAGCCTGCCAGGTAAGCACCCAGAACAAAACCGGTGTGTGCGCCGTTCAGGATGCGGACCTTGCGCTTCTTATACGGGCTCATATCGGGGGTAACAAAGACGTGGTCTTCCAGACCAGCCTTGCGGAACGGCAGGATATCGTTCAGCTTGGTGTCGCCCTCAATGACCCACACGCCGAAAACCTCGCCAACGTCCAGCAGGGGGTCAGCGTAACCGTGCTTCTCTTCAAGCTCGGCAACTTCCTTCGGGTCACGGATGCGACCCGGAACAATGCGGTCAACCAGAGAGCCGCAGAAGGTACAGTCCTCGTTGACATATTTCTTGAAGCCGTCTTCCAGGCCCCACTGGTCAATGTACTGGTTGACGCACTTCAGCAGCTCCTTGCCGTTGTTGTCAATCAGCTCGCAGGCCAGCATGATGATGCCCTTCTTGCCGGCCTTGTAGCGGTGGTACAGCACCTGGGTCAGCTTTGCGGGGAAGCTGGACGGCGGGCAGTCGTTCTGCTGGCAGGCGGGATCATAAACGATACCGGCCTCGGTGGTGTTGGAAACGATGATTTCCAGGTCGTCGCTGGCGGCAACGTCCATCATCTTTTCGTAATCAGCTTTTTCATACGGGTTCAGGCAGCGGGATACACTGGAGATCACGCGCTTGTCATCGACCTTCTGGCCGTTTTCGCTGCCGCGCAGGTACAGGGTGTACAGGCCCTCCTGTTCGTTGATCATCTTGGCCAGGCCGGGGGCGATGGGCTGAACCAGAACGCACTTGCCGTTCCAGTCAGCTTTTTCGTTGGCAAGGTCAAACCAGTAGTCAACAAAGGCACGCAGGAAGTTGCCCTCACCAAACTGCAAAACCTTTTCGGGGGCATTTTTCAGAATGTATCCATCATAACCGGATTTTTCAAGGACCTGATAATTCAAAGTTTCCATTGGAAATTCTCCTTTGCAATGTGTGCAATTACGGCGGCGGTGTGCAGGGCCAGACAAAAACGCCCTGCGCTGCGTAAGCGCCTTGTTTAGCTTCATTGTATTTTTTTTTGCTTGCAACGTCAAGATGCTTTCGTGAAGAAACGCATATATTTTGCGCTCCTTTTTTGACTTTTTTTCCTTTCCCTGTTTTGCACAAGCGGGATGCAATATTTTTAGTGCTTTTTACATCAAAAGGGCAAGATTTGCAACTTGTTCAAACCGCTGCAAGTATGTATAATAATATCAGCTTATGTTTTATTCTGCTGTTTGGGGGCAGCATGATTCGTTCTGCTGACCCACAGCACACAATGAAGGAGCTTGCAATTATGAAAGCATTTATGGACAAGGATTTCCTGCTGGAAACCCCCACCGCGCAGCACCTGTATCATGATTATGCAGAAACGCTGCCTATCGTAGACTATCACTGCCACATTCCCCCGCAGGAGATCTACGAGGACCGCCGCTTTGAAAATATCGCTCAGGTATGGCTGGGCGGCCATCAGGTTCTGGCCGATGGCTCTGACTACTACTTCGGCGACCATTATAAGTGGCGCGTGATGCGTTCCAACGGTGTGCCCGAAGAGTACATCACCGGTGACAAGCCGGACCGCGAGCGCTTCCAGAAGTTTGCAGAAGCACTGGAAATGGCCATCGGCAACCCGATGTACACCTGGTGCCACCTGGAACTGAAAAAGTACTTTGGCTACAACGGCGTTCTGAACGGCGATACCGCTGAGGAAGTCTGGAACCTGTGCAACGATAAGCTGCAGCATGATCCCAAGATGACCGTGCGCGGCCTGATCGAGCAGAGCAACGTTGCCATGGTCGGCACCACCGATGACCCCATCGACAGCCTGGAATGGCACAAGAAGATCAAGGAAGACCCCACCATCAAGGTTGTTGTTGCACCTTCCTTCCGCCCGGACAAGGCCCTGAACATCCGCAAGGACGGCTTTGCGGATTACATCCATAAGCTGGAAGAAGTTGTTGGCCGCAAGTTCGCCTGCGCCAACTGTGTGGTCAACGCTCTGGAAGAGCGCCTGCAGTTCTTTGTTGAGATGGGCTGCCGCGCTTCTGACCACGGGCTGGATTATGTTCCTTACGTGGAGACCAACGCCGAAAAGGCAACCGCAGCTTTCAAAAAGGCTATGGCCGGTGAGCCGCTGACCCAGGAAGAGGGCGACGCATACACCACCTACCTGCTGATCAGCCTGGGCCGCCTGTACAAAAAGTATAACGTTGCCATGCAGATCCATTACAGCTGCCTGCGCAATGTCAACCAGAAGATGTACAAGAAGCTGGGCCCCGATACTGGCTTTGATATGATCGCTGTGACCGATGGCAGCGCCGCCATCAGCAGCCTGCTGAGCAAGCTGACCGAGACCGGCGAATGCCCGAAGGTGATCCTGTACAGCCTGAACCCCGCCGACTTTGACATGCTGGGCACCATCCTGGGTGCATTCCAGGATGACGAAGTTCCCGGCAAGATCCAGCTGGGCTCTGCCTGGTGGTTCTGCGATACCGACGACGGAATGTACCAGCAGATGAAGACCCTGGCTCGCCTGGGGCTGCTGGGCAACTTTATCGGCATGCTGACCGACAGCCGTAGCTTCCTGAGCTACACCCGCCACGAACTGTTCCGCCGCCTGATGTGCAACCTCATCGGCAACTGGGTCGAGAATGGCCAGTACCCCAGCGATGAGAAGACCCTGAAGAAGATCGTGGAAGGCATCAGCTACTACAACGCACAGCGTTACTTCCACCTGTAATTCTGCACAAATCAGGAAATAAAACATTGTAAAAATTGCCCTGCTGTCTGAAAGACAGCAGGGCTTTTTCTATAGAATGAGAATCTTTTTTTGTGCAAAAGGGCAAAAAAAGAGGGCGAAATCGGGGCGAAGAGAAAAAGTTGGGAGGTAGGAGGGAGGAACTATTTTAATTAGGAATGAGGAATGAGAAATTAGGAATTGGAGGTAGGGTGTGGCAGGAGGTGAAAACCTTACCTCACCGCCGTATCGGCACTTAGAATTATGCGGTATTGCCCTAAAACTTTACCTTTTTGCTCTATCTAAAAAATTAGAGCCGCTTCGTAACAAAGCCAAATGGAGAAAGTCTCCAAATCATAAAAAGTAAAGCTTTAGAATTACCACACTAGTAGAGGCGCACATTGTGCGCCCGCGGACGAGCTGCGAAATATTCCGTAACTCAAATAATCCAACTGCTGGCCTATTAAATAATGCCCATACATCAACATAAAAAACAAATCCCCCGTTCCGCAACGGCGTCAACCTGCCGCGGAACGGGGGATATTTTTATAATAAGGTTAGACCCTTATGGGCACAAGCGCCCAATCAACCCGGCTGCTTGCCGATGTAGGCCAGGATGCCGCCGTCAACGTACAGAATCAGGCCGTTGACGAAATCGGAAGCTTCAGATGCCAGGAAGACAGCGGGGCCACCCAGGTCCTCGGCGTTGCCCCAGCGTGCAGCGGGAGTCTTGGCAACGATGAACTGGTCAAACGGATGGCGGCTGCCGTCCGGCTGGATCTCACGCAGGGGCGCGGTCTGCGGGGTGGCGATGTAGCCGGGGCCAATGCCGTTGCACTGAATGTTGTACTGGCCGTACTCGGAAGCAATGTTTTTGGTCAGCATCTTCAGGCCGCCCTTGGCAGCAGCGTAAGCGGAAACAGTCTCACGGCCCAGTTCGCTCATCATGGAGCAGATGTTGATGATCTTGCCGCCGCCCTGCTCGATCATGTCGGGGATGATGGCCTTGGCAACGATAAAGGGAGCGTTCAGGTCAACATCGATGACCTGACGGAACTGTGCAGCGGTCATTTCGCACATGGGGATGCGCTTGATGATACCGGCGTTGTTGACCAGAATGTTGATGTGGCCGACTTCCTCGGTGATTTGCTTGACCATGGCGTTGACGGCGTCCTCGTTGGTAACATCGCAGACATAGCCATGGGCAGTGATGCCAGCCTCTTTGTAAGCGGCCAGACCTTTATCAACCAGTTCCTGCTTGATATCATTGAAAACGATGGTAGCACCGCAGTTTGCCATAGCGGTGGCGATAGCAAAACCGATGCCGTAAGAAGCGCCGGTGATCAGGGCAACCTTGCCGGTCAGATCAAAAGATTTCGGGGTGCAGACAGACATATTTCTTACCTCCTGAAAGTGATGTTATGTAATTCAAAAGCCGCGCATAGAGCGGCAGGGGAACGGGATTAGAAATGAAGAAAGAATAAATAATAAAGAATAATGAAGGTGTGCCTTCGGCACGGATTAAATATTAGGTTGCAGGCGGTTCAGAAGTGGACTTTGAAGTTTTTAGAATGGCAATTAAAATGCGCTTGAGTTCAAGGCAGTCAGTAAGCAATGATTGGCTTTCGGCAGCTGTTAAGTACTGTGAAAGAGTCAGCAAACGCAGCCAATACTCCGTTTCAGCGGTTTCTTTTAAGGAAATATGGAGCTTAGAAATAAAATCCGCTTTACTTACTGCATAGACAGCTTCGTTAGCATTGGCACCGATTGAAGTTCCACTGCGCAGTAATTGTTGGGAAAGAACGGTTTCGTGCTGCTGCTCACTTAAATAGCGGTAAACTTTTACGATGCGCGCAGCAAAAGCCAGCGACTTTTCCAGTAGTACATTATTTTCCATAAAAACGAACCTGATTTTCTGAGCCGCGCTATGCGCGGCGGTCCACCATCATTTTTAATTATTCTTTATTCTTTTTTCTTTATAAAAAGGTTTTACCGAAGATCAGTCGTAGCAATGTTATCCATGTCATCGAATTCCATGTTTTCACCACCCATGGCCCAGATGAAGGTGTGGTTGGAGGTGCCAACGCCGCTGTGGATGCTCCAGGACGGGCTGATAACAGCATCATAGTTGTGCATCACAACATGGCGGGTTTCGGTCGGCTCGCCGCACATGTGGAATACGGCCTGGCCTTCGGGAATCTCGAAGTAGGTGTAGATCTCCATGCGGCGCTCGTGGGTGTGGCTGGGCATGGTGTTCCAGTTGCTGCCCGGCTCCAGAGCGGTCATGCCCATGGAAAGCTGGCAGGTTTTCAGCACGCTGGGGTGGATAAACTGGTTGATGGTGCGCTTGTTGCAGGTTTCCAGGGTGCCCAGCGGGCGCTTGGCAGCGTCAGCCAGGGTGATCAGCTTGGTTTCGTAACGGCAGTGGGCCGGAGCACTGACCATGTAGAACTTGGCGGGCTTGGCGGCATCATCGCTGGCAAAGGTAACTTCCTTGGTGCCCTGGGTGATGTACAGGCAGTCCTTATAGCCCAGGTGATAGGCCACGCCGTCTGCGGTAATGGTACCGGCGCCATCACCAATGTTGAAAATGCCGATTTCGCGGCGCTCCAGGAAATAATGGGTGCCAAAGTTTGCCCAAATGTCAATGCCCTTATCAATGGACACGACCTCGTTGACCGGCATGCAGCCCAACGTGACCATGCGGTCAACATGGCTGTAAACGGCAACCATCTCATCTGCTTTGTACAGATCGGTAATCAGGAACTCATTGCGGACTTCCTCGGTGGTATAGCGCTTGAAGTCACGCTGATTGCAGGAATAACGAATATCCATGGGGCGGAATCCTCCTGTTTTGCTTGCAGCGGCAGCGGACTGGCGGGGTGCCAAACGTTTCGCTGACCTTGTATACATACATTATAGCCGATTCTGCAGGCCGAAAAAAGTGTATACAAGCACAAGAATGCGGTGCATGTTTTGGCAGGTTTGACAGCAGAAAAACGAAAGCAGTTAGGAATTAGGAGTTAGGAGGGAGGAGTTGAAGGAATAAATAAAGGCAACACCGCACAATTCCCGCCTGACGGCTTAAGCACCGCTCCGGCGGCTGCGGCACGGCATCTGCGTTGCCAAAATGCTCGATAATGTCGGGTTGCGGTACCCGCATCGTGCTTCGGGGGCAAAAGCCCCTCGCACTCTGCGACCGCTGCCCCTGCTTCGGTTCGCTGTTTCCGCCACTGGCGGCGCTCACCTTTGCAGCATCCAGTATTATCTGCGCTTTTGGCTTAGCAACTGCCGCACCTCGCTCGCCGTATCGGCACTTAGAATTATGCGGTATTGCCTAAAGAATAGAGAATAATGAATGAATAATGAAGGTGGACCACCGCGTGTGGCGCGGCTCAAAAAATGAGTAGAGAGCATGGCAAGAGTTTCGTGAAATTTGCGAATGGATAATATATATCAAAATATACAATCTGTATATTTTGATCGACCTTGTAACTGAATCTCTGAATGCTTTAATTTTATAATGCTTACTTACAGATGGCCAACGGCCTAATATCTTTTTTGCCCGGTGCAGCGCACTGGGCTTCCACCTACTAAAACTCCTAACTCTATTTCTAACTCTCTCTTTACGAAAACTGTCCGTGACAGCCATACACATGAAAATGATTCACTTTACAAATTAAACATACTCAACTATAATGATGCACAGACTTCAAAGGCGAAGCAGAGAACACGGCGGCTCCGCGGCATATGCGGGGACCGCCGCTTGCATTGTCATTTATATGCAGGGCAGCAAAAAGAGAGGGGACATCAATGCTTACACTGGATAAGATCTACCATGCCGCGTTTGTTCTGCGTGACGTTGCACGCCGCACGGATCTGATTGCGGCATCGCGGCTGAACAGCGCGAGTGACCTGTACTTGAAAACCGAGAACCTGCAGGTGACCGGCAGCTTTAAGGTGCGTGGCGCTTATTACAAAATCAGCCAGCTGACCGCAGAGGAGCGCGCCAAAGGCGTGATCGCCTGCTCGGCGGGCAACCATGCACAGGGCGTGGCACTGGCCGCCACCAGCATGGGCATCAAGAGCGTTGTCTGCATGCCGGACGGCGCGCCGCTGATGAAGGTGGAAAGCACCAAACGCCTGGGCGCCCAGGTGGAGCTGGTCAAGGGCACTTACGATGACGCCCATGACCGCGCTGTGGAACTGCAGAAAGAAACAGGCATGACCTTCATCCACCCCTATGATGATGAGCTGGTCATTGCCGGTCAGGGTACCATTGGCCTGGAAATTCTGGATCAGCTGCCCGATGTGGAAGCTGTTGTGGTGCCCGTGGGCGGCGGCGGCCTGCTGGCCGGTGTGGCCTTTGCCATCAAGAGCCTGCGCCCCGATGTCAAGATTTACGGCGTTCAGGCTGCCGGTGCCGCCAGCATGTACAATGCGTACCGCGACCATACGTATGAAACGCTGGACCATGTGGATACCTTTGCGGACGGCATTGCGGTAAAGACCCCCGGCGAAACCACCTTTAAGATGATCGAACAGTATGTGGACGGCATCGTGACGGTCAGCGAGGATGAGATTGCTGCCGCCATCCTGGCCCTGATGGAAAACCAGAAGCTGGTGGCCGAAGGTGCCGGTGCCACGCCGGTTGCCGCCGCGCTGTTCGGCAAGCTGCCCATCGAGGGCAAAAAGACCGTCTGCCTGATCTCCGGCGGCAATATCGATGTAAACATCCTTTCCCGCGTGATCACCCGCGGCATGATCATGAGCGGCCGCAAGACCAATCTGATGATTGCCCTGGAGGATAAGCCCGGCCAACTGACCCGCGTGAGCGAGATCATCTCCGGCATGGGGGCCAACGTGGTCAGTGTGCAGTACGACCTGGCCGACCCCAACATGACCGTGACCAGCTGCTTCCTCAAGCTCGGCCTTGAAACCCGCGACCACACCCAAATCGAACAAATTAAAGCCAAACTGACCGAAGAAGGCTTTAAGCTGGTAAGCGAGAGAGCGTAATTTTGAGTTAGGAGTTAAGAAATAGGGGAAGGCACGCAGCTTAAGACTAAAGGCAACACCGCACAATTCCCGCCTTGCGGCTTAAGCACCGCTCCGGCAG
>OLRX01001653.1_pt1 | contig 16000 bp, 10 predicted proteins | sample 1672991 | NCBI WGS metagenome assembly OLRX01 (sample SAMEA3136744, study PRJEB25190) | human gut metagenome | biome: human gut; feature: human-associated habitat; material: faeces | place: Austria | collected 2013
TGTATCGGCAGGACGGACATCCTATGATCCAGATCCGGCAGATGAAAACAACTACATTTGTGAAGCCTATCAGTGCAGAACTGGAACTGCTGATTGAAAAAGCAATCCAATATACTAGAAAAATGTATGGAGATACGGTTTACATTTTTGTGGATGAGAAAAATAGCAAGAGACCTATGCAGTACAATACCGTTCAAAACAAGGTGATGGATCTGATCCAGAAAAAAGATTTGCGGGACGATCATGGAGAACTATTCGGATTTGGAACGCATATGTTCCGCCATGTATATGGTATCCGTTTAACAGAACTGCATCTGGATGACTGGACCATCGCAAAACTATTGGGGCATACATCTGTAAAGAATGTGAAATTTTACCGGAAGATGAGCCTCCAGATCATCGCAGATGAAACAAGAGAAATCAGAGCAGAGATGAGTCGGATGATTCGGGCGAATCTGGCAGGATGGGGGAAAGAGTATGAGCAAATATGACAAGATGCTGGAAGTAAACCATAAGCAGAGCGTGGAGAAAATTCAGAGGGCAAAACTGGCAATCCAGGAAATGATCGAAGAAGAGGATAAAGTGACCGTTCCCAAACTGATGCAAAAGACCGGACTGTCCAGAGGATTTTTCTATAAGAATCCGGAAGTGCGAAAGGCAGTAGATCGTGCTTTGCAGCTACAGGCTGGCATGGTAGATAAGAGAAGAAAGATTTTAGATATGGCAATGGACAACCGTATCCTGCAGCTGGAGCAACAGGTAGCGAAACTGAAAAGAGAGAATGAAACATTACGCAAAGAAAGTGAAGCAATGAGGAAAGCATTGAATAAAAGAGACTTGAATCTGATTAAGAATTTTTAGTGAAGAAGAAAACAATCAGCGACTGGCAGGGTCGTGAAGAACGTGCCTACTGGTGGTTGTGGGGATAAAGTATCTAGAAACGTAGTGTGCTATATAGTATAATGAAATAGGTAACAATAAAATTTTAGAAACGAACAACTACATGGAGATTCAGATAAATGAGTAGTCAAGAAACATTTTCTATAACAACACTACAAAGAATGTGTGCTATGTCTGAATATTTGGATGAGTCAGATATTCATATGAATGACAAAACGGTTTCGTGGGATGGAAATATCATATATTACAAAAATAAAAAGCCGACTTCGACAGGAAATGAATTTCTTATTCCCATCCAAGTAAAGGGAAAAGAGTATAATACTCTTCCAGATTCAGATAGCATAAGCTATCCAGTAGATATATATGATTTGAAAAATTATTTGAAAAATGGCGGGGTAATATTTTTCGTTGATGCAATTTCAAAATCAGAATATATTGATAAAATGTATGCAAAAATCTTACTTCCGGTAGATATTGTCCATATAATGAAAGGAAAAGAAAAACAGGGAAGCATTACAATACATTTAAGTTATGTAAAGACTGTCCGAGAATTAGAAGAACTTTGTGTTCTTTTTAAAGAAAATAGACCTAAACAGGCAATGGTAGGAGTGGGAAAATCAATTCCCGATTATGATAATATATCTAATTTTACTATATCAACATTGCCAACTCCGTATATGAATCCTGCAATCGCAATTGCTAAAAGTCCTTTTAAGTATATGTATACCAAGAAGGATGGGATAGAGATACCAGTTTTATTAACACATTTGGTTACTGCGACCGAAAGTGATTGGTTAATAAAAATCGATGATAAAATAGAACAAAGATATCCTGTTCGACATATTTATGCATTAAATCAAACGACTACAAGGATTAGTGAAATCATTGAATTTGTTTTAACAGAAAAAAGTCAAAAAACAACCATTCGTTACATTGAGGCAACTAACTATAATTTTGAAGCTGTTTTTCAGGCATCAAAAATTATAGTAGCTATTTCTGATGCAGAGGAAGTATCGCTTGAAAATATAAGTTTAGGAAAAAATTTCTTAGAAGAAATACAAACTGCTTTTACAGAAAGATTTCTTGCTTATCACAAACGGATTGTTCAATTAGGAGAAATGCTTGAAGAACTAAATATTAAAAGAAGTTTGTTTAAAACGAAAGAAATTTTAGATGTAGAACCCACCATATTTTTTCTGAAAAAGGGATTAGTGGAAATGCAAGTTTTATCGTTACCATTCCAAGCAGATGAAAAATGTGGTCTTTATAAACAAATAATTGGACGTAGGAAATTGCTATTAGAATATGAAAAGATTCAAGAAGATGGATATATAATTCGTAATTATTTGAAGGATGGTAAACGGATTGCTATCTTTGCCGATATACCAGATGGAAAAACACAGAAAATCAGCAGCTGGTTTGCGTTACGAGATGAGGATATATCTCAGATGATATTTGATGAAAATGATTTGTTGGAAGCAATGAACAAGATCAGTGAAGAAGAAACGGATCAACTTTTGGGACTAATATTGGATTTTCTAAAGTCTTATGATAAGGAAAGAGATAAAAACTTATTGTTATTGGCTGAAAAATTAATAAATATCTTAGAGAAATATTCGATGGATCCAACCATTATTACAATAAATAGACTTCAAATTATTGCTCGTAAAAGAGAATTAGAGCTTGAAGAAAGGAAAACATTGGCACAGATTAAATATTCTGAGAATAAATTTGCGAGGTGCTGCGCATGTATTTTGCTGAAACAGGTTGATGAATTTGATATACATATACAGCAATTATCTGCAACAGAAAAAAAGAATTTTATAGTTGGCCGATTGCTTCTTTATTACCAAATGCAGAAAAAAATGAATGATACAGAAATTAGTGCGGAAGATTCTAAAAAGGATCTTCCATTTTTATTGGGAAATACGCAGTACACAAATGTGTAGCATCTATACCAAAACTATTTTGCCGATTTTTGTATGATTAACTCGACTTATTATTTATTTGTCGTATAATGAGAGTATAAAAATTATAAGGAGTCATGGTCGTGGGTAGAGGGAATGATGCAATACCAACATGGAGTGGGTTTAATTATCAAGGAAAAATGATGCTATTGTATGTCTTAGAGTTAATAAATCAAATAGTCAAAGATAAAAACAAAGATATAGACGCCTATTCTGTTGAATTAGAAAAAACAGAAGATTTTTGTATTATTTGCGATTCAGAATATAAATCATTTCATCAGGTTAAGGCATATTTGTCTAAAGATAAATGGAATAGTTATAGTAAAGCGATGGACAAATTGTTGAAACATCGGGCTGAATCAAATAATCCAACAGCAAAATGTTATCTTACAGTTGCAAAGGAGATAAAAGATTGGGATGATGCATCTAATACATACAATGTAAGTGTTGAATTATATAAAAGGGCATCAAAAGTAGTTGGTGTATGTGATGTGAGAAATGAAATAAATACGGAAATCTTAGCATATTTGAAAAGTAAAGGCTATTCTGATAAGGCAGAAGAAGTTGTATATGGGGAACTATGTTTGTTTTTAGATGATAGCATCGCAAGGATGCACAAGCAGGACTCTAAAAAAAGAAAATATATAATAAAATTTTCAGATATCGTAGGAATTATGGAGTCTGCTATCGATAAAGAAGATGTGCGAAAAGAATATTTTTTGAAAGAGAAAATTTACGAATATGTTATGCAGAATATTGAAAAGGCTTTAAATAATTTATGTCAAGATGAATGTGATACTTCTTTAGAAAATTGTAATAGAATATGTGCTGCTAAATGTGGATATGAAAAAATGACTGAAATTGTTGATTATGGTCAGTTTTGTAAATTACTCAATCCGAGTAAAGTAGATGAGTGGGATAACGAATTGAACTTAGTAGAAAATCTTTCGGTTGATAAAATTCAAAGTGAAATTTATGAATTACTGTATAGAAGCGATACTCCAGAAAAAGTTATGGGAGATAATTGTGGAATATATTTACAATCAAAGTATTCACAAGCGCCAAGCAAACAGGTCATACCTACGTTTTTAGATCTTACACGTGGTGCCAGGAAAGAACGGGCGTTACAGAGTATTTTCCAAAATATTATTAATAATACAAACATTATTGATATATTGGCAGGAAATAGTATTACGGTTATTCCGGGAAGCTATTCAGGAACTTTATCCCAAGCACAAATTACATCTGGATGGAAAAATAGCTCTCCAAATAAAGTAGGCGAATATTATAGAGATATAGAATTGATTTCTGCTCAGGAATTGAAGGAAAAATTTGAACAAAATGGAGGTAATCATGATTAATACTATATTGGATATAATCCGTTTATTAAATGATGGAAATATTGTACCGATGCAAAAAGATGAAGATACAAAGATTGATTTGTATAATGAAAAAGTGCAATTGTTTATGGATGCATCTGGAGAAGAAAGCAAGTATTACTATTTTTCGGAACTTGAGATAGATGATGAAAATCAGGATAATTTAGCAGAGATTGAAGATGTAGCATTAAATAGTGATGCATACACAGTCATAGAAAAACCGACACCAAGCGATTCTTACATGATATTATTCTGGAAGGTGGAGTGTATAGAGGAAAGACTATATCCAGATATCATAAAAATTGAAGAAAATGAATTCTTTTATAAAAAATATGTGTTCTATTATACAGAAAAAGAACTACAATGTTTCGAAAAATGGTGTAGCTCATTGAAAACTAATGGGAAACCGATGCTTGATACAGTATTAGAAGCTGTACAGTTCTTGAACGATGAATCGGAGCAGGTACAATTTTCGACGCGTTTATTAAGTAAAGTTCCATTTTTTAATCCAATCTTTCCAAAGGCAGTCATGAATGACTTTGATGAAATGGTAAAACAAAAGATAGATGGAATACGAAAACAAAAACAGAATGTTGAAATGCTAAATGATATGTTTATAAGCTCAATAGAAGAAGCATCTTTTAATGTAGAAGTATTGTCCGATATGATATATCAAAAATTATTGGAGGAGTAATTGGATGGGGTACACATTTAAGAGTCTATGCATTAGAAATTTTAAGTATATTACAAATAATAAACCTTTAAAATTTGATTTTATGAATAGTAATATTGTAATTTTAGATGGTCAAAATGGATATGGTAAGACTACATTATTTGATGCTATTGAAGTTTTGGTGACTGGGAAAATAAAGCATTTTAACCCTAGTTTACAAAATAGGAAGACGGAAACATTAGGAACACTGGCAAATGATGTAAATAAGGATATAGTTATTTCGGCAATTTTATCATCTGATTTTTCAGATGAAATACATGTAGAAAGAAAACTTTTATGTAAAAATGAATTTCAGAGTATTATCACACTTAATAGTCAAGAAATTAGTCAAGAAGAATTGTATGATAAATTTCATTTGAGTTCCAATATGTTTGATATAGGGACATATATTTCTCAAAGTGAATCTTTGGACTTCTTACAAAATAAGTATAAAAATAGAAAAGATTCTGTATCTTCTCTTTTAGATGACACCGATATAACTGATAAAATTCAAATGCTGAAATCGGTTCAAGAACATATTCTTGGAAGAGTAGAAAAAGAAATTAGGGATAAAGAAAAACAAATAGATGTAGTAAGTCAGAGAGTAAATGAGATAAAACGTCAGACAGATCACATTGTTATGAATGCAGAACTGCCAGGGGAAAATATACGATTATTTGACGAAGTTGAATATGAATTTGATGTCATAAAATTAGACCAGGGAGTTACATATGAGACCGTTATTCGGCAGCTTAAACAAATTGAAGGGTTTATAGAAAACTATGAAGAATACCTTCGATATAAAGATAATGCTATCATAAGGGAATTGAAAGCATCACCGAAACGGTTATATATGGCATTGTTTTATCGACAGGAGATTGAATTACTTAATAAAAAAGGAAGTCTCATAAAAGAGTTAAATAAGAGCAAAGAATTATTGACGAATTATAGCAATAATGTCTGGTCAGTAGATGAAACATTGTTCAATAAGATTAAAATAAAAGCAGAAATTATAACACAAATAAAAACATTATTATTGAACCAGAAAAAAGAACAAAGTCAATTGGATGATGCTGATAAGGTTCTGGCACAGATGACAAAGGCACGAAGGGGACTTATTAAAGAATTTTATAATGCTGCGGAGTCTGGAAAGTTTGATAAAAACAAATGCCCATTGTGTGGAACGGATTTTACGGATATAGATTCAGCTATTATAAAAACAGAAAAATTTATAAAAAATATTCATACAGATGGTATAAAAATAATAGAAGATATTGAGACACAAATAACAAATTTATTTCAAAAAGAAATTATTCCTGTGTTGAAAGTGTTTCTTGAGGAAAATAAAGTACTAATAAAAATGGATGATACTTTATCAGGATGTAAGGATCTAGCGGTGGAGAAATTACAGCAGTTGTTGGATAAGGTAAAAATATCAGAGTTTAAATCTCAGGGAATAGAAAAATTTGATATTGGAGAATTTTCTCAACAATATGAAAACTTATTGAAAGAACTTCAAGAAAAGGAAGTTCCAAATAAAATTATTTTTCAAGAAAAGCAGGTTGAATTGTATAAATCCATTCACAATACCTATTATCATAATGAAAAACCGTATCACACAGTGGGAGAGTTACAAAGCAAGGAACAATATGTTGCAAAGTTATTTAATGATAATCTTTCTCAGCAGCTTTCTACGGAAGAGGCCCGACTAAGAAAACTAAAAAGAGATTATGAGGAATACAAGAATAAAACAAAGGATATGACAGATGCAATAAAAGTATTGGTTGGTAAATATGAAGATGCGAATAAAGAATATCAAACACAGCTTCTTAATGCAATTAAAATTCCTTTAATGGTGTATAGTGGAAGGATTATACAAAATTATCCGTTGGGGTTGGGAATTAGAGCAGTCATTAAAACCAATCAGTTAGTATTTGAAGCAGCTTCTAAGAGTGGAAGTGATGTTTATAATATTTTGAGTACAGGACAATTGAATGGTCTTTCGATTGCGCTTTTACTTTCAATAAAAAATGTGTATGGTGATACGAAAGGGTTAGACATTTTACTGATAGATGATCCACTTCAAACAATTGATGATATTAGTGCAATTTCGCTTGCGGATTTGTTGACACAGCAGGGAATAGGGCAAATTGTATTGTCTACGCATGAGGAGGCAAAAGCGGCATTGCTGCGATATAAATTTAAACATGCAGGAATGAGTGTTCGGGAGCAGAACATGCAAGCGCTCTACATGAAAACAGTGACGGAAGAATAGAAGAGAGAGGAAAGCTAGTAGTGAAGGAATGAGACTTTGCTACTAGCTCTTCTTATGGAAAGTGATACACAGTACACAAGTGTGTATTCCGTTAAAGCCTCTGTTTTCAAGGCATAAAGGTGCAGGGGTACAGTTTACGGATGAGCCGACCGGAAACCTGGATACCAAGGCAAGCAACGAGATTATGCATCTCTTAAAGACCTCAAACCGTGAGCTCAACCAGACAATCATTATGATTACACACAATATGGAGCTTGCAAAAGCGGCTGACCGCACAATAATGATAGAGGATGGTAAAATCAGATGAATTTGATGAAGACACTCACATTAAAAAACTTAAAGCTCAACAGGAAAAGAACTATTGTCACGATAGTCGGAATAATTCTTGCAACAGCGCTTTTGTCGGCGCTTGTCACACTTGTGTCAAGCTTTCAGTACAGTATGATTGAATACCAGAAGCAAAAGGACGGCGACTTTCATGTGAAATTTTCGAATGTGAAAATGTCTGAGCTTTCGGAGTTTAAAAACAACAGAAATATTGAAAGCACATTTGAGACAATGGGAATGGGCTTTGCAAAGCTAGACAGCTGCAAGAATGAGGATAAGCCGTATGCATATGTCATGGCAACAGATGAGGCCGGCTTTGAGAGAGGCTGCTTTAAACTGATAGAGGGCCGCATGGCAAAAAATGAGGATGAGATAGTCATTCCAAGGCACTTAAAGACAAACGGACGAATCGACATAAAGGTGGGAGATGAGATAACACTGGATGTCGGAAAGCGATATGATTCAAACACCGAAGGTGTCATATCGGAAAACTGCGCATATGAGCATGAGGCAGAGACACTTACCGATACTGTGACAAAGCACTACAAGGTGGTAGGCATCATGGAAAGACCGGGCTATGGAATGGAGGACTATAGTGCCGCCGGATATACATTTGTCACATACTCTGATGAACTGGCAGCAATTGATAACGGCACAAAGAGTGAGGCAAGCGAAGCTGACACTACACTCACAGTGTACAGCAGATACACTCAAAAGGCTTTAAGAAACAAGGATGCTGTGACTGCAGATATAATTGGTGTGGATGAAAAGCTGTTTGAGAAAGCAAATAATTCATCTGTTGAAATGTCTTCTGAGGAAAGTGACAGGTTCCTTAAAGAGATGGAAAATGCAAAATATGATATATATATGAATGGATACCTTATAAACTATGAGTGCGTTTTCCCGATTGACGGTTCATTTAAAGCACTGTTTACAGTGGCTGCTGTTGTGGCTTTGATAATCATACTGACATCAGTGTACTGTATCAAAAACAGCTTCAACATATCAATCACTGAAAAAATCAGGCAGTATGGCATGCTTGCAAGCGTGGGTGCTACGAGGCGACAGATAAAAAGCAGCGTTAAGACAGAGGCAGCAATGCTTGGAGTGGTTGGTATTCCTGTAGGTACCATGAGTGGTATTTTGGCATCGCTTATACTTGTCAAGGTAGTAAATGCGCTGTCAGCAGGCTGGCTTAACGTTGCTTTGAGCTTTCACACATCACTGCCTGCACTTATTCTTGCTGTGATACTGAGTATAGCAACCATTTATTTCTCAGCAACAGGCAGTGCAAGAAGGGCTGCAAAGGTCACACCGCTTGAAGCAATAAGAAACACAAAGGAGATTAAAATAAAGTCAGCAAAGCTTAAGACACCGGCGATTATAGGCAGAATCTGGGGTATCGGAGGTGTTATCTCATATAAGAATATAAAGAGGAACAATAAAAAGTACAGAACCACAGTGACATCTATTGTCATCTGCTCAGTAACCTTTATTGTGATATCATACTTTATGTCTATGGCCTTTAGCGTTGTTGGGATGTCATATGCATCAGCAGATTACAATATTGGAATAAATATGTCATGTAAAAAAGACATTGATATTGAAAAGTTCTCTAAGCTTTTGAGTGGCATTGAAGGAGCTGAGGATTATCTGGTTGGAGCAGGCTATGATTTCGATGTCAGTAAGCCGGAGTATACAAAGGAATATGGAGAGTATTGCAGGCAGCTTTATGATGACAGTGAGGATGTCTCGCAAATGTTTTTAATCACGGTTTTGGATGATAAATCGTATGATAAGTATGCGTCTGACGCAGGCATAAAAAATGCAGCTGCAGGAGCAATTCTTGTGAATAAATGCACATTTGATGTGTATAATGAGAATAGCTCAAAATACGTCAAAAAAGAGATGGAGCTGTACAAATATAAAGCAGGAGATACAATCGAGTGTGGCTACAATGTGTATGATGATGCTTCTTCTGATGATAATGCAGCAGAAGGCGATACTGAAAGCAGCACAGATGACAATAATGCAGTGGAAGGTGATACTGAAAGCGGCACAGAGGATAACAGCGGATACGTTGACGAGGAAACAATAAATAACGGAGTCAGAAAGACTGTGGATGTAACTATTGCAGGTGTCACAGACAAGGTACCAATAGGTTATAAGGGCTACAGCAACACGCTATTGTTTATGAACCAAAAAGGCTTTGAAAGCCTATGGGGTGACGGTAAGAACGGTAATGAGATTAAACCGGGATATGCGTCATATTCGGCATATGTGGTTGCAGAAAATGCAGATGAATATCAGGATACATTCGAAAAGGAGACGGAAGGAAATCCTGAGTATTCGCAGATTAGTTTTTATGTCAGCAATATGGATAAGCAGATGCGCGATGAAAAGTCACTCTTTACACTGCTTGGAGTATTTGCATACGGACTTATTGTAGTCATTGCCTTAATAGGAATCACAAATATCATCAATACCTTAAGTACCGGAATGGAGCTTAGAAGCCGCGAGTTTGCCACATTAAGAAGCATTGGAATGACAGATAAGCAGTTTGTGGGAATGGTCAGGCTCGAGAGTGTGTTTATATCTGTGAAGGCACTTGCAATAGGAGTACCGCTTGGTATTTTAATAAGCTATCTCTTATGTGTTATGATGAACAGGATGGATGATGCAATCATTTATGAGCCGCCGTATAAAGCAATTATATTGTGTATATTGGTTGTAATAATGCTGATTTATGCTATCATGAAACTATCAATGACGAAGCTTAGACACAATAACATTATTGAGACAATCAAGAATGAAAATCTGTAGGAAATGCGGGAGCTGATATGAAAAAAATACTTCTCATAGAGGACAACAAAGGAATAACAGAGGGACTGTGTGATACCTTTACAGAACCTGAATATGAGCTTTTGACAGCAGGCAATTTAAACGAGGCTGGGGCACTTTTGAGTGAGCACCCCGGCCTTGTGCTGCTTGATGTGTCGCTTCCGGATGGGAACGGCTTTGATTTTTACAGCGAAAGGCTGGAAAAAGAAAAAACACCGGTGATTTTTCTTACCGCAAGGGATGAGGAAAATGATATAGTAAAGGGACTCGAGCTTGGAGCGGAGGATTACATCACAAAGCCTTTTTCAGTAAGAGAGCTTGTGGCGAGGGTAAACCGCGTATTTTTACGTAGGAAAAGTGATGACAGTTCATCTGTCATACATGCAGGAAGCATAAGCTATGACATGGACAAAAAGGAAGCAAGAAGGGATGGACAGTTGATAGCTCTTTCAAATCTTGAAAACCGCATACTTGATCTGCTTTTTACCAATCACGACAAGGCTGTGTCCAGAAATGCCGTGCTTGACTGCATCTGGGAGGCGACAGGCAACGATGTCTATGACCATACAGTGACTGTCTATATGAAGCGCATCAGGGCAAAGCTTGGTGAGGATGTGATAAAGACTGTGAAGGGAATCGGGTATCGTGTTGATTCAGATGAAGCTCTTTAAACAGTATCGGCCGACAGAGACAGTTCCCGGGGGGAAGCATGAGAAAGAAGAAATATAATTTAGAGAACAGAAAACATTTTGTGTATTTTGCGATAATTTATACATGTATATGTGTGACGGTTATGGCTTTTACCGTTTTTTTCCAGTACAGGGCGTATACAAAAAACTATAACATCACAGTGGCTAAGCTATGTGCACTCGTTCATGAAAAATATCCCGATGTATCAGATGGCAGTATAGCCGCGATTCTAAATGACAGCAGCTTCGACAGCGATTATACAAATTTAAAAAGCGCAGAGACGCTCTTAAAAAAATACGGCATTGATATGGAAAAGGATTCTGCGGTTTTGTCAAATGAAAAAGCGCTTAAAGGAGCGCTTTGGCTAGACATATTTCTTGTTGTGCTTTTTGCAGGGGGCTTTTGCCTTTACATTGTGCTTATAAGATTTAGCTTTAAAAGACAGGTCAGACAGGCTGCGGATTATCTGCGCCGCATAAATCAGGGAGACTACAGACTTGTTATGGCAGATAGCACAGAGGGAGAGATTTCTATACTTAAGGGAGAGCTTTACAAGACAGCAATCTATTTGAGGGAGTCTGCGGAAAATGCAAAGGCAGACAAGCTTTTGCTAAAGGATGCGCTTTCTGACATATCGCATCAGCTTAAGACACCGCTCACATCACTTTCGATAAATCTGGAAAATCTGGAAGGAAATCCTGATATGGCATCTGAAAACAGAAGCAGGATAATGCGCAGGGCAAAGCGTGATGTGGACAATATATCGCATATGGTGCAGGCTATCTTAAAGCTCTCAAGGCTTGAAGCGGATGTTGTGGAGTTTGATGAGAAGGATACGCTGCTGTCTGAAATTGTGTCTGAGGCAGCTGACAATGTTATGGCACTTTGCGATTTGAGAGACATAAGGCTGTCCATAGATGAAGGTTCTGATAAGGATGCCTGTATACATGCTGATGCATACTGGCAGTGTGAGGCCATTACAAACATAGTAAAAAATGCAGTAGAGCACGCAGAGAGTGAGGTAAAGATAGGCTTTTACAGGTATGAGATGTATGCAGAGATAACAGTGCAAAACGATGGAGAAGCCATAAGTGATGAGGACAAAAAGCATATTTTTACGCGTTTTTACAGCGGCAGCGGACAGCCGGCAGACAGCATCGGCATAGGACTTTCGCTCGCGGAAGCAATTGTGCGTCATGACAATGGATATATCCTTGTGGAGGATTGTAAAAAAGATGTATTAAATGAAAAAAATGAATGCAGTGGCACACGCTTTGTGGTAAGATATTTGTGATAAGTTGAGAAAAATTATCAATAAATACACTAGGAAGCGATAAAATGACACTAAAAGAACTTGGCATAGGACAGAGTGCCAGAATACTTACAGTAGGCGGTGAGGGCGCACTGCGCCAGCATTTCCTGGATATGGGAGTAATCCCAAAAGCCGAAGTAACAGTTATCAAATTTGCACCGATGGGAGACCCGATGGAGCTTCAGGTGCACGGCTATGAGCTCACATTGAGGCTTGATGATGCGGCACAGATTGAGGTAGAATTAATTGACAGCCGTTCAAGAAAGCATGAGGACCCTAAAAAGATAAGCAACACAGCCCATCCCGGACTTGGCGAGGAGGGCAAATACCATGTGAAGGGCAGTGGCAATCCCCTTCCGGATGGTGAGAAGCTCACATACGCACTTGTGGGAAACCAAAACTGCGGCAAGACAACACTTTTCAACCAGCTTACAGGCTCAAACCAGCATGTCGGCAATTTCCCGGGAGTGACGGTGGACAGAAAGGATGGCTCTATTAAAGAACATCCGGATACATCAATCACAGATTTACCTGGCATTTATTCAATGAGCCCATATACTAATGAGGAGATTGTGTCGAGAAACTTTGTGCTCGATAACAAGCCAAAGGCCATAATAAATATCGTAGATGCGACAAATATTGAGAGAAACCTGTATCTGACCATGCAGCTTCTTGAGATGGATATACCGATGGTTATCGCTCTAAATATGATGGATGAGGTGACGGCAAACTCAGGCTTAATCGATGTAAATAAAATCGAGGGACTGTTAGGAGTGCCTGTTGTACCGATTTCTGCCGCAAAGAATCAGGGTGTTGATGAGCTGGTGCGCCATGCGATACACATTGCAAAGTATCAGGAGCGCCCGGGCAGACAGGATTTCTGTGATGAGAATGATTTTGGCGGTGCCGTGCACAGATGTATACACGCGGTCAGTCACCTGATTGAGGATCATGCAAAGCTCGCCGGAGTTCCGATTCGCTTTGCTGCTACCAAAATTATCGAGGGAGATGCGCTTATATTAGAGCAGCTTCATCTTGATGAGAATGAGAAAGAGGCAATAGAGCATCTGATTGTCCAGATGGAGAAGGAGCGAGGCCTTGACAGAAGCGCTGCAATTGCGGATATGCGCTTTACATTTATTGAGAAAATATGCGAGAGCACCGTGGTAAAACCTAAGGAGAGCAGGGAGCGTATCAGAAGTGAGCGCATCGACCGTGTTCTTACAGGCAAATACACGGCAATACCGTGCTTTATAGTGATAATGCTTGCTGTATTTTATCTTACCTTCAACGTAATCGGAGCTGGCCTTCAGTGGCTTTTGGAGCAGGGCATAGGAGCACTGACCGCACTGACGGATAAGGCACTCACAGCGGCAGGTGTGAATGAGGTGCTGCACGGACTGGTAATAGACGGCATCTTTCAGGGTGTCGGAAGCGTATTAAGCTTTTTGCCGATTATCGTGACACTGTTCTTTTTCTTATCCCTCATGGAGGACAGCGGATACATAGCGAGGGTTGCATTCTTCATGGACAAGCTCCTTCGTAAGATAGGACTTTCCGGACGAAGCATAGTACCAATGCTCATAGGCTTCGGCTGTACGGTGCCGGCTGTCATGGCGACACGTACACTGCCAAGTGAGAGAGACCGTAGAATGACTATACTCCTCACACCGTTTATGAGCTGTTCGGCAAAATTGCCAATTTATGCATTCTTTGTTAGTGCATTTTTCCCGAAGCATGGCGGACTTGTCATGGGAGGTCTGTACTTCCTTGGCATAATTGTAGGAATACTTTTCGCATTTATCTACAGAAAGACTCTGTTCAGGGGTGACGCAGTGCCGTTTGTCATGGAACTGCCAAACTACAGGATGCCGGGTGCCAAGAATGTGTGCCAGCTGCTCTGGGAAAAGGCAAAGGACTTTTTGCAGAAGGCATTTACAGTAATACTTATTGCAACAATGCTTATATGGTTCTTACAGAGCTTTGACATACACTTTAACATGGTAACAGACTCAAAGGACAGCATGCTTGCCGCTATTTCAAGTGTTATCGTGCCTGTCTTTAAGCCTCTGGGACTCGGAGACTGGCGTATATGCACATCACTTATCAGCGGACTCATGGCAAAGGAGAGTGTGGTATCAACACTTGAGATACTGTTTGGCGGAACGGTTACGACAGCACTCACAACACTTTCAGCCGCATCTCTTCTGGTGTTCTCGCTGCTCTACAGTCCTTGCGTGGCTGCTATAGCATCCATAAAGAGAGAGCTTGGTGCAAAGTGGGCAGTCAGTGTGGTGCTTTTGCAGTGTGCGATTGCATGGGTGGCAGCATTTATTGTCAGGGTAATTGGACTGCTTGTGATGTAATTAAAAACAGACTATTCAGAACCACTGAGAACCAAAAAGATGATGTGTTATGCTTGCATGTAAGCAACAGGTTTTCTTATTCTCAAGGTGGTTCTGAATAGTTGCAAAAAATATAAAAGGAGATATGTGATGGAGATTAAACTGGAAAATGAATCACTTGAGCTCACGATAAACAGCTTCGGAGCAGAGCTTAAAAGCATCACCGGTAAGGAAACAGGTACACAGTATCTGTGGGATGCCGATGAGAAATACTGGAAGAGAAGCGCACCGGTGCTTTTCCCGTTTGTCGGCAGCTTAAAGGACAAGAAGTTTACCGTTGATGGGACAGATTATCCGATGGGACAGCACGGCTTTGCAAGGGATATGGAGTTTGAGCTTGTGTCACAGACAAAGGATGAGGCATGGTTTTTACTTAAATCAAATGATGAGACTCTTGCAAAATATCCGTTTGAGTTTGTGCTCGAAATCGGCTATAAGCTCTCAGGCAGTGAGATAAAAGTGACCTGGAGGGTGACTAATCCTGCGAAAAAGGATTTACTTTTCTCAATAGGTGGTCATCCGGCATTTATGTGTCCGGTCGCAGAGCAGGGAAAGCAGTCAGACTATTATCTGAAGCTTGACACAGACAAAGCAATCACCTACGGACTTATCTGTGACGGAGGACTTTTAGACAAGGATGACAATCTGCTTAATGTGGATGTGGATGGATACTGTCAGATAGATGAGCATATGTTTGATAAGGATGCGCTCATAATCGAAAACAGACAGGCTTCAAAGGTGAGCCTGTGTACACCGGATAAGAAGCCATATCTTACGGTGTCCTTTGATGCGCCTTTATTTGGTCTGTGGTCACCGGCAGGAATGGGAGCACCGTTTATCTGTATTGAGCCGTGGTACGGCCGATGCGACAGAGCAGGCTTTGTCGGAGAATTAAAGGACAGGGAGTATGGTAATTCGCTGGCACAGGGTGAGAAATTTGAGAAGTCATATACGATTGCAATTGAGCTGTAGATTTTCTTGTTCTCAATGTGACTTAAATACTTATTAAAATAATAATATAAGACATAATTAGAATCATGGGGCTGCGGTATATTGCAGTCCCATGATTTTTAGATAGTAAGGATTTTTCACGAACTTGAAATAATGTAATGTAGGATAGCATAACGCTATATGTGTCTTGATGCACCTGCTTTCTTCAAGTTTGCCTGAAGCAGCCATTTCTGATCAATTT
>OLRX01001665.1_pt1 | contig 15906 bp, 22 predicted proteins | sample 1672991 | NCBI WGS metagenome assembly OLRX01 (sample SAMEA3136744, study PRJEB25190) | human gut metagenome | biome: human gut; feature: human-associated habitat; material: faeces | place: Austria | collected 2013
CGGAGCCATCATCTTTATAGAAACGCCAACCGCCATTTTCCTGCTGCCAGCCAGTTTTAACCTGCTCTGGTACCCAGGTCTTCATGAACTGTTCGGGAGTTCCGAACTGTTGGATGAGTGGCGTTGGTGTACTTCCCCAGTCAGGCAGATACAGATGTGGTTTGTCTACAATGCTGGACCAGTCACCTCCCCAGGCAAGGCCCAGTTTTTTGGCGATCTCGGCGGCCCGCTTAAAATGACCTTTGCTGTCATTGTAGGCATCATCAGAGATCTTCCCGTCCCCGTCGATATCCATCTTAAGATAAAAGTCAAAGGCGATACCCCACTGGTGCTGAGAACGGTAGCTGCTGCCCTTAGCGTTGGTTACGATGTTACCAGGCTTGGTGCGGCCCTGAGCATAAAGAGCATCCTGCTCTGCGGCGGTGCGCAGGGTCTCGCTGATGGCTACAGTAATGCCTTCGGTGGCACAGGCTTTCACCCAGGCGGATGCAATGCGCTGAAGGCGCGGGTGGCAAAGTGTAATGTCTCTCATGGTATCACTCCTTTACTTCGAAACAGATGTTCTGCCACTTTTTATAGGCATCGAAATACAGCTCATGCTTGTCTCCATTGTATGTAAGCTCGTAGTACATGCCGTCCGAAACAGTCGTACTAAGCAGTGCCTTATTATTCTGAAGAGTCTTGCAGGACCAAACAACGAAGACATCATCTTCACTGATTCGCTTCCGATCGGTCTTGTCCGCATTCTCATTAAAATAATCCATCACATGCTTTTTGCATAATGCAATAAATTCTTTGTTTTCCATGATTTTTTCTCCTTTACTCTGCAAACACCCAGTCGTCCGCCAGCATATCTGCCTGTGATGCAAGCCATCCCATCTGTACGCCACTAGTGCCAACAAACGCGATTGCTTTGTTTCCGATAGCATCATGATTGCAATTTACAATCTCACCGTCAGCCGCTTTGTAGGAGATTGCTGTTGCTAACTGGATATATTGTTTTTTCCCATTCCATCCCTGTCGTGCCACCTTCAATCCTCGTTTAAGATACCGGATAGCATCTGCAAATGAAAATGCCGCAATGCCGCCAAGTACCGGACAGTTACTTTCATCAGCAATCACCCACTCGTCCGATTGCATATTCAGCATGGTGTATTCAACACGCTGCGTTTCCCTGATATCCAAGAGCTCGCCCTTATCAGAATCCTGTGGTCTGCACTGAATCATGATGGTTTCCTTCTCCGGATCCCAGTACCAGTATCCTCCCCAGCCTGGAAGTTTTACCTTTTCACCCTGTTTCATGGCTTTAAATGCTTCTGTAAAATTCATGAAATACTCCCTCCTACTCTTCGTAAATGACAGTCAGACCATATGCTACTGCTGCATCATGCTCTAACCTGCATCCTCTCGTCTGTTCCCAACCCTTGCAAAAGTAAACTGCGTGACACATGGACATTTTTTCAAGGCTTTTTGCCAGGAAGCAAAGCGGAATCTGTACCACACCACGCTCCTTCATGTGCTCATTGTTGTACCACTCATCAGTAAATAAAGTGTTTACGACCTCATATCCCTTTGACTCCAGTGCTTTGATTGCCTTTTCTCTGGTTGCTTTGATTTCTTCTTCACTTTTTCCAGCCATTGGCTGAGATAACATTACTTTCATCATGATTTGTCCTTTTTTCTTTATTACATGTAAGGGCGGCACGAAACCGCCCTGTTGCGACGTCGCAAATGACAGCCATGACCCGGACTGACTACGGGAGATAGTCGGATCACCTCCTTCTACTTCTTGCTTGCCTGTTTGATGACCTGGTGCGCTCCGGTTGCTGCCAGCCCGGATACAATACCAATAGCTGCAGCGTTGATCACATCCGTTGCTGGAAACTCCGGCATAAGGTACATACCTGCTACTCCCAGGATGCCTCCGGTCACTCCGCATACTACCGGGATAACCTCATCCTTGACCTTAGTGGTTGCCTTACATGCCATGCCGTCCAGGTAACAGATTGCTGTGATCGCTGTTACGCTTCCAATTCCAAAATCCATATCTATACCTCCTGTTCTGCCGGCTCATATGGTAAAGCCAGACATCTGTTATAAAGATCTTCTCCGGTTCCATTTCCACCCAACGCTTTATATGGCCTGAACATATACTCCAGATTATCTCTGTCTTCCAAGGTACAATATTTCCTTTTTAAATAAAACGAACATGCCTGGTAAAGACGGTCATGGAGAAGTGCCAGAACTCCTGCGTTAATAGCATTTGTTCTGGCACGTTCTGCCTTTAACTGTTTGGATAATTTATGATATGCTCTGGAAAGCAATACAGAGATGATCCCAAACACCCATGAAACCCAATGCACAGATATGTACTGCATGATTGATTCCATGACTTACTCCTCCGTGATCAGATCTTCGCACTCCAGGTCGATCAATACCTGCTTTACCTGAGGCTTGATCTTCTCTGGTACCTGTGCGTAGGTTTTCTTTCCCTTAACAATAAGAGTTGCATAAATAACAGCCATTTCATTCACCTCCTTCCTAAGTAATAAAAAGAGCAGCAGCCTAAGCATTTAATAATGCCTCAACTTCCGCTCTGATCTTCTCTGGAACATCATCAATTTTTTTCTTTCCCTTGCGGATCAGGTCCGCATATACTGTTGCCATGTAGCTTGCCATGATTAAGCCTCCTTTGTGGTTGTAGTGGTCTGGTTTGCTTCGTAAAGTTCAGTCAATGCTAACTGGGTGTTAGTGACCTCATCTTCCAGTGCCAGATTAGCTTCATACTGCTCGGTAAGAGCTAACTGGGCTTCGGTGAGCTGGTCGGATAATGCGGTGTTGGTTGTCTGTAACTGATTGATTTTTTCTTCATCTGAAGGAATGTATTCGGCCACAGCCAAGTCTCCTGTTTCACCAACATTGTAGTAGATACCGTCTTTTTTAATATCACCAATCTGGACAAGATAGCGATATTCATCAGCCGTTGCTCCATCACCATAGACATTTCGGGCAAACTGATTGGCTTCTTCGTAGCTCGTATGCATTTCGATGTTATAGATTTTACCGTCTTTATCAAGCATGATGTACGGTTTTGCAAATTCTCTAATCATTTTGAATCCTTTCTTTAATGGATATGAAGTAATATTATGCCGGAGCCGCCAGCAGCTCCATTTCCCCCTTTACTATCATTTCCAGCCTGACCGTGTCCATGGTAAGCTCCTCCGCCTCCACCACCGCCGCCGGTGTTAGTTGATCCGGACGTTATGGTGGCGTTTAAGGTTGGACCCTTTCCACTAACATAAGTGTATCCACCACCAGCGCCTCCACCACCAGAACCTCCAGAGCCGCCTGTAGTCATACCCTCAGAGCCGCCACCGCCACCACCTGAATAAAGAGTTCCGTTCCCCCATGCCTTTGTGGTACGGCCTTGACCGCTTCCTCCGTGTCCTATATACTGATCTGTCGATGCACCACCTTGTCCATTTCCGCCGTTTGAACCTCCGGCATAGAGTGTTCCATATGAAGAACCACCTCCGCCGCCAGAACCTCCAGAGCCGCCATCTCGACTACCAGAACCCGCTCCATTTCCTCCGCTAGCAGAACATAGTGTTGATCCGCTTCGTGATACTGAAGAAGCGCCTCCATTTCCAGCTGCGGTATAACTAAACGCTCGTGGACAAACACCACCAGCGCCGCCAGCGCCGACAGAGCAATTTAAAACTTGTCCGCCTGACACCGCTACGTTCCATGCAGTGTTTGTATATCCACCAGCGCCGCCACCACCAGCTATATACGTTGTCATAGCACAAGATCCGCCACCTCCGCCGCCAACGCAGAAGATATCGACGTAGTTATATCCAGCAGGGATAGTATAGTTTTGACTCCATGTAATGTTCTGCCATATTTCTCCAGAAGTCTTGCATGAGGCATTCATAGTATTTCCCCACATATCTCCAACACTACAACCTACATATGCAGTACAACTGAAGTAGTAAGTGGTGTTCAGATTTGGCAACGTTACAATTACCTGAGACCAACCGCCAGTCGCACTGTTATTTCCATATCCAGTGTAAATTCTTGTACCGCCAGTTCCCGGATAACCACTGGTGCTGTAATTAATGAAAACTCCTCCGAACGGCTTACCTGTCGCAGCATAAGGATTCTGCCATTTCAACAGAACCTGCCGTCCACTGTATGCTGCCGCGCTAAAATTTAGGATGCTTCCTACTGTCATTGTGCCCGTACGTTTGGTACGAGCATCTGTATTATAATAGGTCTTTCCGCTATAAACATATCCATCAGCTGCATCTCCAGTTAACTCTAATGTACCCTCTTGCGGTTCATCACCAGATCCGTTATAAACAGCAGTTTTTCCTTTTAAAATGTCATTAGCGGTAGCAGTGCAGTCATCAGAAGAACCACCACCTCCGCCTCCGCCAGTCATTAATACTCTTCCCATTGTTACACTCCTTTTAGCCCGATCATAATGTCAGTTTCCGGCTTTTTGTAAACCTTAAAAGTCACGCTGCCGGCTGCCGTTGTCCCCGTACCAGAAGCGATGATACCAAAGGCTTTCATATATGCCTTCTGGGTTTCTGCAGGAGCCCCATCTTCCAGCAGACTTACAAAAATGGGATTATCTTCTGCTGTAACACCTTCTACCTCAACTGTCTGGCTATATGGGGCTGCATCTCCCGTCCAGCCGCTTGCTGTAAGAGTGACATTAGCAGGTTCACCATTTATACGGTTGATAGCTTTGTTTGTGGAATTGATATCGTTTGCTCCAAAGGGATCCCCTTCCTGCGTATAGACTGTTTCGTCTGTAATACCGGAAGTCCCATCGGCATTCGATGTGATCTTATATTTCCGTGCGCCATCATACATGGCATCTTTATAATCCGTTTTTAACATATCTCTCCTCCGTTTAGGGTAAATGCAAGCTTACGCCTCCCTGTGATCCGGCTCTGGATATTACTGTACATCAGTCTGCAGGCCTCTTCGATACGGTTCAGTTCCTTCCAGTCAATAAAAGGCTGGTTCTCGTAAAACGTCTTCCGTTCACCTACCTTAAAAGGGAACACACCTACACAGATATGTTCCACATTTGCTTCAAACCGGTTGATCTCATCTGCATAAAAGCCATAATCCGCATAGGCTTTATCTCCGCCCATATCTTCAAACGTAAAATCCGGCCACAGGATAAGCGCCTGCCGCCGGATCTCATTCAGATTTCCTTTTATGCGGTTATAATCCTTGATATTAAAATAATCACTGGCCTGCCAGTCTGTTTTTGGCTGTTGCCACATTGCTCATATCCCTCCTTGCCTTTATGGTGCCGGACAATGCCCCATTAAACTTCAATGTATGTTCATATATCCGCAACAGCAGATCCGGAACGTATTTATTTTCCAGGAATGCAATATCATTTGCATCAATACGCGGTTCTCCACGATATTCCAGATCATATTCCCGGTCAGAACGCAGATAATCTCCAATCCATTCAGCAAGATCTGCTGCATGATTTGACGTAGATACAAGCGGATTTTCCCACGTTTCAACAGTTCCTGTGGGATTTAACTGTCTGGTCACAAGTGCCTGTGTTACATTGTATTCATATCCATTTATGGTCACTTCCGTATCTGCTCCACCGTCAACCTCTACCGTAACGTAATATGCGCTGCTATCAATGATCTGGACATTTGTGCCACCAGCTGCATCTATTTCATAATCATAAGCCGCTGCATTAAGATAAAACGTATGCCTGGTTTCATCTGCCGGGACAGCCTCCCTGACTAATTGTCTCTTTTCAGTCCCTGATGTATAAATTGTCCTGGTCATCTGCAACTCTCTGACTCTTGATAACTGTGTACCCTTTGGCGTCTTAGTAAGCTCCTTGCCGTAAGACAGTTCATAATCAGTACTGTCCCCAAATGTGATCTGTTTCAGGTTTACCCTGTTAAACGGTACTCCCTTTAAAAATTCAAGCTGCAGCTTATCAAATTCCGGGAATTCATGATTGACCACAGTAACTTCAGAAAGAGAAGATATTTTATACTCTTCCACCAGTTCCTCTCCCAAATAGGAACGGAATACCATACCAGACGGATGATTGCCTCCAAATTCCAATGTAAGGCCAAAGCACTTGTACCGCGCTTCCAGAACGATAGTCACCAATGGATCTTCTGTAAATGTCCCATCTTCATCAGCTACTGCTTCCGATACATATCCCACATCCAGATAGTTTTTATCCTGATATGGCAAAAAGAACTGTACAGCTGATGCTTCTGTGTGATCCTTTTCCGGTGTGGCATAAGTGCTTTTTTCTGTTGCATCCAGTACTGAAGCCGTATTAGAAAAGTAAGTTTCATTTGCTGAACTTGCCTGCATGTCCGGTATAAAACTGGACTTCATAAATATATTTCCGTTCCGATCCTGGTAAAGGATACAGCGTCCGGCATTGGCGATCAGCTGCAGTGCTTCTTTATGGGATACTACTGGCATTGGATTATAAACCATAACATCTTTTAGATAATTATCAAGCCAATAGGTACGGCTGTCTATTCCGGCATCGCCAAAGACATCAACTGCAAGATCATACAAGCTTATTCCATCAGGATAATATTTTCCGCGGCGGTAAGTTCCATCCATGCCATCAAAACGATCCGTAGCAGTAAAACTCATTTCTTCATCATCTGCAGACCATTCCCGCAGATATACCGTGGTACCGGGCATCCACTCCACATTTCCATCATCTACCTCCTGACCATAAATTACATTGATCTCCTGGCCATTTTCCAGGAAATTTACCGTACTCTCTTCATTTTCAATGTCATATGCACGGTTTTTATTATCAATGGTTATGTTCAGATCAATGGATGGCAGATCTTCCATAACAGGACTGATCCGCTCTTTCTTTGTGGCTGACAATATCTTCTGGTTATCAAAATAGATACCGATCCCCATCGTGATACGGTGGATCCGCAGCCGGCTTTGCCCATTGAACATATCCTTTGGCACAAACCGAAGAAATGTTGCACCAGGAAAGATCTCTTCCGTCACAAAATGCCCTGTATCATTCCCTGTGATTTCAACCGTATGTTCATCTGATACAATGGAAAAATCCACAGGATACGCTTTGCCAAATTCTACTGTGAGACCTTTTATATCGTGCTGTACCGGAAAACGGATCTCAACCTCACCTAAAAGATCATCTGTAACGATCCCCTGGTTAAGGACTGCATCCTGACGTTCCCTTGGCAAAAAATACATACTCCCATCTACGGTACTGTAATCCTGGTCACAGGTTTCATACAGTTCCGAAACCTCATAGTTGTTGAGTGGCCAGGTCAGATTGCTATAATAAGCATATTTCTCCTGGTCAGGTATATAAGCAGATGCCTGGGCCTCCTGATTGATCAGACCAATACTGACGCGCATATAGGAATGATCACGATACTGCTTTTTCATTTCCTGTTTATATGCATTGCTTACAGCTTGCATTATTCTATCACCCCGCAGTCTATGATGTTGACCTTACAGTCCCGGTACTTTGTAGGAAGCCCTGATCCATTAAATTCGACCGGCGTGGCTGTACGGTTTCCCGGATACATGCGGATCGTCTGGAAACGATTGTTTACCATATCCGGGATCCGGGCGGTCACTACAAATTTGTCAAATTCCTGCAACATAGCTGACCAGGTAGCTGCATCCAGGAATTTCCACTGCAATGCATCGAATTTATACTGATCCCTGCCAACCTTCTGTCCAACAAATTCGCCATTTGCGTTTTTTCCGGAGCTGACATTGGTTGCGACCACAAGATTACCACCTACATCAGGAGCCGGGAACTCCCGGCCATTGATCGTTATTACTGCCATTTGTTGCCGCCTCCTTACGTTGTTCTTAACGTGTAACCGCTTCTCTTTTCCAGATCCGTCAGTTTCTTCTTTACATCACGGATATCAATGCTCACTGTCAGGTCCATGGCTTCGATCAGGTCCACAATGCGCTCTAAGAGTTCCTGGATGCGCGCGATACATGAATCATCCATACCGGTACCATTCTGTGATAATGCCACAGCACGGCTTACCAGGTTCATAAGCCTGTCATCATCATTTTCATAAACAGCTGCACGGCCTGTTACTGCCAGCGGCGGTGCTGCATTACCTGCTACACTTGACATCATGGATACAAGCGGAGCCATGCAGGAACGCATGCCGTTCTGGACTGCCTGGGTAATGCCCTGGGTGATCTGCTGGTTATTGGCAACTGCAGCACGGCCGCCCCAGCTTCCAACCATCTCCGGGATACCGTCTTCACGGGCGATAAACATCTGACCGGATTTAGGGAAGCCACCAGAAGCATGGCCGGATACTGGCGAATTGGTTCCGTAATCCCAATCATCACTGTCATCTGCCTCATCATCTTCAGCGTCTTCTTTAGCACTCTTGAAAATACTCTTCGCGCCTTCCACAATGCCATCCCAGACACCACCGACAAAATCAGCACAGCCCTGCAGCCATCCGGCAATGGAACCCCAGACGGATTTTAAGCCGTCCCAGAGTTTGTTCATGATGCTCTTTCCGACCTCGATCATTGCATCCGGTTTAAACACTTCTTTGATCTTTTTCCAGATATCTTCAAACCAATCCTTGATAGCGTTCCATTTTTCTTCAATAGTCCTTTTTACACTGTCCCAGATCTCGGAAAGCTTGTCTCTGATCGCTTCGAAAATAGATGTCGCAAGAGCTTTGATCGTATTCCATAGGTTAGATGCAAATGCCTTGATCGCATTCCAGCGAAGTTCCCAAGAAGTCTTGATATTCTGTAAAGTTCCCGTAATAGTAGCATGGATCAGATCCATTAAAGTTTTTACGATATCCTTCATGGCGTTCCAAATGCCACTGTAATACGTTTTTATTCCATCCCAGGCTCTTTCCCAATCTCCAGTAAATACACCTACTATAAAATCAATAAGTCCACCTAATGCTGTTAATACATCCTGCAAGATTTCAGCAATATGACTTGCAAAGCTAAAAAAGGAATTAATGGCTGTCTGTACAAAATTTGCAATTACAGGAGCCGCTGTTTGTATGAACCACTCTATAAACGGAAGCAGTACATTATTCCAGAGTACAGTGATCGCATCTGCTACTTTTCCACCAAACTCAAGAAATGTTGCGATCAACGGTGCTAAATACTGCTCTGTAAAAGTTGAAAATTGCGTGGACAGGTTCTGTAATACCGGAAGAAAATACGTATTATAAACATTCAGTAGAAGTGTTCCGATTTCAGTAAAACCCTGCTTGAAAGCTATCAACATTGGTGTAACATGCTCATCATAGACCTCTCCTATTTTGGTAAAAGTTGTTTCAACCAGGGATCTGATAGCTCCATAGATTGGCTCTATTGCAGAAAAGGTATCTTCTACTGTATCACGTATATAATCAGCATTTTCAATGAATGGTGCTGTAAGTACATCCAGGATATCAGCTGCAATGTTTCCAGCCAGTTCCGTTATTCCCATAAAAGCTTCGGAAAAAATACCAATAATATCCGATGTAAACTGAACAGCACCGTCACTTCGCAACGAAGAAAATACGTTTGCCAATGCCGAGCTAAAGTTGCCGGTTATTTCAGCTATCCTGGATCCAATATCAAATATCCGGACTATATAATCCTTGATGCGTTCCTTACGCTGTTCAAGGTACCTGCTGATACCTCCCAGAAGATTATCTGCAATACTCGCACCGATGCCTGCAATGGAACCTGTAACTTGCCCTAAGGACCGGGCTAATGTATTGGCAAAACCTAAAGCCGCTGTCTGCACATCAGAATCAGTGAAAATATTCCCAAGGCTGTCTTTTATGGACTGGATGCTGCTTTGGATCGAATCAAATACAGATGTATCACCAAAAGCATCCCAAAAACCACTTGTAAAAGAGTCTTTTAACTGGTTCAGCAGATCAGCTATCTTCTGCAGCTTACCACTGACTATATCTTCCTGTTCCGGAAGTGTTCCCATATCAAAGTCTTCTGCATTGTAGCCGCCTGCTCCACTACCGCCAGATCCGCTTCCGCTATCTGAACCACTATCCGGGTTTAAGATATTAAGCTCATCAATACCAGTGGTAGCCGTTTTGATATCCTTAGCAGCTTTCTTTGCAGCATTCCCAGCGCCGGAAGCAGCCGTTCCAGCTTTATCCGCTGCAGCAGCTACAGCTTCCATGCCAGCTGCAGTTGCGGATGCTCCTGAATCTTTACCACCAGACATCAAGGCAAAAAAGGCTTTAAATGCATTCGCCAGGCTGAGTATTTTACCAATGACTGCGTTGATCACCTGGATGACCGGGGATAATGCAGCTATAAGCCCCTGGCCTATGGTTGCCTTTAAGCTGTCAAACTGCAGCTGTAAGATACGGACCTGGTTCGCCCAGCCAGTGGATGTCCTGGAGAAGTCACCTGCTGCCGTTGTCAGCTGATCCTGTACAAACTTATACCGCAGGGCAACCTTTTCCATTTCGGACATCTTTGCAGTAGTCTTTCCGAAGCCATTTGCCATGGCATAGCTGTCAAGAGCCGTCTGGGTCATAACAATGCCCAGATCTTTCAGGCTTTCTGTTTCACCAGTGAATACAGACTTTAACTTCGTATATGCCTCATCCTGACTGATGTTGTAGAAAGATGCCACATCTCCGGCAAGACCAGTAAGAGTTGTGGACATGTCATATGCAGCCTTCTCACTGAAGCCAAATGCCTTTGCCATAGCTCCGAAAGTACCGGTAAACCGCTTTGCCATGGTCTCAGACAAGCCAAACTGAGTGGCTGCATTCTGGGCAAACATATCTACCTGTTTGCTCATCTGGGAAAATGTAACATCAACTACGTTCTGGACTTCCGCCAGATCAGAGCCTAATTCTATACAGGACTTTCCAAAGTCAAATACTTTTTTGACTGCAAAAGCAGCTGCAAGTGCTTTGCCAGCTTTTTTTGCCAGATTCTGTATCCCCAGCATCTGACTGTCAAACTCATTTTTATTTACTACCAGATCAAGCCCGATCTGGCCTACACTGTCTGCTGCCATATATGTCACCTGCCCTTTTCGTTAAGACAGGCACATCGGCACAGCGTCTTAGATCTTTAACTCAAATATTTTCCTGCATTCCTTATTTTTACATTTAAAAAAGATGCCCTTGCATTTGGCATCTTCTGACTTCATTGCATTGACCGGATACCCGCAATACGGGCACCGGACTTTTTCATGCTTTACTTTTTCAATTTCAACCACCTCCGCATAATGCAGCGAACATCCTTTCCAGACCTTCCATTTCCCTGTCATAAGCCTCCGGAGTCATCTGCTCCATCTGATGTTTACGCCAGCTGTCATAGATCCTTCGCTGATCAGTGGTAAAATGTTTGATCACATTATCATCTGTTTCAGAACGTATCGCTACCACCCGTCCCAGGGGAGTTTCCGGTCCAAGTCCGGCCAGCAGGGAACGGAACTCATCCCAGCTGACCGTTTCAAACTCTTTCGTCCTTATACGCAACCCGTACTGCGTCATGAAACTGGAAATGATCAGGTCCCAGTCTTCAAACAGGTCGTAGTACGGGTCAGCGCTCTCCCTGGCCTGTGATATCTCCTGTGATCAGCTTTATGGCCTCCTGAATGACAGTCATCCAATCTGGAACCAGCAGTTTCAACGAATCAATTACCTTTCTGGATTTTTCTGGAAATACCAGTTCGTATAATTCATTCATATTTTCTTCTGAAGTTCCACCATTTCTTGTAACATTAATTACTTTCATCATGGTAGGAGCATCTGCATTTACCTCCAGTTTTTCTCCATTGATCATCAGGCATGGATTCCCATCAAATGTAAGCTTATCTGTAATATCTACTACTTTTGCCATTGCTCATTGTCTCCTTTTACGCTGCCACTACCGGTGTATAGGTTGGTTTTCCATAACAGGTAACCTCAAACTCCAGGGCATCGATATTCGTTGTATCACCGCCTCCTGGGGTAGTCACATTTACTACTACATCACAAGCCAGCTTAGCCCCGGATGTCATGGTCCACTCAAACTTGGTCATTACATCCTGGCCAAATTTCCATGCAAGGCCTGCGATATAATCATTTCCGGCATCACCTACGGAACGCTTTCCCTTAAAAGCAAAGCTGAGTTTTTTGCCAGTCATAGCAGATTTGGCCCAGCCTTCTGCGTCCATGGCATACCATTCTTCTGTGGTACCGTCAATGGTTGGCGCAAAGTTCTCCAGATCCGCAGGCATTACCATATCGCCGTCCACGCTGTCCATACCCTTTGTACCAAATTTAAACACGTTATTGTGTACAGGATATACTTTTCCTCCTACTTCACTCATTACACATTCCTCACTTTCTCTGATAGATAAGATCCAGCCAGATCACATATTCATACACCCCATTATCATCCGTTCCTACGTCCTGAGGTTCAGGAACCATTAAACGCAGATAATCAATGTGGGTATCTCCTATGTCCAGACTGGATATGCTTCTAAGTTTCTCAAATAGTTGATAAGCAGCTTCTTCACTTTCCGGTTTGTCCCTGTTCCAATGGACCAGAAGAGAGAGCTGCTTTGTATCATAGGTAGTGTATTCCAGGCCACCTAAAGCAATATTGGGTGGTCCGGATCCACTTCGGTTATAAATACCTATGGATTTCTGCTGTTTATTATCCAGCTTGCCGATATAAACATGGCTCTCTTCTGCAATTCCAAGAGAAATGATCCAATCCTGTATGTCCGTTAACCGCAGCATCATACGCCACCCGCCTTTTTATAAAACTTCTTAAAAGCTTCCTTGCAAAAACCGGAGCTGACACCTCCCGGAAGCCATGGCTCAATCCATTTACCGCCTGCAAAAGGATTTTCATACTTCTGGAACTGATATTCCGGATGATAATACAGCCGCCTTGCATATGGCGTGCTGGATACCAGGCTTACTTTTCCGTTAGAAGCTTCACTGGTGTCCACGAAGGTGCTTTCATTCTGCAGGTTGCCAGTATCAAACGGCATGACCTGTGCCTGTACCACTTCCGTATGCAGCGCTTCCGCCGTCTGCTTCAAAGCAACTACTGCTGCACGGGTCAGCTGGCTGATACGGGGCATGTTCAGCTTTATAGTTGACTTTACCTGCATCAGATCACCTCCAGACTGCAGTAATTTACCGTACCGTCCGGATTCCGGTTCTTGCATCCCTGCTCGATCCGGCGTTCTTCACCAAATACCGTTACTGTTCCGCCACTTAAAGACGGCATATCTGGTGCAATGTCTCCCGTAAAAAGCGCTGTACCAGTGATCTGCACCAGCTTCTTTTCCGCTGTCAGAATGGTCTTGGCTTTATCCTGGAAGTTGCACATCAGATCTGCATCCAGGCTGTACTTCGGCCTTCCCTTATTATCCAGTTCTTCCGATTCCAGGTGGACATGCACAGGTGTCTTACAGAGCCTTTTAGGTACTAAACATGGATATTTCATAGTCTCACCTCGCTAAACGGCAGCAAAGGCCCGTCTGGCACAGCATAGCGTATACATCGCGCTTCATGGCAACACCTTTATCTGTAAACACGTTCCAGGAATTACCAAACTGCATGGACACACCATTGATGCTGTAGTTCTGCAAAACCGTATTGATCTCATCTGCATTTTCTGTCTCAAAGTCAGCCTGCTGGCAGACCACTTCCCGGATCAGGTCCTGCTGGAATGCTGTCAGGTTAGAAAACCCCTGACCTACGATACGGTTGTAAGTCAGGGAATCAATGTGGTGGCTGGCCTGGCGGAGAGCCTTTTTAAGCTCATCCGCTGGCACAGCACTGCCTTCATATTCAGTCTGGTAATATTCCGGGGTTACATACGGCTCATAAGCCATAAGACCACCTCCGATCAGGCTCCGGTATATTCTGTAGTATCCACATCTACGTAGATGCTGTCTACCTTACCATCACGTCCATTCGGGAATACAAACACATCAGACAGGGAACGGTTCTGATACAGGTATCCGTCACCCTCTGTATGTGCTCCTGGTTCAAAGTAGTAGATGCTGGAGATCTTCGGAACGATCTTGCAGGTCTGACCGCACGCTACCAAAACATTAATCCTGTGCGCTCCTGTTACAGCAGCTACATGGTTTTCGGTATCCTCTGTCACCTTTTTCAGTGGTGCAAAACCGCCGTTCTCCGGCTCCCAGTCAAAGGCGTCATAGAAACGCTCATCATCCACTACTTCCATGATCGGCACGCCGTCAATGTCGGTTACACGGGTCTCAATTCCCATGCCGCCCTCTGCGACCTGGGTCATCTCGATCTTACGTGTAAATTCGGTAGACTGCTCCAATGCATCCATAATGGCACTGGATACATACATCATCAAAGTACCATTTGCTTTGTATCTTCTCAGCTTGCCCTTTGCCAGGATATCCTTCAGCATTCCGAATACTTTTGCCTTGGTATAGGTAGCAGCTGCTGTAGCACTATGGTATCCCTCTGCCTTCTGTGCTGCCTGTGCTACCTTTGCAAAGAACAGCGCATCTGTTTCCGGAACGACCTGGGTCTGCTCAAAGGTGCGGGAAATATTCTGGATGGATGCAGTCGCATTGGTCTCATCCACATCTGCCTTATCCACCAGGAAAGAAATGTCACGGTCATGGGTAAGGGTAAACGGTACATCCTTCTGGGTATAATCGCCCTTATTCCAGCCGCCATTTCTGTTGTGATTTTTATATCCGGAAGTGGACATCTGGGTAAAGTGGAATGTCTTGGCATCTAACCACTTTACGCTACTTGTTACAAAGGGAGAAGTTAAAGTCCCCTGCATGAGGATCTCTAATAATTCAGGCTCCCATACCTGTGCATAATTTAAATTTGGCATATGATCACCTTGTCCTTTCTTAAATCATTTGTTAGTTGTTCCAACGGTTCCAGCGTTTAGCCGGGACCCCTGTCTGCTGGGTCTGTGTTGCCTGCTGTGCCTGGCCCGCACCAGCATTTCCGCTTGCAGCTCCTACCTGTACAAAACCAGTAGTGCCCGCAGCCTGTGGCTTCAATCCCGGAACGTCTTCCAGGACTTTATTCAGGGCTGCTTTTAAGTTCTCTTCATTGACCTTTCCATCCTGTCCTACTGCCTGACTGAGATCTGCCATTTTGAGGATGTATGGAATTGTTTTGGCATCAATACCCAGGCTTACTGCAGCAAGTATAGCAACATTCTGGATCTGTGCCTGTTTGGCTGCCTCCTGTGCCTGTGTCAGCTGGGTCTGCATAGCTCCCACATCTGGAGTATTAGCGGCTTTCTGCTGCTTAAAAGTTGCGATCGCCTGCTCTACTTCCTGCTGAGAAAGTCCCTGCTGCTTAAAATAGGCTTTCAAGGCGGTATCTTCCTTAGCTGCCAAAGTGCCGTCAAGCATCTGCTGGATCTTTCCATAGTCAATAGCTGGTGTTGTTGTCTGCTGGGGATTCTGGTTCTGCTGTGTAGTCTGCCCACTACCGTCTCCTGTGCCCTGCTGATTCTGCTGTGCCTGGTTCTGATTTGTTTCTGCCATGTTAATAGTCTCCTTTCCATTTTGGGAATGTCACTCCTGTTACTGATCCATTCTCATCGGTGTCACCGGCCGCGCAGAGTTTAATGCCATGCTCGCGTTTGGGCATAAAAATAACACCCAGGGCTTTCCTGCGTGCTTACTGCTCAATCTTATTACATTTGGTACAACGTCTTACATAACCGCCATACGGACCGGAAGCCCGGCTCCAATGCTTGCGGTAGTGGTGGCAGCATTCTTTCTTTTTGAAGAACATCTGCCTGATCCACGATATAAACCCCATACGATCACCTTCTTTCATTTGCGACGTCGCAATTTATAGATTTATTTAA
>OLRX01001667.1_pt1 | contig 15889 bp, 12 predicted proteins | sample 1672991 | NCBI WGS metagenome assembly OLRX01 (sample SAMEA3136744, study PRJEB25190) | human gut metagenome | biome: human gut; feature: human-associated habitat; material: faeces | place: Austria | collected 2013
CAGAAGAAGAGAAGTGGATGTGTTTAAACTGCGGTTACATCCATACTGGAACGCAAGTGCCGCCAAATTGTCCATCCTGTCATTACGAGAAAGGATATTTTATTCCTCTGTCATTTGCACCGTTTCAAGGGAATATAGTGTGTTAAAGAGAAATAAGAGGGATATCTGTGGAAAATCAGAAAGCAGAAGCGGTTTTAAATCTGGCAGCAGATGCGACAGCGGAAGAGCTGAAAAAAGCAGTTCCGATAGCTTCAGGTCTTCCGGCGTCTCCGGGTGCAGCGGCGGGAAAAATAGTATTCTCTGCTGAAGAAGCGGTAGAAAAGGCGTCGGCAGGGGAAAAGGTGGTGCTCTGCCGTATGGAAACTTCGCCGGAAGATATAGAAGGCATGAATGCCGCTCAGGGTATACTTACTTCTCGAGGAGGTATGACATCTCATGCCGCTGTGGTCGCGCGCGGTATGGGTACCTGCTGCGTCGCAGGCTGCGGCGAAATCAGAATAAGCGAGGAAAACCGCACTATTACGCTTGAGGATGGCACGATTCTCACAGATCAGGATAGCTTGTCCATCGACGGCAGCACAGGCAACGTATATAAAGGAATGCTTCCGACTGTGGATGCAGAGCTTACAGGATATTTTGCAATAGTCATGAGCTGGGCGGATGAGCTTCGCCGCTTGAGAGTGCGTACTAATGCGGACAGTCCGGCTGATGCTAAGCAGGCTGTAAAATTCGGCGCGGAAGGTATCGGACTTTGCCGTACAGAGCATATGTTCTTCGCAGAGGACAGAATACAAGCTGTACGCGAGATGATAGTATCGGGCAACCGCGCTCAGAGAGAAAAAGCTCTCGCAAAGATACTCCCGATGCAGCGCGGAGACTTCGAAGGCATATATAAGGCTATGGGCGGAAGACCTGTTACGGTGCGCCTGCTCGATCCGCCGCTGCACGAATTCCTTCCGACGGATGAAGAAGATATTCGTGATTTGGCTCAGGATATGAACATGCCGTATGAAGAATTGCTCAAGCGAATAGAAAAGCTTCACGAATTCAATCCGATGATGGGTCATCGCGGCTGCCGCCTCGCGGTCACTTATCCCGAGATAGCTCAGATGCAGACTCGTGCTATAATCGAAGCGGCGATAAACGTGCGCAAAGAGACAGGGCTTAATATAGAGCCGGAAATAATGATACCTCTCGTAGGCGAAGCAAAAGAACTCAAATACGTAAAAGAAATTGTGGACGAGACTGCGAAGCAGGTAATGGCTGAAAACGGCTGTGAGTTTAAATATCTCTGCGGCACGATGATAGAGATACCGCGCGCTGCTTTGACAGCAGATGAAATAGCTAAATCCGCTCAGTTCTTCTCATTTGGTACAAACGACCTTACCCAGATGACGTTCGGATTCTCCAGAGACGACGCCGGGAAATTCCTTAGTGATTACTACGAGAAGAGAATATATGAGGAAGATCCTTTCAGCACGATAGATAAAAAAGGCGTGGGCAAGCTGGTGGATATTGCTGCTAAGCTGGGCAGAAAGACTCGCCCGGATCTGCATCTCGGCATATGCGGAGAGCATGGCGGCGATCCTGCGTCGATAGAGTTCTGTCATAATGTTGGGCTGGACTATGTATCGTGCTCTCCCTTCAGGGTTCCGATAGCGCGTTTGGCAGCGGCTCAGGCAGCTATTAAGAATACTAAGTAAAAAATTAGATTTTTAAATAAACAGGTAAAAAGCAAGCCTGCCATCCATAGGGGTGGCAGGCTTTTTGTGATTGAAACTAAATCTACCAGGGATAATTGCCCTTTTTCGCATAGGGGAGCAGCTTTCCGTCCAGCTTGATTATGACACGATGATTTCCGTCGGAATCCTCGGTAACGTCTACATCTAATCCAAAGTCAATTGCACTCATAATAGCATTTCCGCCTTGCTCGTGGATAATGCTTTTTATCGCGGGGCCATACGTGTCTATGACCTCGTGCAGTCTATACAGTATCGGATCAGTGTCCCCTTTATATGGATGTGAAGAAAGGAATGCCGTTTTGGATTTGTCTATATTCAGCGCCTCTGCGAGTTTGACGCAGTATTCTTCCGGTACATATTGCTGACCGTCAAAGACGGAAGCAAGCCAAACTTTGTTCACGCCAAGTTGGGAAGCGAGACTTTCGTATGTAAGTCCTGAAAGCTTTTTTGCCTGTTGAAGTTCGTTTAATTCATCGGCGTACTGTATGCGAGTCAGATAGTCGGAATTGTTCATAGGTGTCATAGTACATAAACCTCCTGTGTTGTTACAAAAATTATAGAACAATATCGTCTCAATGTCAAAATTGGGACGCGAAAGAGTTAAGCTCAATTTGGTGAAAAAACTTAAATAATTGCAAATTAATCGTTCTGAAATGTGTAAATTGAGTGAAAGATGGTCTGCCTATGCGCTTTTATACAGAGAATCCGGCTAAACTGCTGTTGACAGTTATTTGTGAGGGTGATAGAATAATCCTGAGTTAGCCATGAATAATATATGTATGGATAAACTAACTCAGGTGGGAGACAGATGAAAAAGAGATTTATGTACGCACTATGTGCGGTAGTTATACTCGCCGCTTGCGGGTGTTCTGCTGAAACTGCAAATTCTTCAGCTGAGATAACTTCAAGCGCAGAAGCTCAGGCTTCTGATGAAGCGCAGGAGGCTTCGCAGGAAATTTTTGCGATGGACACTTATATGACCGTCACTGCATACGGAAGCGGAGCGGAAGAGGCGGTAGAAAAAGCGGTGGATGAAATTAAAAGATTGGACACACTGCTCACATCGGCAGACGAGACGGGTGAAGTTGCAAAGATAAATGCAAATGCCGGAGGACAGCTTTCTGAGGATACAGCATATCTATTGGAGCGCTCTCTTGAGCTTTATGAGAGTACAGGCGGAGCCTTTGACGTCGCCATATATCCTATTATGCAGGCTTGGGGCTTCATAGACAAAAACTTCAAGGTTCCTTCTGACAGCGAGCTCGAAAAGCTGTTGGAAATTACAAACGCGAACGACATAGTGTACGATGAAACAACGAGCGAGGTATCGTTTAAAAAAGACGGCATGATGATAGATTTTGGCGGAATAGCTAAAGGATATACTTCCTCTCGTATAATGGATATTTTTCAGGAATGCGGCGTGGAAAGCGGTATGGTTAACTTGGGCGGAAACGCTCAGGTGAAAGGCACGAAGACCGACGGTTCAAAGTGGAGAATAGCAATTCAAAGTCCTGATGACGAAGGCGATGAATACGGCATGATTGGCGTGATTGAGGTTGAGGACAAAGCCGTCATAACGTCCGGAGGCTATGAGCGTTACTTTGAAGAAGACGGCGTAACTTATCATCACATAATAGACCCCGCCACGGGTAAACCCGCGAATAACGGACTGATTTCCGTGACTATAGTATGCGCAGACGGAACCTTGGCGGATGGGCTGTCCACGTCTCTGTATATAATGGGGCCGGACAAAGCGAAAGAATATTGGAAGGAACACAGCGACGAGTTTGACATGGTATTGGAAACTGATGATCATAAGCTCCTGGTGTCGGAAGGGTTAGCCGACAGCTTCAGCAGTGAATTAGAAATAGAAATAGTTTCAAAAGGTGAGTGACGGCAAATGGGATATATGAAAAAACTGACAGCTTTTGCACCTATCATTGCAGTATTAGTTGTAATAGTGTGCATATCTGTTTCGTTAGGAGGATATACGGCGCCGGTGTATGCAGCGGAAAATGCGGACGCGGCGGACAATTCAGGCAATGCAGTGGCAGCGGCTGCGTCGGCCGAGGCGAGTGCTTCGGCTGCTCAGGCGAAGGGCTCGTTTGATGTGGCGGACGGTACGTATGAAGGCACGGGCGTTGGGTTTAATGGCGATGTTAAAGTAGCGGTTACGGTGAAAGATAAGCAGATAACTGCGATTGAAATACTGAGCTCGTCTGACGACGCCGCTTTTTTCAACAGAGCAAAAGGCGTCATAGACAAGATAATCCAGGCTCAGAGCTTAGATGTAGATGTTGTCAGCGGCGCGACATACAGCTCTAACGGCATAATTAATGCAGTTAAAAATGCTTTGACAGGCGAGGTTGACAATAGCTCAACGGGAGCTGAATCTGGTGGAAGCTCGTCCGGCAAAGGATCTACATCTGTATCTGCAGTCACAGACCCGAGCTCATATAAAGATGGAACGTACTCCGGCACAGCGACAGGATTCGCAGGTCCGCTTACGGTTCAGGTGGTAGTCAGCGGAGGAAAAATATCCTCGATTAAAGTTACGAGCTCAAGCGATGATGCCAGCTATCTGAATAAGGCCAAGGGTTTGATTTCTAAGATAATATCCAGTCAAAGTACAAATGTAGATACGGTCTCAGGCGCGACATACAGCTCTGTAGGAATAATCAATGCAGTTCGCAAGGCGTTGAGCAACGCTGCGGTATCCGGAGGAAGCAGCAGCACAAACAGTGACAACAATGAGAATGAGAATAAGCAGGATGTGAGTGGAAAGTTCCCTTACAACGACGGTATATATTACGGCGTTGGAGAGGGATATAAGAGTGATATAAAAATAGCGCTGGTCATTCAGGACAAGATGATAAAAGCGATATTGATACTCGAATCAGGCGACGATGCCGCTTTCTTTAACAGAGCTAAAACAATAGCTGAGGAAATTGTGGAGAAGCAAAACCTTGATGTGGATGTCGTCAGCGGTGCGACTTACAGTTCAAATGGAATACTCGAGGCTGTGAACGAAGCTATAAAAGAAGCGGATAAGGCGACTAACGGAAGCGCAGAGCCGAGCGCCAGCGCGCAGCCCAGTGAGAGTGCAAAGCCGAGCGCAAGTGCAGAGCCAAGCTCGAGTGAGCAGCCTGACGAAAGTGAGACTCCGACAGAGTATATATATAAAGACGGTGAATACACTGCATCGGTGATTTGCCTCCCGGATGAAGACGAAGATTTCGACGCGTATACGTTGTCGCTGCGAGTGACGATCAATTCTGACAAGATAGTTGCAGTCAGCGACATAAAAGGCGACGGCGATTCCAGCAACGACAGCTATATAAACAGAGCGGCGAACGGCACGTCGAAAATCACGGGTGTAGTAACTCAAATATTGGAAAAGGGCACTTTAGACAGCATAGATACGGTGTCTCGTGCGACGTGTACATCTAAATCAATAATAGAAGCGTGCGAGAAAGCTCTGGAAGAGGCGAGGATTAGCTGATGAAGACTTTCTGGATACGAGTATTTTGTGTAGCTGCTATAGCCGTAATGCTGCTGGGCTATAATTCAGTGCTGGCGGTCAGAGATAGAGACGAACAGATTGCAAAGCTGGAGGCGGAGGCTGAGAGTGCGGCTCGGCAAGAGCAGTCTGAGAGCAATTCGGGCGGATATGCCGACGGCGTGTACTCCGGCGAGGCTCAGGGCTTCGGAGGCACGGTAGAGGTCGATGTGTCGATAGAAGCAGGAAAGATAACTCAGGTGACGATTACATCAGCGGAAAAAGAGGACGGCGCGTATCTTACGATGGCGGAGGAGATAATCCCGGCTATAATAGAGGCGCAGTCGGCGGATGTAGATACGATAAGCGGAGCGACGTTCAGCTCGACAGGTATAAAAGACGCAGTTGCTCAGGCGCTGGAGAAAGCGGTGGGCTGAAATGACTTTGACAGCTAAGAAAATAAAACAGATACACACATGGCTGAGAGCGGCCATTCAGCTGCTGTTCTTCATATTTATTCCGTCGGTTTATACGGCTTCTTTCTCGGGAGTAAAGTATATATTTACTCAGCTTGGGAGCAAGGCTCCGGTCGAGCTTACGTCGTTTGTTACAGTACTTATAGTGATATGTCTGTATACCATAGTGTTCGGAAGATTCTTTTGCGGATTTGCCTGTGCGTTTGGAAGCTTGGGCGATGCCGTAAGAGCGTTGTATGTGTTCATATGCAAGAAGCTCAAAAAGAAACCGATAACACTGAGCAGCGGGCTGGCGGCGAAGCTATCTGTAGTCAAGTACTTTGTGCTGGCGGCTATTGTAATAATGTGCTATCTCGGTGTATATTCAGGCATTCAGGGCTATAGTCCATGGGATGTATTCTCGATGCTCCATGCGGGGAATTTCAAGCTCGGCGGCTATATTGTAGGTATAATACTTCTGGCGATGATAATTGTCGGCATGGCATTGCAGGAGCGGTTTTTCTGCCGATTCCTTTGCCCTATGGGAGCGGTGTTCTCGATTTTGCCCGTGCTGCCGTTTTTCTCTCTTCATAGAGACAGAGAGCAATGTATCAGAGGATGCAGCGCATGCACAAAAAAATGCCCATCCGACATAGCTTTGCCGGAGGCAGGTTCTATAGCAGTGTCAGGAGATTGTTTTCAGTGTCAGAAGTGTGTGGATACATGCCCGCGCGGGAATGTGCATTGTGGGATTAAAGCTTTGAAAGGCAATGAAATCGTATTTACATTAGTAAAAGCGGCTATATTTCTGGGCTTGTGCCTGCTGCTGGGGATATAGAAAGGTGCATATAAAAAAGAGAGATATTATACTCGCGGCTGCTATCGCTGCGATTGCATTGATAGTGCTTCTGTTCACTCGCGTAGGCAGCGGGAATGGAAGTGAAATAAAGATAACTGTGAATGGAGAAGTTTACGGAACGTATTCTCTAAGTGAGGATAGGGTCATAGATATAGATACGGAGCTTGGCCACAACAGAGTGTGCATCTCTGACGGAGAGGCTCATATGGAGGAAGCGGACTGCCCTGACGGCTACTGCAAACAGCAGGGGAGCGTCAGCATGGCAAACGAGACTATAGTATGTCTGCCGCATAAGCTCGTCGTAGAAGTAATTCAGTCGGACGCATCTTCTAAGAGCGTGGCTGCGGACATAGTTGTAAGCTGAGGAAAGGAGGCGGCGTACAATGCGTTCAGATTCAAAAATCAGAAAAGTGGCAAATTGCGCGCTGCTCATTGCTTTGGCGATGGTTTTGAGCTATGTTGAGGCTTTGATACCTATAAATTTCGGAATACCCGGAGTCAAGTTAGGTATACCTAATTTGGTGATAGTCGTTGGATTATATCTTTTGAAACCGCATGAGGTGTTTATAATTTCAATGCTGAGAGTTATACTCGTCGCGGCGATGTTTGGGAACGGCATGTCGCTGATGTACAGCCTCGCGGGAGGCATTCTCAGCTTTGCAGCTATGGCTCTTCTGAGCAGAGCAAAAGGCTTTTCTATGATAGGAATCAGCATACTCGGCGGTGTGTGCCACAATATTGGGCAAATAATCGTTGCGGCTGTGGTGGTTGAGAATTTAAAAATAATGTATTATTTTCCTGTATTGCTTATAGCGGGAATAGTCACAGGCGCTGTAATAGGGATAATATCAGGAAGAATATTGAAAATAGCACAGAAAACATTTGTGAACGAGAATAAAAAGGTTAAGAACGCTCAGACAAAAGTCAATATGGATAAATCCGCGGGTTCAGTGAAACGCTGGTAGAGGTGTACGATGCACACTGAGGTTAGTTAAAGCAAATAAATGTTAGTCGAGCTAACGTGCGCTCACACGTTGCTGATATAGTTTAATAGTTCTGCGCTTGCAGCGGTGTATGGCGAGTCAGACTTATTAATATCAATTATTTCCAAAGGAGGAACAAATGAGTAAAGGCAAAAATCTAAAGACCAAGGCTCTTGCTTCCGTTATGGCGGCATCCATGGTTGTATCTGCTTTCCCTGCGACTGCCTTCGCGGTCACAGGCGACAAAGTTGCCAAGGACGCCGAATACGTCAAAAACGCAGCAGTTCAAGCTGTAAATGATCCAGATGAATCGATGGAAAACGACTACAGCATTTCTGTCAGCTTGACGGTTGTGGACGGGGTTTTCAATGCCATCAATGTTACATCTGATGACGTAACTGCTGAAGACAGCACTTATCTTAATTGGGCTACCGAAGGCAGGACTAAAAAAGGTGTGCTAGACCCTGGTATAGTATCGCTGGAAGGTCAGCCTGCGACAGAGGATACCATCAACTCTTGGGATGGAGTGTCCGGCGCGACAGTCGCCTCAGATGCAATTAAAACAGCAGCTCTCGAGGCTATAAACGAGGCGGAGGAAGCTGAAGCGACTCCGGATCCTGCCCCCTCGCCGTCGGAGTCTGTCGAGCCGACAGCAGAATACGTATACGGCACAGTCAATCTCTCCTATGCAGACTTCTACTATGGCGAGCTGAATGACGTAGCTGAAAATTCTACAATGGATCTCACAGCGGAGGACAAGGTCACAGCAGCGGGCTATCGCCAAGACGGTATGTATGATGCAGTTACAAGCGCGACAGCAAACAAGTGGCAAAATATGTTCGCTGACGTGACGTATACGCAGGCACTGGAGACAGGCGGTCAGATCTTAGGTCTGAAAGACGTAAACATTGCAGTCCCCGCTGAGCTTTACAATGAAGCAAAAGCGGCTATCGACGCCGGCACAGAGTGCAGCAACAGCCTGCTCAGCATAGTAGAAGCTATGACTGTTAATGAGGATCAGACTCAGGTTCCCTCTGAATATAAGATTCTCAACGGCGACGGCACTCTGACAAAGCTGACAAGCGAGACCGTAGAAGACAGTGCAGCTGTGGCTGAGCTTTCGACAAGCTCCAGATATGGCAACTATCAGGTTAATGTGACCTCTGAATATCTGACAGGCTCCAACTCCGAGATTCTCGGCGTGGTTTTCGAAACGGCGACAGGCGAGAAGTACGGAATGGAGCATCTGGAGAATATTTGGAGAGGCGGTTCTCAGGTATCCTTTGCAGTTGTAGACGGCTTTGTTGAAAGCCACGGAAACACTGTGGACGCTGCTCGTTCCAAGGGCTTGGAAGGTCAGACAATCACAAAGCTGACTTATATGCTCAAGGATAAGGCGGACGTAGTAGTTAACACAAGCCTGTATGTGCCTTATCAGGTCCCCAGCGGCAAGGGTGTAACTCTTGATACAGAGAATGTATCGGAGGATGGAACGTCTTTCAAGGTTCCGGTCTATATTTCCAATCCGGATGGCGGCAATTACGTTCTTGATTCCGTATCTTACGGCGGAAATACTCTTACAGCAGGAACAGATTATGAGCTTGTAGATGAGCAGTGGCTTGCCTACGATAACCTCAAAATAAACGACACAGAAAACACAGGCATAGGATCGTATACTGTTACGTTCAAGGATGAGAATGGAAAATATATAGATCTTTCAGTTTCTTTCACGCGCAGCTCTAGTTATGTAGATGGCGACGTCAAGCTGGAAAACAATGCTCTCGTAATGCCTGATGGTCTCAATGTGGCGGCATATCTCAAGAATGTTTCTTCTATATCTGTCAACGGGACAGCTCTGAGAGGAAATAACCTCGGGACAACAGTGTTCAACGAGTACGGCACGGTAAACTTTGACGCGACTATTACGAATAAAGGAAACACTACTGCCGTATTTGCAGAAAAGGGCGCGGAGTACACGATCGAGGTTAAATCCACGGGATATCCGACAGTCTCCGGTACGGTTCAAGAAGAAGTGGCAGAAGACGAGTATACGTATGTATACGCCGGTCTGACCTGGTCTGAGTATTGGGCGTCTGAAGGCGTTTATGCAGCAGGCTCCACGGCTTCTTCTGAAGAAGCAGACGCTAGAGGCGAATATGACAAGGGAGCGTTCGATGCAGTTACCCGTGCAACGACAAACCACGGTCTGCACAGAGGCAGCTTCCAGATGATGGCTACTATCTACGATACAGATGGAAATGCCTATGCAGTTTCTCACTGGAGCGAAGACGGTTCTGCTATCACACTGACAGACGGCAGCAAGATAGGCTTCAGCAAGGGCGCTATCACAAAGGCTGACGGGACGACAGCCACAATGGATCATTACGAGGTCTCTGGTATTAAGTATGTTCCCGTAAAAGTAAAGACAGCAGATTATGAAGCGTTCGCAGCAAAATACAATGTAGTCCAAAACGACGGCGCTTTGGTAGGCGGCTATGCTGAGAATCAGCTCGTCTCTTATGCAGCGACGGCAGAGGTCACAGAGGCTACGAACGGCTTGAAGACAGCGACAATGAACGAGGACGGTTCCTTCAGCTTCTCTGCTAGAGAGACAGGAACAGATTCCGGTATCAAAGACGCTTCGCTCAAGACAGCGGCTCCGACTGTAACTGTAAAAGAAGCGGACGGCGCTTACGGCGAGTTCCTGCGCGTAGACATGACGGGCGACTATGGCGACCTCGGTTCCAACATGCAGGCTGTTCGTTGGGATTACTACGGCACAGACAGCACTTACACAAACCTGCTGGCGTCCTATGGTACGAAATTCGCTGCTGACAACTGGATGCACAAGTCTAACGGCATACAGCTCGGTCTGACAGACTCCCTGCGTTGCCAGCTCCCCGATGGCACAGACGGCACGGGCTATTGGAAGCTGACGCTGTACGCTCTGGGCTACAACGACTATACAGTAACATTTGAAGCAACAGCAGACAACATCGTTAAGCCCGCAGAAGAGACGGTAGATACGTCTGCTCTGGAGGCGGCCGTAGCTAAGGCTGAAGCGCTGACAGAGAGTGATTACACAGCTGAAAGCTGGAGCTCAATGCAGACAGAGCTGAGCGAAGCTAAAGACGTTCTCGCGGCAGAATCTACAACACAGGCTATCGTTGACGAGGCTCTTTCTCATCTCAATGCGGCTATCGAAGCTTTGGTAGAAGCTGAAAAGAGCGAATATGTTTACGGCACGGTAAACCTGCCTTATGCAGATTTCTACTATGGCGAGCTGACAGGTCTGACAGAAGTAGACAAGGAAATGAATCTGACGACGGGCGACAAGGTCTCCAAATACCGTAAGTCAGGCGTATATGATTCTGTGAGCAGCGCGACTACGGCTAAATCTACAAAATTCAGCTCGACATATTATACTCAGACGAACAGCGGCGTAGAGATCGAAGGTATAAAAGCTGTAAATATTGCAGTTCCCACAGAGCTTTATGAAGCGGCTAAGGCGGCTATCGAAGAAGGCAAAAACTGCAACAACAGCCTGCTTGACATAGTAGGTTCTATGACAGTCAATGAGGATCAGACTGCGGTTCCCTCCGAATATAAGATTCTCAACGGCGACGGTACGCTCACGGCTATGGTTGGCAACACTGTAGTTGATGAAGCTGCTACTGCGACGATAAGCACCAGCTCAGTTTGGGGCAACTATCTCATAGAAGTAACCTCCGACAATCTGCCGACGAGCGAGAACATACAGGGCGGCCTGCTTATTATGACAGACGGCACAGTGTATGGTCTGGAGCATCTGGAAAACCTCTGGCTGAGAATGGATGAAATAGCATTCACAGTAGAAGACAACTTTGTAGAACCTCACGGCAATACTATGGACGCCGGCAGATACAAAGGAATCGAAGGCAAGACAATATCTCAGATCGTTTACATGGTTGCTAATGGCGACGACGTAGCGATTAACACCAACCTCAAAGTTAAGAGACTTCTCTCTGACGGTCAGGGCGCAGCGGCTGAAAACGGCACGCTCAACAACGGCGCGCAGGTTCCTGTTACGCTCAACGTACCTGAAAGCGCTGATTATAAGCTCACATCTGTAACAGCGGGCGGAAAAACGCTGACAGAAGGTACGGATTACACATATGAAAACGGCATACTGACGCTCAATGCGACAGAAAATGTCGTTACTGGTACGTATTCTCTGACATTCACAGACGATGAGTATGAAGACATCACGACTTCCTTCGTTCTCAAGTCTGCTGAATACGCAGAAGGAACAGTCAAGATAGAAGGCAACAAGCTTGTTCTGCCCGATGGTCTGGACATGGCTGAATATCTTGCAAGCATCACAGCTGTCAAGGCAGGCGACACAACATTCACAACAAGCGGCATCGGTACCATAGTATTCAATGCGGATGGCAGTGTAAACTTTGACGCTAAGACGACGGGACGCGGCGCAGCGACAGTATTCCCGGACAAGACAGCTTCTTATAAAGTAGAAGTTACATCTTCCAGCTATCCGAATGCTTCCGGTACGGTACAGTGCATAGACACAACTGCTCTCGCAGCAGCTATAGACAAGGCGGCAGATCTCGAAAGCCGTGATTACACAGACGAGAGCTGGGATGCGATGAAGATCGTCCTCGAGCTGGCTAAGTCTGAGCTGGCGGCTCCGCAGAGCCAGGAGACAGTGAACACGGCGGCGGCTAATCTTAATGCGGCGATTGAAGCTCTGGAGGACAGAGTAGAGCTGCCGATTTTCAAGATTACGAACAAGTGCCCCGCTTCTTACACGATGGATCTGACGAAGCAGGACAACGCGGGCTACGCTAAGAACAAGACTCAGATTACGACAACGTGGGACGACATCGAAGGCGTTCAGCTCTCTTATCAGTGGATAAGCACGAACACAAGCATAGTTAGGACCGCTCTGGGAACAGTAAGCGGAATGCCCAAGAAGTCTACAATTATAACGAGAGGCTTGAAGAAGGGCAGTGCAACTTGCATATGCATTGTAAAAGCTACTCTGCCGGATGGCACGACGGCTACTACTGCACATGCTATGGTGATTAAGGTTAATCTCACTTCGCTTAAAGTGACGAGCAGCATTCCTTCTTCTAAGACGATTAGCATGAGCAAGGGGACATACAAAATGCAGGTAAACACAAACTGGGACGATATCCCGGGTGTTAAACTGACTTACAAGTGGACTGCAAAGAGCAGCAGCACTGTAAAGACTTCCCTGAGCACAAGCAGCGGCAAGCCCAAGAACTCCTGCCTGAATCTCAAAGGACGCAAGACTGGTACAACGAACTGCACGCTGACGGTTACTGCTAAACTGCCGGGCGGAGATACGCAGACTGTAACCAAGACAGTAAAAGTAACGGTAAAAAAATAAACCGAGCTTTATCGTTATTCTAACCTCGCAGAGGGCGCGTAATGCGCCCTCGTTTTAAATTTATACTCTAATTTAAAAACAAAAATCTGAACGCATGCTCAATAGTCATGCGCTCAGACTTTTTTATGCTGTGATATATAAATATGACAGCGGATTTAGGAGCTAATTAATGGATTATTGATTAATCTTTAAGATCAATTGCAAAAGCGTATAAAGACGGAACTGTAATCGGGCCGCCTAATGTGGATTCATATGTGTAATCACCGGTAAAAAGACCATATACTGTAACATCATCGTCTTCTAATATTTTAGAAGCGCCTTCGGGACGCTCGTAAACGACTAAAAATACCTTGTCGTAATCTCCGTCTTGAGCGATTCTGTATGTTATAGTGTCGGAGCTGTTGCTTTCAACAGCCTGTATCACTTCTCCGCTGAACTTGATAGACTTGCCGACGTATGATTCCGGATCTCTTGCGAGCTTTTTGTATTCATATTTTTTGCAGTCCTTTTTTTGCTCGCTCAGGCTCTTTGACGGCTCCGGAGTTGGAGTAGGTTCCGGAGTTGGCTCCGGAGTGGGATCGGGCGTCGGCGTGGACTCCGCAGAAGGGATAGAGCTTTCGGCGGGTGATGTGCTTTCTTCTGAAAGGTTTGCGGCGGGGGGGGTGCATCCGGCTAAAAGCGCTGTACTCAGAGCGGCCGCCAGAAAGCATGCGATTAGTTTTTTTCTCATAGTTTAGTTTCCTCCATATAATTAATTTATTTCTTGATTTATGAGAATTTCTTAAAAACCGGTTAAGCCGGTTAAGTAGATTATATCAGATAATGAGACGCTTGTCTACTAAAGTAGACATATTTTGTTGCTTGAGTACGTACACTATTCTGGGAGTGTACATATAATGGTTAAATTCGATAAATATGCCGCAGGCAAAGTTATTCGCGGACTGCGGAAAGACAGAAAGTTATCTCAGGAGGTGCTCAGCGGTTTCGCCGGCATTGCGCGAAGCCATTTGGCTATGATTGAGACAGGCAAAAAACAGCCTAATTTCGAGACGATATGGAAAATCGCCGGCGCTCTTGATATGCAGCCTCATGAATTAGTCGAGCTTATCGAACGTGAATCGCAGCAGAAGGGGTGATGAGCGACTGCATATATTTTTGCATGTTATTTCTGGCGGGTCAAGGCTGATAATGGTACAATAAAGCTTTTTTGTGACTTTAGCAGGAAAAAATGGGCAAGATTGCAGAATAGTCCGATTTAATGTTCCTTTATAAATTTAATAAAAAAATATTTTAATTTAGCTGCATTTTATTATTTAACATGCTTTTTGCCTATGTTAATTTTTAGTAATTATTTAAATGTTTGCGCAAAGGCGCCGGTTGATTGACATTTAATATGGACTGAGATATAATTATTCAGATAGAATTTAAAGCGAGATCATGCAAAAAGCTATAGCGTATGGAGGCGTAATAAATTGAAAATTTACAACTCAATGACCAGAAAAAAGGAAGAATTTGTTCCCGTGACTCCGGGTGAGGTAAAGATATATTCTTGCGGTCCTACAGTTTACAACTATTTCCATATCGGTAATGCACGTCCCTTTATTATTTTCGACACTCTGCGCCGTTATATGGAATATCTGGGATACAAGGTGACCTTTGTTCAGAACTTTACGGATATTGACGATAAAATGATAAAGGCTTCGTCTGAACAGGGAATCACAGTTAAGGAGTTGGCGGATCGCTTCATATCCGAGTATTTCACAGATGCTAAAGGTCTGGGTGTGAAGCCTGCGACAGTTCATCCTAAAGCTACAGAGCATATCCCCGAGATAATCGACCTGATAAACAGGCTGATAGAAAAAGGTCACGCCTACAAAGCGGAAAACGGGGACGTCTACTACGATACAACTACGTTCCAAGGCTACGGCAAGCTTTCAGGTCAGGTTCTGGACGATTTGCAGATGGGCGCCAGAATTGAAGTTAACGATATAAAGAAAAATCCCATGGACTTTGCGCTTTGGAAGGCGAAAAAACAGGGCGAGCCTTTTTGGTCCAGTCCGTTCGGCGACGGTCGTCCGGGATGGCATATTGAATGCAGCGCCATGAGCCAGAAGTATCTTGGCGATACCTTCGACATTCATGGCGGCGGTTTAGATTTAAAATTTCCGCATCATGAAAACGAGATAGCCCAGAGCGAAGGCGCAACAGGAAAGCCTTTCGCTAACTATTGGATGCATAACGGCTATATCAACATCAACAATGAAAAAATGAGCAAATCCAAGGGCAATTTTATCACTGTACGCGAGCTGTCCGAAAAGTATGACCTTCTTGCGGTGAGAATGCTTATATTGAGTGCGCACTATAGAAATCCTGTCAACTTCAGCGATGATCTTCTTACGCAGGCTGAAGCAGGTTTGAGCAGAATAGACAATTGCCGCGAAAATCTGGAATATGTTATAGCTCAGGGGAAGACTGCGGAAAAGCCGGAGCTGGATCTGGCTCAGTTTACAAGCGCGTTCAAAGCTGCGATGGACGACGACCTCAACACTGCGGACGCTATATCGGCCATATTTGAAATGGTCAGAGCTATAAACACGGCGTTTGCAGACGGCGGAGACGCAGAAGCCGCGAAGCAGGCTTTAGCAGTTCTGGATGAGCTTTTGGATGTGCTCGGCCTTGTTAGAAAGACGGATGAGATACCGGCGGAGATCGTTCAAATGGCAGAGAATAGAGCCGCTGCGAGAAAGGCGAAAAACTGGGCTGAGGCAGACGCTCTCAGAGATGAAATAAAAAATCGCGGATATGAGCTGAAAGACACTCCCGACGGGTTCAAAATTACAAAACTGTAGGAGAACCGGATGACTGAATATGTATTGTTCTCGGTCGCGCTTCTGGTCGGATGCTATTTCTTCTTTGTCGGGCTTACCCGCAGAGGCGCAGG
>OLRX01001668.1_pt1 | contig 15887 bp, 30 predicted proteins | sample 1672991 | NCBI WGS metagenome assembly OLRX01 (sample SAMEA3136744, study PRJEB25190) | human gut metagenome | biome: human gut; feature: human-associated habitat; material: faeces | place: Austria | collected 2013
TTATCAGGCGTATGTGGCGCATTTTCCGGTATTTGTGACCGTTGGACCGTGGCTGAGGAGCCTTGTCGTCTTCCGGCCTGATGTGGTTCTGATGGAAACGGTGCCGCTGTTCCTGCAAATCCATGTGGTGAGCGCGTTTACGTTGTTCGCGCTGATTCCGTTCAGCAGATTGGTGCACATCTTCAGTGTGCCGGTCACATACGCGCTGCGTCCGTTCCAGATCTATCGGAGGCGGTATGCCGGACTTTAAGAACACTGTCGGCGGGCGTTTTTTGACCATGCTGGAAGCGCAGGCCCCCGCCAACTTCGCAATGGTCATGTCCACGGGCATCGTGTCCGTGGCCCTGCACCTGCTGGATTATCCCATCGGCGCACGTCTGCTGTTTTGGCTCAACGCGGCGCTGTGCGTGGGGCTGGCGCTCCTGTACATCATACGGCTGTTCGTGTTTCCGAAACGGTTCGTCCAAGATTTCAGGAGCCACGGCGCGGGGCCGGGCTTCCTGACGGTGGTGGCGGGCATATGCATTCTGGGCAACCAGTTTGTGCTGCTCGGCAAAGATCCGGCTATGGGCGAGGCGCTGTTCTGGATAGGGAGCGTCCTGTGGATCGTGATTTTGTGGGGCGTATTCTACTTCGTGTTCTCCGACGAACCCAAGCCGCCGCTGGAAAAAGGCATTAACGGCGCGTGGCTGGTCGCCACCGTGAGCACGCAGGCCATCGTGATCCTCGGCTGTATCCTCATCGATCATATGCCGTGGGACAAGGAAATCGCCTTCTTTGCGTTCACGGCGCTGTTTCTGCTTGGATTCATGTTGTACTTGTTCGTGATCACGATGATTTTTTACCGGTTTGCGTTCAAGGAGCTGGAACCGGCGCAGCTCAGCCCGACCTACTGGATCAACGCCGGGGCCGTGGCGATTACGACGCTGGCGGGCGCGGAACTGTTGTCGCATCCGGGCGCATCGCCGCTGTTGATGGAGTTTTTCCCGTTCATCAAAGGGCTGACGCTCATGGCGTGGGCCACGGCGACCTTCTGGATCCCGATGCTTTTTCTGCTCGGGTTCTGGCGGCACAGCGTGAAGCAATACCCGGCGGCCTACACCCCGGAATACTGGGGCATGGTGTTCCCATTGGGGATGTACACCGCATGTACGGCCATGCTGGCGAAGTCCCTGAATCTGGAATTCCTGTTGCCGTTGCCGGAAGTCTTCGTGTACGTGGCGCTGGGGGCGTGGACGGTGGTTTTCTGTGGTATGGTCATCACAAGGCTGGTAATGCTCCTGAGGGGGGATTGCCCGACGGCATAGCCCCAATGGGGAGGCTGCCGAACGAGGCGGTGGTCCTCCCTTTTCCATAAAAAAAGAATGTTAATTAGGAATTTCAACATGTAACATTAATGTTGCACCAAAACATGTGGTGCAGACGGCAAAATGTGTCTTCCCGAGATTACTGTTCCACGGAATTTCATATGTTGAATCACCAAAAAACTCCACCTTCCGATTCATGCCGGAAGGTGGAGTTTTTTGGTTTCTACAGTCCGACATCTTTGCCACAAATCGAATCTCGTCTCGATGTTCCGGGAGCCACCTGCACTTATGCAGGCACCACCACGACGTGATGATAAACCGACCATCCGCTTTCGCTTTTCTATCGGAATGAGCACCGGACAAATCACAATCAAGCGAGCAGAGCATCAACGCCTGATTACGTTCACCGTGTGGACAGCGAAACTTTTCCTCTAAACCGCCTACACGGCGGATAACGTGTCCCGGTGCTGATAGGCGGCGCGGGGGATCGTGACGGTTTCGGCTTGTGCCGCGCCCGCGAACGTCGCACAGATGCCCAAAAACAGGGCCGCGACGAGCAGCACGCCGAGCCCGAACGCTACGCCGGTAAACAGCCACTCCAGAAAGGCCATACCCCATTTTTTCAAGGCGGTGCGCATAACTACAGCCCCAGAGAGACGGCAAGCACAAAGACGGCCACCACGGCGATACGGCGCAGGCAGGCCACGGCGAAGAGGAAGCCGCACCCGCGCGCAATGGGAAAATCGGCGGTGTGCAGGCGATCCGCGTCGGGCGTCTTGCGCCAATCGTCGTCAAGGTAGGAGTCGGGGGAAGCATAGGGGAATGCCGCCATGTCGAAAAAGACGGCGATCACGGCGGCAAGCATACCGAGCGAGAGCTTGTAGCGGACGATCGGGAATTGTTCCGGCGAGCAGAAAGCCACAAGGCCGGTCACAAAGAGCGCCAGAACGGCGAAAAAGAAGAACTGAAAACGCGGATTGAGCAGTCTGATAAAGAGCTTCATCTGGAATCCCCTACGGGTTTGCGGGATTCCAGAAAGAGGAATCCCCGGTTACTGGTAAGCTACCAGTGCCGGGGATTTACGAAAGCCGACATATGTCAGCGGGTGGAATTGGCGGGGAACGGTCATAACAGCCGCCCTTGCCGTTGCAGCGGGAAAAGAGAGGTTTTTCCCTCCGGGACACGGTGAAGCACACGCCAAACGTGTCTGTCGGAAAGATGATATTTAAGGGCAAGCCCCGTCACGATCTCACGTTCGGACAGCCCCGCGCGGGCCATTGCGTCCCGATCCCTGATAAGGGCCGCGTCGCGCTCATCGGCGGCGGCCTGCCTGCATGTGGGAATGTAAAGATTCGTTCCGGCATATTCCCGGCATAAGGCCTTTGCCACATCCTCCCCGATCATGTCACACAGCCTCCTGTAACGGGCCTCGCCGACGGGCGTCAGCCGCATGGGAACGGGAATCGTTGTCCCGCCGAGAGTCCTTATAAGGCGCAGGGTCACGGCGGGACCAAGGCGATCGATAATGTCGCGGGCGTTGCGGGGCAGGCGCGCGTCAGACATTACGCCCTCTCCTGCGCCCGCTGGTGCTTGACCAGAGCCGTGATCACGCCGCCGAGCTGCTCGCCGTCGAGCCACGGGATGCGCACGCCATACATTTTTTCCGCGATAGATTCGACGTATGCCCATGACTTTTTGGTGTCGAGACGCAGGGCGTTGATCTTGCCGAGCAGATTTTCAAACTCCGGGCGCACCTTCGGCCCCTTCGGGCGGCTGTCTTTCCATCCACGCTTGCGCAGGGCGGCGACGAGCATAACCAGCTGGCGATCGGTGCAGTCCGCAGAAGAACGCTTGCCGGTGAGGTTTTGCAACATGGCGCGGTAGGTGTCGTCGTCAAGACCGAGGTCTTTACGGGCGATATGCAATTTTGCCATGAGAGAACGTCTGGTTTCCATTTTAATACCTCACAAGGTGGTCGACAGGGTGAAGCTCAACGCCGCCGTACAGCAATGACTGCCACATACCAGCGCCCGTCGTCGGCACGAATGGGCGCGCTGGCGACGTATCCTGTCCAGACGGGCGACGCGCCGGGCACGCCGCGCGGCACTTTAACACGGGTCTTTACGGGAAGATCCGGCACGGTCACGGGCGTGATCTCGCCGCCCGCCGCGAACTCGGCGGCAAGGGCGGCGACTTCATCGGCGCAAAGGAACAGCTTTCGATCCTCCAGATCGTACCAGCGCCGGTCGAGCCGGACCCGGAAGCGCCCGGCGGGGCCGCCGTGGTTTTCCGCCGGGGAAAGCTCGATCTTCATGCGGATGGTGCAAAAACGTACACCAATAGAGCCACAGAATTTTTTATCCGGGCGTGTCATTTTCCGCACCGTTCCCGCACGGCCTTCGGCGTGGGGGCCGTCGGGGCTACGCTGTTCAGGGCGTCACAGCACACTTTGAGCATGGTTTCGGCGGCGTCCGGGGCGTCCTTGTCTATAAAAAAAGTCGCCACAATACGCTTCTTTGCCGTGTCCTGAATGGCGGGAATGCCAGCGCCGGAGCGGGTGGGGATGAAACGAGGCATATGTATCCTTCCTTTTTTTGCTTGTGCTCGTCAGGCCGGAAATCATCCGGCGACGGCCCCGCAGGGCCGTTTCGCTAAATTTCCAACTCGGCCACGATTTGCCTCGCGGCTTCCAGCCTGTCGAAGCGTTCGGACACAGCCGTGGTTTTATCCACCTCAGAAAGGTAATTGTCGTGGCAAGCGACAAGAACCCGATATGCACGGAGTGTTTTGTCTTGATGGTCTATCCGGTTAATCATAGCCTCCACGGCATTAGACGGCAGTGTTACGTTTGCAGTATTCTTGTTGACCATCTCCCGCACGATGGACAAAACTTCATCCGAAATCGCTCCACGCATGGTGCTTTTCTCCTTGGGTTGCTCGTCAGGCCGGGGCGTTTCGCATGGTTATCTGGCCAAAAGCCTGTCTATCTTTTTTTCTATGATGTTCTGTTCGTCGATGAGCTTCTTCATCTTTTTCTTCCATACACAAAATTCTTCTATGTCTCCCGGTTGTGCGTTTGCGAGTATACACCGCTGCTTGCTGAGTTCCTCGTCGTGTTTCATGAGCATTTTAAACTGGTTGTCCCTATGTATCTCTTTACATTCAGAAATAACGGAGTTCACATTCAAAAACGGGCTAACGGAGAGAAATGCCTCTATGATGACTTCTTTGGAAAACGTCAGGAGCTTTCTTACAGCTTCACCTTCCGTCGACGCGGGCGAGGAAGTGCGGACTGCGGACATCATTCTTCCTCCTTTTCACCGTCACCCCCGGAGAACGACGTTGCTCCGTAGAAGTAGATTATTCCATCGGACGTTTTCATGTGGATACTTTCAACCTGAACGTCGGGATCGTAATCTTCCTGCAACTCTTCGATAAACTCTGCAACGGTCATGGCGTCTCCTTTTTTTTGCTTGTGCTCGTCAGGCCGGAAATCATCCGGCGACGGCCCGTGTGGGCCGTTTCGCTCAGTTCATCTTTACGTGCTTCACGCGGTCTTTCACTTCCGCTCGTTTGGCGTTGTTGAACTGATCCACCGTGCCGACAAGGTAGCCGGTAATCCGGCGGATACGCTCGAACTTGACGCCCTCGCCGACAATCAGCTTGCCGTCGCGCCTTGTGACGGGCATATGGTCAATCAGTTCCATTTTCCATCCTTCCGCGTAACAGTAACTTCAAGCGACACGGACAGGCCCTTTGTTTCGTGGTAGTCCTTCAACATGGCAGGCATATCTCTTTCCATGCCGTCAACAAAACCACTCAGGAAGGCACTCATTCCCGGATTCGTAGGTGCCGTGAATTCGACAGCACCGGCGAGCATCTGGTGCATAAGCGACAGGCCGTCCGCAAACCCTACGAGCATCCCGCTCTCGAAGTCGGGACTTAGCAATTCATTCTCACCCTTAGACATGTTTTTCATCCCCTTCTCCCTACTTAAACGCCCGCGCTTCGATGACAGCCTGTGACACTTCTTCTGTTCCGCTGCTGACTGCGGAAAGTATACGCAGCACATCCGGGCGTTCATCATGCGCATACATCATTCCCAGATTGAGCGCTTCCGACGCCTCGGCCATATGTCGCTCGGCGGCCGCCATAGCATCATCAAAGTTTTTGGGTTGCGCCTCCCACCGATCGATGCGGGCGATCATCTCTTTGACAATAGATGTCGGTAGTTGGATATCGGGATGCACCGTATCGCACATCTCACGGACAATACTCAGCGCGCTGTCGGAAATCGGCCTGTCGCTCATTCCCTTTCTTCCTTGTTTATCGGTTTATGGACGTTCCGTCCTTTCGGCTCGCATCATCAGGCCCGGTAGCCAACCCGGACGACCGCCCCGCATGGGGCGGTTTCGCGTCATTCTTCGCCAAGTTCGGTTAGTGTAAGCTCCACTTTAAATCTCCCGTCGCCTATCCTGCATTTAAACCCCAGAGCTTCGATATCGGCTCCTGCCATAACCTGCACGAGATGTCCCATAGTCGCTTCCCAAGGTCTTTCAGCAATCGTCGCAATCGCCTGTTCAACATCAGAAGATGTTTTCATCTCTTCACCCCTGATCCGTGCTTTCAGAGTCAAGCAATTCAAACGTAATCTTTAACTTGAACACGCCGGGAACTTCATGCGTAGCCGTCAAACAAACAGTTTCCGCCTCAAGCATGAGCGAAAGATAATCGGCGAGCGTCGCGTCAAGCCGCTTGTTTTTGACTGTTTGCTTGCATTCTTGGACTTCGCCTTCATTCATATTGATCCCCCTTAAACAGTTTATTGATTTCTTTCTGTCATCTCAGCCCGTGCAGCCTCGGCCTCCCGGATTCTCACGCTGGCCCGCCGATATCTGTACTTCTCAATCTCTCCGAGAAGGGAAAAAGCAAGTCGTCCGCCGAGATAAACAACACCTGCAAAGGCCAACAGAGAACAAACGATCGTGAAGAGGAGCGCGCAAAGAAGCATCAGTTGCGCCATGTTTTCAGGAGACAACCAGCCGTTCATAGTCCCTCCTTGATCCGCCGGACCGCATCCGGCGGAAAGCCCGCGTCCATCAACAACTTGAACGCCTTGTCCCGGATCTGGCTCTTAAGGAACCGCTTGTGCTCGTCGGACGCTTCCCGCCACACATCGGAGCCGATCAATTCATCCATATCTTCAACGCGGTAGCGGGTATTCCGCGTCAGCCGATCGGCGTACAGCCCTGAAAGCCGCTCAACGTCCTTTTTCGATACCGTCGCCATAACCCACCTCACACGTTCGCAAAGTCGAGGCTGATCGGCTGGTACGCGCCGGAAGCGTCACGCTCATACGCCCGGACATAGACGCGGCTGTCCAGAACTTGCAGGCTTTCGGTGATCGCCCGCATGGCCTCTTTCCAGTCCGGATCGTCGATCTCGATTCGCCGCAGGCCGAGCACGGCCCCGGTGTTGATGCGGCCTTTCTTGTCGACTTTGAAAGCTTGTTCGACCACAGCCCTAAGCTCGGGCCGGGAATCCTTGCACCAGCGGCGCAGGCACCCGTCGATCAGCTCCTTTGCCGCCTGCAAACCCTCGTCGAACGCGAGCAACTGCCCGTAATCGCGGGTGAGCTTGTATTTGCCGTCAAAAGAAAGCAGGGAGACATTGCCCTTGACGCCGCCGAGCCGGACGCCGTACCGCTCGCCGGAAAGCTGGACAAAGGCGTCCACATCCGAAAGAAGGCTTGCCTTAACGGCCCGCATTTCCGCTTGCAGCGCCTTGATCTTCTCCATCTTTTCCTTGACCAGCGCGTCACGCTCAATGTCGATCGGGCGGATGTTGGCGCGCGGCACGAGGCACCCTTGCGCGTTCTGCATGTAGCCTTCGGGAATCTGGTCTTCGTTAAGCATTGTTTTTCTCCTTACATGTTGGGGAGTTCTTCCCAATGAACCTTTGTGTATTTCTTAGCGTACTGGTGCGAGAGCCACAGATGGAAAGCCGCTTCTTCGGCTGAGGCCAATACTTTGATTTCGTTGCGCATATTGTTGATAATCTGACCAACTTCCATGCCGGTCCCCTTGGAATCGTCACGCAGGGCCAAAACAAGACTGTTCAACAGGCGCTCAAGGCGTTCAGCAACCATAGTGCTTATCCTTTTGGTTAGGGTTGAATGTACATTTCTGGCACGCCCGCCAGCGGCGCAGGGCCGCCGGGCTCGACGTGGGGACTTTTCCGGCATAACGGGCGCAATCGTGATAGCTCACCATTTCGCCGTTGTACGGGCAGGGATTCCGGGCGTAGCGTTTCATGACGCGATCGGCCATGCGCCACGTGTCGCCCGGATACTTTTCATGGATCAGCGTACTGACGGAACCGTGGCTGACGCCAAGTTCGCGGGCCGTCGCGCTGACGCCGATCTCGGCGACGCGGGCGCGGAGCAGGGCAAGCCAATCCTCAGACATGATGCACCTCCCCTGTGTTGGGATCGGTGAGCGTCTTCGCCGGGGTATTCAGGGCCGGGGCAAGCCGTCCGGTATTCTTTACAAGCCGGAAAAGCTGCGGATTGCGTGGCGTCCGTTCGACGTATCCGGCCTTCAAAAGCGCCCGGACGTAGCGTTTCAGACCTCGCTCCGCGTCCTTCTCCGTCCCGTCGGCAAGGGTCATGAGCAAGTCGTCGACGCTCCATGAAGCGGTCTTCATGCGGATCAGATTCCAAGCGCGGGTCCGCAGGGAAAAACGGGAACGGGCAACGAAATCGCCTTTTTGTGGGCCGTTTGAACAGTTTTTCATGGATGCGAGAAACGCCTTGCCTTTGTCCGTAATCTGGCAGCATCCTTCCATATCAAGGATAAAGCCGCGAGAAACAAGCGTTGCGCACGACTTACGGATGACTTCGGAAGGGACGCCAAGGCATGACGCCATTTCGCGTCTCAGTACGGTCTTGCCGTCCGCGAGCAATTCCAGCATGGCCTGTCCGATCGTCGCGTCCATTTACGCTACCTTCCTCTTTCCGCCCGACTGCTTCACGGTAACGGGCGTCCGGTTTTGCCAGTCATGGGAAAGCGGAATCCCGGCGAGATCATCAACGCCAACGCAGGCAAGCCGGTTGGTCTTCGCCACCCGCTCAACAACGGGAACCATGTTCAGCACTTCACGCATACAGCCGCGCGAGAGGCGATGGATTTCCGCCATAAGCTCAGGTGACATTTCAACTTCGGCGAGCTGCTTACATGCGGACTGCACGTCTTCAAGCGTAGCGGGCAAAAATTCGACAACCCGCGCGATGCGGCTGGAAATCTGCCCGTACCGCTTGATGTCGTTCTGAATGTTTCCCATGCCGATCAGAATCACCGTATTTTCGGCCCGGTCGGAAATGTCCCGGATTTTTTCAAGGGACGCCGCCTGATTCGCCAGTGTAAACTCGGCCTCGTCAATAACGATCGGCCACTGGTTCGCCGCGATGGGCTTCAAGAGACGCGCAAAAAGCTTTTGCGAGTTGCCGCGCCCGTCGATCTCAAGCGCTGCGGCAAGCTCGGAAAGCGCATACCGGGGCGTCCAGTCCTTGTTTGCCCGCAAAAAGATCGCGCCGGTTTCGGCGGCCCAACTACTTACGATGTGGCTTTTGCCAAGACCGGGCACACCGTAGACCAGCATCATCCCGGCTTCGGCGGCACCTCGCTGTTCAACGGCCTTCACGGCGCTGACGAACTTGCGGTAATTCTCTGTCTTTACGAACATTTTGCGCATGACGTTTCCTCCCATGCAATGCCTTTGCTTATGAAAATATCAAGATAATCCGCGTATTCTTCGGTCTGGACGTACCATTCCAGCCAGTCGCGGTCTTCCTGCGTCCATGAATCCGGGTGAGCCATATGGTACTCGTACCGCTCGTAAGGGAACTCGAAGGCAGGCCGGGCCTTGCCGGGACGGACGGATTGCGTAACCGTCCCTTCGTCCTCATCCGGGAAATCCGGTTCGAGAGCGGGCATCGGCTCCACATCAACCACCTGCCCAATCGGGCGGATGGAATTGACGACGGTTGCCGTGGCTCCGATGGAATCTTCGTTGTAAACCACCGTTGCGCCGGGGAGCTTTTTCTGAACCTGCGCTTGCGCCCTTGCGAGCTTGGCGCGCTGCGATTCTCCGGCCTTCCTTTCGGCTTCGGAAATCATGCTCCGGTAATCAATGGTGTTGCCGTCGACGAGCGCCCTACAGATCTTCACCATGTCGGGCGTCTGAACGACGATGTAGTGGGGATCGTGCATGTCATAGCGAACCAGCACTTTTTCCCCATTCCAAGGGCGCAACTCTTCGGCATAGTATTTCTTGCCCGCGAAGTTGATCCAGTTGTTATGAACGGGGCGTTCCGCTGCAGGCATGAACAGATCGTCATGCAGCGTCGGGTTCAGCCGCAACAGCTTGTATTCCGGGTTTTCGGCGAGCTTCGCGTTCCAGTATTCGCCGGGCGAATAGTGCCGCCGCTTGCCGCTTGCGTCCGTAAACTTCGGGAGGGCCGTGTGCGGCGTGGCGTTGTACTCGTCAATGCGGAAGCACAGAGCCTTGAAAAACTCGTCAAACGTCGGCAACTGTTCGGACTTGCCGTATTTTTTGATGTCTTTGTTGACGGAAAGCCGGAACGTCCGGGCCGTGTCCTGATCCATGTCCCGATGCACGCAGGAAGCGAACCGTTTCGCCAGATCGGTATGGATGGTCTTGACCGCCCGCTCCATGAGTCCCTTGCCCTGCGGGCGTCCGGGAATAGATGTCTTGCAAATCACGCCGAGCAGCGTCAGGACGCCCGTCCCTTCTTTGGTGGACATGGCGTTTGCGTATCCCGGCCCGTTGTCCGTATAGAAAAAATACGGGACGCAATGGGTGATGCAGGCGACGCGGAAGGCGTCCAGAACGGTGAGCCCGTTTTCCGATGTGTCGACGGACACCCCGACGCACTTGCGGGTTGCGATGTCCAGAATCAGGGTAAGTTCCGGCCTGAACGCGCGCGGCTCATAGGGGTGCTGGACTAGTCCGTCAAAGGTGGTGCCGTCGCCCGTGAAGCCTTCGCCGGGAAGCATGTTTGCCGTGGAGCGCAGCCTATGAGGCCGGATCTTCAACATGGCGTTGCCGGTGCGGCTCCCGCGCTCCAAAAGTTCCAGCGGTATCTTTTTGGCTATCCGCCTGATCGCGTCGATCGACGGGATGGAAGCCGGGTTCTCCGCAAACGGCTTTAAGGCTGGCAAACTTTTGTGTTTCGTGATCTTTTCGGGATCGAGAAAGTGCAGAAAACACAATCCGCCCTCAGGCATCCCCAGCCCAACCCACCGGACGACAATCTCAAATTCCCGGCGCGCCTGATTTATGGAAGGCGCTTGCGGCCTTTTCCAGATCAGCCGGAATATCTCGAACCACTCCGGAATGTTTGTATCCTTCTTCGGATCGGCGGGAACCAGCCCAAGAATCCCCCTGTTTTCATACGTCGCGTACCAGTCAAACAATCTGGAGCGGGAAATGCCTCTTGCATCGCCGCGCCGGGCGTTGGCGATGTGGGCCGCTTCCATGAGATTTCGCGGCAACGTGCCGTTCCGGTAGGCTTCCACCAGCAGAAGGATCGCCGCCCGGCGGGACTTGCCCACCGTCTCAAAATTGCACACGGCGTCGATGAGTGCCTTGCGGGCAAGCGCCACATCACGTTCCCGCGCGGTGAGGTGAGAAAGAGAAACGGTAGGGGACTCAACCACGGCGGGCGTGGCGGGCTCAAGGACGACCGGGAGGCTTTCCCGTTCCTCGGCGGAAACGGCCAGCGCGATCGCTTCGCGTACGTCGGCGGGGAGCTTGATGGTGGGATATTCGAAGTCGTCGCTTCGACCGGAACGGAGGCGACGGTCCCAATTATCGCGCTTGCCAATAAACCGGATGCCTCGTTCAGTCTTACCGAGCAAAGGTGCCAGTTCCTGTGCCGTGTATGCTTCCTTGATCCTATTCATAGCCTCACCTCATAAATTCGCCCCGGACTATGCCGCTCCGGGGGAGCGTCCCGCGTGGAGGCTTCGCGGTATTCGCCGTTGTGCAGGTTTCGCCGCCCGCCGCATGGCGTAGCGGGCGGCCTACACGGGCGCGGTAGTGACCGTGGCGCTCTGGGCGCTCTGTGGCCCCGGTTTGTAAGGTTCCGCCTTCTCGGTTAGATTGGGCACATCAGAATCAACCATCTAACTCCCGAACCGTTCGGGAATGCCGAGGAGGCGGAAATATGAAAATCAATCGTGAGTTACAGATTAAAATTCTTACATATCTTGAGCAATTTTACCCTGAGAACACGCCAGACGATAACTGGGAACAACTGCTTGAGTTGGCAAACGGGGATGAAGATATACTTGTTGCCAACATGTTTTACCTTGACGAACACGGACTTATTAACAGCGGGTTAAAAAGAACCATGAGAGGGATGGGGCTTACTAGAAGCCTTATTCGAATGAACGCTGCCGGACATGATTTTCTTGTTGGAGACGGTGGAATTACCGTCTTCAAAAATACAATTACGGTTCGATTTCATCAGGAAGCAGTGCAAATACTTGAGAGTCATATTTTGCAGAGTCCGAAAAGCCCTCAAGATAAGCAGACTCTCGTTGCAAAGCTTCGAGAGCTTCCTTTTTCCGCCATAGAACATTTGATGAAGAAACTATTGGATGAGGCAATTCTTCACTTACCGGAAGCACTTCAACTAATAGAAAAAGTACTTCGTTAGGATTTTGTGGCCGGTTATAGAGCCGGTCACAGTTCGTAAATTTTCCCCAACAAGGGCCGAGGTTCATCCAAAAATCGTCCCTATCCTCTTCAAGATAGATACACAGTCCGTTACGATGAAGCACGGCGGCGGTGATTGGGATTTTCTCAATAAGGGGAGCCATGCGTTTTCTCCTTACTTTTTGTTCCTCTTTGGCAAATACCGAAGATGCTTTCTTCCGGGATTGGCCTTTAAAAGGGCTGTGACTCCTTTGATGCACTGGTCGCAGATGTACCTTGTACAGTCTTTGCTCTCGACAAGAGCCTTGCAACTCTCTTCCTCTTCCTTGACACCACAGAAGCTACAGGCGGGTCCGGTGAATTTCATACCGCCCTACCTCTTCGGGATGTAGGTACTGTCCATGCAGCAGTACGGCCCCTTGGTGCTCCACAACGGGACAAGCTCCACCTTGGCTTGGAATCCTCCTTCCACCGCCCGCTCATTGAGTGCGGAAGCCAGCACCGTTACAGCCTGTTTCCATTCAAGATGAGCTACCTCGGCAAGTACGGCGCTGCGGATTTGTCGGTAGGATCGGGATTGTTCGTTCATGCCGCTGCCTCCTTTCTGGGATCATGGAGAAGGTTTTCAGGCACCCCGATTTTGCGGAGCGCGTCCAGCACGGCGGGGCTATGCCGGTAGCCATACAAAACGGCTGTAACCAACGAGGGATGACGTCCGGCCATTCGGGCGACATCCACCAAATCCAGCCCGCGGGCATCCAATTCTTTTCGGATAGTCCAGCGATTGTTGGCGCGGGCATCTCCAAACTTCTTGTTGCTCATTCCTGAAACCTCACAAACGTGTAGGGTTGACCCATAGAAAACAGGTCTGTAGGGTAAATTTATTGGTCAATATGTTTACCGCTCACAAATTCTTTTTGTCAAGTTTTATTGGTGTAGTCAACAACTTTCTACTTCCGGTATAATTTTTCTTTGGCAAAAAAACTGTGAGTAAACTTTATTAATTAAATAAGGGTATTATATGACACAAATGCTCACAGAAACCACTTCCGCATTAACTTCCGAGTCTGACGAAGAAATCCGGAAGGGAAAAGAGTTTGGTAATAGAGTGAAGAAATGCCGTGAAGACTTGGGGATGAACCAGCAAACTTTGGCAACTAAAATAGGTGTAAGTTTAACAACAATTCAAAATTATGAAGGAGGGCAACTCCCAAAAGGATCTCATGCTATTCGGTTGGCACAAGCCTTATCCATATCATTGGACTTTCTCTTTCTAGGGAAAAGTAGCAGCACGTTGCCCAATCAACCTGGTGAATTTCAGCTTCTTTTTGATGAAGAAATTGTAATGATTCCTATGGTCGAGGCGGTATTATCCGCCGGAGGTGGAAGCTTCGAAACGAACGGTAACTATGAGAAAGGATATGCCTTTCGCCGTGATTTTATCCGACGCAAGGGAAACCCTAACAGCATGGTGTTAATGCGGGTTTCAGGCGACAGCATGGAGCCAGAAATCAGAGACGGTGATGTCGTTTTATTAGATCAAAGCAAAACGCGCATTGTGCCAGGGAAAATGTTTGCTGTTGGCTTTGAAGAGAGTATCTATATAAAAAGAATTGATAATTTGCCCGGAAAAGTAATTCTCAAAAGTGAAAACCCAGCATACCCTCCTGTCGAACTGGATGTTCGTGGAGATCTTGCCGAACAATTTCGCGTCATAGGCCGCGTTTTGTGGTGTGGACGGGAATACAAGTAGAAAACGAAAAATCGCGGCCTGTTTTGACCGCGAAAAATACATGCGCTTTGGTGTACGTTTTGACACCAAACAACAAACGGGCGGCTCCGATGAGGAACCGCCCGTTTCGTTTATTCCGCGATCAATATGTCCCAAATCGCGTGCCATTTTTGTACAGCAGACGATCAAAAACGATCAATATGTCCCAAATCGCGCGCCGCACTCGCTCAAGCTAAACTCCCCCTAACCACGCGCCGCGCAAAGGGATTCCCGGCGGATGCGAAAATACCCCGTGTCCCAAATCGATCGCTACCCCGGTCTACCCATGCTGGGAACCTTCACCACCCTTCACCTTCATACAGAAAAAACCGGGACAGAACGCCGGACCATAAAAAAGCTCTCACAGTGAATATCTGTAAGAGCTTGATTTTGATGGTGGACCCACTAGGACTTGAACCTAGGACGGACCGGTTATGAGCCGGTGGCTCTACCAACTGAGCTATAGGTCCTCAGGGGCGTCATTCGGTCAGAACACCCTCTTCAGGAGCATCCATCTGCATGGCCCCGACAGGGCAAATACGGATGCAGCGCGCGCATACTGTACACTTTTCCTTGTCGAATGCAAGAAGGCGCGTTTTGATGTCGACGGTCAGCGCGGAGGACGGGCTCAGAGCCGTGCACATGCCGCATTGCATACACTTGTCCTCATTATGCCAGATCCGCTGCGCCACGGGCGAAACCAGTACGCCCTTCTCCCGCAGGTAGCCGATCCCCTTGTCGCAGGCATCGCGTGAGCCCGACAGTTCGAGAGTCAAAAAACCTTCCTGCCGCGGCGTGATCTGGGCGGTACTGATGTTGAAATCGAGGTCAAACAGCCGGGTCAGGTTGCAGACCAACGGCGCCCCCGAAATGGTCGGGGGAAACGTCAGATGCACATTGGTACGGTAGGGCTTGGTTTCTTGGCTCATGACGCTTCCTACATCTTGTTGTCTTTCATGAGCTGCGTAGCGCGGGTCGCTTCAGGCGACTTGGGGAATTTCTTGATGAGTTCCTGCAAGCGGACCTTGGCGGCGTCCTTCTTTCCGGCCTTGATGAAGCACATCCCCTGCTTCAGGTACGCGGAAGCGGCCTTCCCGCTGGAGCCATATTTGGAGATGACCTGTTCGTAATCCAGTGCGGCGGCCGGGAAGTTCCCAAGCTGGTAATTGCACTCGCCGCGCCAGAACCACGCGTTGGAAACGAGCTTGTGCTTGCCGTACGTGTCCGTAAAATCCGAGAAGGACTTGAGGGCCTGCTTGTAGTTGCGGGCGTTGAACGACTGCACGCCGTTGTCGTAGAGAGCTTTGGCGATGTCGCCCTGAGCCTGCGTCTGCGGGGCGGCCTGCTGCGGGGCGGGAGCGGCCACCTGCGGCTGCATGACGGGCGCGGCGGGCACGGGGGCCGCGGCGGTGGCGTCGGGCATGCCGGGCGCAGCGCCGGGAGCGCCCGGAACGGCGGCCACGGGCAGTTCCATGCCGAACTGCGTGGCGATGGCCTGCAACGCGGCCTCATGGTTGTTCACGCGCTGGGCGAGACCGGGAAGGCCGCCAGCGGCGGCCGTCGCATTGTTGAAGTCGTCGATCTGCCCTTTCACGGCGCTCATTTCCTGACGCAGGGACTGAACCTGCGCCCATGTGTCGGCCTGTGCTGGCTGCACGCCGGAAAGCTGGCTATTCAGAAGGCGGATCTGCTGCTCCTGCTGGTTCAGACGCATCTGCATGGCGTCTATCTGGCCATTGGCACAGCCGGTCAGAACGAGCGAACCCAAAAGCAGGGGGAAGATATACGGCTTTTTCATTGTATTACCCTGAAATGAAGGATTTGGATAATAAAGATACGCCCTTTGCGGGGAGAACTCAAGTCAGTGAGCACGCCGCCAGCCAAACAGCACATAGGCCACGCCGCCGAGGACGGGAACAAACACGCACGCGACCATCCACAGCACCCGCTCGAGCGGCGTTTCAAAGGTATGGTTGAAGGCGTGCCAGATGCCCCACAAATTCAGCAACGCGGGCAGAAACAGCAGCGCGATCTGCCACCACTCAAGCGAAAACAGACTCACGAAG
>OLRX01001674.1_pt1 | contig 15876 bp, 17 predicted proteins | sample 1672991 | NCBI WGS metagenome assembly OLRX01 (sample SAMEA3136744, study PRJEB25190) | human gut metagenome | biome: human gut; feature: human-associated habitat; material: faeces | place: Austria | collected 2013
TCCTCAATAATCTGACCATGGGCATCTACTCTCTCCTGAATTTCCATGATTCGTTCTCTCGGACAGAGAAAGCTTGGAGTTTCTGAGTCAAAATGAACATTATACAGCTCATTTCTGGTTCCCCGCCCGATAATTAAAACATCACGAAATCCTTTGGTGGTTAATATCCCTATTTTAGCTCCTTTTTTCTCTAAAATCGCATTGGTTGCTACGGTTGTTCCGTGAACCAGCCGTTTAATATCCTCCGGCTTTGCATTGCCCGTTGCCAAAATCTTCGATAATCCGTTGAAAAATCCTTTTTCAAATTTCCCAGGAGTGGATGGGACTTTTGTTACGTTCAATGTCCCGTCTTTTTCATCCAGCGCTACCACATCTGTAAACGTGCCGCCAATATCAATTCCCACAAGAACACTCATTCCCCGTTATCCTCCCTTTCTCATGACTCTTTCCCCATGATGCCTCTGTCATATACCCATGTGACCGGCCCTCTTTTCAATTTCATCTCATCCCTCGTCACAATCGTGACTGCAAGGTCCACTTCTCGCCGTTCCTGATCCACATAGACCCCATATACATCTTTCGCTTGTTCCCACGAAACCCTTTCATCCATTACGTCCTGCAAAACCAACTGGGGATCACGCTCCAAAGGATCTCCATAACCTCCTCCTCCGGCGCTTTCATATCCGATTTCGTCTCCCGCATAAAGGACGTAATCGCCTTTTGATGGTATTTGAATCAATTCTCCGTTTTTCCTCTTAATATATCCTGTCCCTACTCCGGCAGCCATGCCTCCAAACAACCCCCACGGCGGGACAAAAAATCCATCTCCACGGAATGTAAAGGAAACCTCTCCCTCCAGTAGTTTTATCACTTTGCAGGAGCCCAAGCCCCCCCGATATTTTCCCGCTCCGCCTGAATCATTTGCCAGACCATATTTCAATACTCGCAAGGGACCTGACATTTCAAAAGCTTCTACCGGAATTGCCAATACATTCTGGCTGTCGCTGGAAATCGCATCGATTCCGTCTTTTTCGGGACGTGCTCCCAGTCCGCACATCCCATTATCATTGGATACAAAGGAACGCCCTGTCTGCGGATTATATCCGCCGATATACAAAAGCGGTGCGTAAGCTCCCGAACAAGCATTGATCATTTCCGGCTTTGCCTTGGCAAGAGCTCCAAGACAAGTACTGGACAGAAGCTGAACCGTAAGTCCCCTAGATCCCGTTGCCGCTGGTTTGGTAGCATTTACCACAGTCCCCTCCGGCATAATGCACCGGATCATGCGAAAGCAGCCGTCGTTTGTAGGAATGGCCTCTCCTCCTGTTACAACTTTTACCGCATAATCCACCGTACTTAAAGTGCAGGCCTTTACGCAGTTGATCGGCCCTTTTGTCTGAGGGCTACTTCCGGTAAAATCAAAGAGAATATCGGAGCCCTCAATTGTAACTTTTAATTTGAGTACAATCTGCCGGTCGAACTCCACCCCATCGTTGTCAATATACCCGGTAAATGAATACGTTCCATCCGGAATGGCTTCCAGTGCCTGCCTTGTTAAAATCTCCGAATGGTCTAGCAGCCCCTCCAGAGTTTCTAAAAACAGGTTCTTTCCATATTCACTGCACAGCGCCACGATCCGCTCTCTGCCTACTTTATTGCAGGCTACCATCGCCTCCAGATCTCCCATCACTTCATCCGGAATTCTCACATTCTGACGGATAATCTTATGTATATCTTCCACAGGTTTCCCACCATCATAAAATTTAACCGGCGGCAAGCACAGCCCTTCCTGATAAACATTGGTAGCGGCTGTAGAAACACCAGGAGTAATGCCTCCTGTATCCGCAAGGTGAACCATGCTGGCTGCAAAAGCCACCACCTCTCCCTCATAAAAAATAGGCGTCAAGGCAGTCACATCCGGTATATGAGATCCCCCGTTAAAAGGATCATTCTGCAAATACACGTCCCCCTCCTTGGTCTGAGAGACCGGAAAGTCTTTTAAAATTGCAGGAACCGAAGTAGAAAGAAAGCCCAACTGACAAGGCATAGCCGCAGATTGAGCGATGGTTCTTCCTTTTGCATCAAATAAAGCTGTCGATGCATCTTTCATCTCTTTGACAATAACCGAAAACGCCATCTTTAGCAGAGAATCTTCCATCTCATTTGCAATGGACAACAGACGGTTATTAATAACTTCCATAATAATCGGATCCGATTTTTTCATCTGCCTTTCCTCCTGAATCGCAAGTGAAATCGCTTACATTTATTTGTGAAACCGCTTACATTTGAATCATATCACTGTTTGTAAAATTTGTCAATATAGGTTTTTGTTTCCGCCTTTTTTATGGCGTTTTTATTAGTTTATTTCTCGATTTGATATTTTCTTTATATATTTCGTCACATTTTTTACCTTCTTTCTCTTTTAAATTATACTTTTGGGCTTATTCTTTTTTGTTTCCTATATATTTAAAGAGGCAGATACATCTCACCCGAGCTGCATCTGCCCCTTACCTCTAACTGTCCTTTTTACATTGCCCTTTCTCTAGCCTTCATCCGCTTTCCATACCCATGAAACCTGAGCGCGAACACCAACGCCCGGAAGGCCCAGTCTACATACATTCCATACCAGACGCCCATGATTCCCAGATTCATTCCTCTGACAAACCAGTAGGCCAAAAGAACCCGGAAGGCCCACATAGAGAAAATGGATACCGCCATGGTAAATTTGGGATCATAGCTGGCCCGCAGGGCATTGGGGAGGCAAAAGGCAATAGGATGAAGAACCATTACCAGGCTGTGGACCGTAATCATTCGTACTGCCTCTGCGGCCGCCTCCGGCGAAAGCTGATAGATTCCCACAATCCCTCTTGAACCTGCCACCATGATAGAAGAAATTACAATCACAAATCCATAAGTAAGCAGAACCAGTCTTCTGGTATAGTACTTGGCCTGTTCATACTCTCTGGCGCCCACGCAGCGCCCTACTACCGTGATCATACCCAGGCCAATGGCTGTCGTCGCCAGATACTCCAAAGTTACCAGGTTGGAAGCCACTGCATAACTGGCCAGAGCGGTGGTTCCCAGGGAAGATACCAAACTCTGAAGGGTCAGCTTGCCCACCTGAAAAATGCTGTTTTCCAGACCGCTGGGAATCCCTACTGATAAAATGTTCCCGATCATTCGGAAACTGGGATACAGATCCTTCACCTTGCGTACACGCACCTGATTGTTTCTCCCCCGGATCAGCATCAGCATAATCACTGCCGCAGCTATCCTGGAAACCAGGGTAGGATAAGCCACTCCCTCTACGCCCCAATGAAGAATATAGACACAGGTATAGTTCCCCACCACATTGATGGCGTTCATAATCAGCGAGACATACATAGATATCTTGGAATTTCCCACGGACCGGTAGACGGCAGCGCAGGAATTGTAAAGAGCCAGGAAGGGATAGGAACATGCGGTAATCGCGAAGTAGGTCACCGCGTTGTTCATAACCTCCGTTTCCACACGTCCAAAAATCACACCCAGGAGGCCCCGGTTAAAAATCAATGCCACTGCCGCAATAGCAGCTGAAACCAAGGTAGTGATAAACACCAGCTGTCCTGCCGCGTGACAAGCCTTTCCTGCCTTCTTATTTCCAAGATACTGGGAGATTACCACCGCTCCTCCGGTCGCCAGCGCCGCCAGCAGCTGATTAATCAGCAGGCTGATGGAATCCACCAGAGAAACGCCGGACACCGCAGCCTCTCCTACAGCAGCCACCATAACCACATCCGCCATTCCAACTGCCACCGCCAACATTTGCTCGATAAGCAGAGGGATCAAAAGCTTCGTTAAATCCTTTCTTGAAAACAACATCTTTTTCGCCTCTTTATCCTTTCCGTCACGGCGCCGCCTTTTGCGGCCCCTCTCCCCTTTTTCCCATCATAAACCGAAACAGTCCCTGGGGCAGTTCAAACACAAATACAATTCCCAGAACAATCGCTACTGCTGTTTTTACCGCCATATAACCGTTTTGTACCGCCAGGCCCAGTTCATCCGTTACAATATAATAAACCGTCCAGTAAACTCCCGCTCCCGGCACCAGTGGGAAAATACCGGAAATCAGGAAGATGGTTACCGGACACTCCTTTGCCACCGCCGCCATTCTAGACAAAAATACAACTACCATAGCCGCAGTTAAAACCGCAGCTGAGTCTGTCCACTTCTGGGAAGCCAGAAGATAAACCGCCCAACCCGCGCCTCCAATAAGCCCGCACCATGGATATTCCCTCCTTGGAACCCCAAAGAGCAGGGAAAAGGAAACGGTGCCGATCATGGCGGCCAGAATTTCTCCAATCACAGCACATCACCTCCCAGGGCTCCCATCATCATAGAGTAGGCCATTCCCACTCCGATGGCGATGCAGAAAAACACCAGCAGCGCATCCAGCATCCGAACGGAACCGGAAATATAATCGCCATCCGCAATATCCCGAATAGCGTTAGTAAAGGGCACACCGGGAATCAGGGGCATAATGGAGCCGATAATCATATAGTCCAACTGTCCCCCGCCCCTTGCCAGATATAAAAAGCAGCATATCAATGTCACCAGAGCCCCTCCCAGGATATTTCCCACAATCTTGGAGAGCTTCGGCCCGCTGACATAAAGGACAAACAAATATAGAAGGGTTCCGGCCGCCAAAGCGCAGCAGCCATCCACCAGCGTACCTCCAAAGAGGTAGCAGAAGGCTCCGCTTCCCACTCCGGATGCCAGAACCTGGGTAATCTTCCGTTTTCCCGGCATGGCCTTGATGGCGTTTAACGCCTCCATGGCCTCCTCCACCGTATACTTTCCCTGAGCGATTTCCCGGGACAGCTGATTCACCGCCGCCACCTTGTCCAGATGCGCCCCGCTGACAGGGATATGCTGAACCTTGGCGAAAAAGCCTTCTCTTTCGTTTCCCGCTGTAGCAAAGATTCCATTGCTGAGCACAAAAGCATTTCCCGACTCTACCCCAAAATGCCGGCAAATCCGATCCATGGTTTCCTCCACCCGGAATATCTCCGCCCCGTTCTCCAATAAAAGATGGCCGGCTCCAATAGCCAGCTCCATCACTTCCTTATCCTCATTCTGCTGTCTCATCCCGCAGCTCCCCACATTTTTCCTGTACTCCAACGTTCTGCTCTCAAGCCCTCTTTTTTTCCAGCATAGCCCGCAGCAGGTCTACGGTCTGGCCCGGCGTCATGCCTTCCTCGTCGATGGTAATATCCGCGTAGCGCTCATAGTAGGCTGTCCGCTCATCGTAAAGGTCCCGGAGGGTCATCCCCTCCTTTAAAGCCACGCCCCGGTCCACTACATCTCCTACCCTGCGTTCCAGCTCCTCATAGCTCATCTTCAGATAAACCACTGTACTGATTTCTTTTAAATGCTCCATGGCTTCCTTCCCATAGATCACGCTGCCTCCAGGAGCAATAACGGAACGCTTCGCCTCTATGGAAGCGTTCACCCGGTTTTCTACCTGAAGGAATCCGTCCATTCCTTCCTGAGCGATAATCTCCTTTAAAAGACGTCCCTCCTTCTCCTGAATCAGGATATCCGCATCAATAAAGGAATACCCCAGCCGCTTTGCCAGAAGTACCCCGATGGTGCTTTTTCCCGCTGAGGGCATGCCAATCAGCGTTACGTTTGATTTCATTTTCTGTTCCTCCTGCTGTCCTTTTGAACACCTTTGGTCTTCCCCCTCTTCCCTGATCCCGTCCGCTTATCCTTCCTGACAGAATAACCGAAGCGGCCCAGTTCCTCTCCCAGGGCCCGGTATCTGCCATGGGCATAGGCGATTAAATCCGCCTTCTCCAAATGAAACGTTCCCTTCTCGTCCAGATATGCCGGATCCACATCCACCGCCACAACCTCCGCCAGAAACATATGATGGCTGCCCAGCTCCAGAATCTGCCTGGTGCGGCATTCAATATTCACCGGGCTCTCCCCGATCAAAGGGGCCGAAACCTCGGAAGCCTGCAGGGGCGTCAGGCCCGTTTCCTTCCATTTATCCACATCCCGACCGGAACGGACCCCGCAGTAATCCGTCGCCCAGGCCAGGGAGCGGGTGGTCAGGTTGACCACAAACTCCCCCCTTTGCTTTAGCAGTTCATAGGAATATCGCTCCGGCCGCACGGAGATGGAAACCATAGGCGGGTCAGAACAGATGGTTCCCGCCCAGGCAATGGTGATGATATTGCTTTTCCCCTCCTCCCCGGCGACGCTGACCATGGCCGCCGGTACAGGGTAAAGCATATTGCCGGGTCTCCAAAGCTGGCGTTTCATCTCCCTCATGACTGCTCCGCCAGCATCAGCTCCGGAATCAGCTGCTTTTTCCGTGAAACCACTCCCGGCAGCTCCACAACGGGCTGGCCCTCCTCCTCAATTTCTTTGTGGAAGGCCTTGGCCGCCAGCTGCACCGCTCCCTGGCCGTGACACAGAAGCTCCGTGGACTGGGTTAAAATGTTGGTCAGCATAAAGAAGGTCATATTCAGGTCGTGCTCCGCACCCGCAATCTCCATGTAAGCCAGAAGTCTGGGTTTCAAAGCCTCCAGTTCCTCCTCATCCAGGGAGGTAATCTGTCCCACGCCGATGCCCAGCTTGCCGCTGGTAAAACGCTTGAAATCCTGATAAAAAATCTCCTTGTCGGATTTATCCTTCAGGTTGCTTCCCGCGGAGAACATCTGGATGGCGTATTTTTCAATATCCAGGCCCGCAATCTCAGCCAGCTCCCTGGCCGCCCGCTCATCCACCGCCGTACAGGTGGGAGAACGGAACAGCAGGGTGTCGGACACAATAGCGCTGCACAGAAGGCCTGCGATTTCCCGATCCACCTTAATGCCGTTTTCCTGGTACATCTGGTACACAATGGTAGCCGTGCAGCCCAAAGGCTGGTTGCGGAAAAACACCGGCGCCATGGTCTGGACTGTACCCAGGCGGTGGTGGTCGATAATTTCCATAATCTCCGCTTCCTCCACGCCTGCTACAGCCTGGCTCTTTTCATTGTGGTCCACTAAAATCACCTGCTTGCCTCTGGCGCCCAACAGGTTCCGGCGGGAAATCATACCAAGATATTTTCCATTCTTATCCAGTATCGGGAAATCCCGGTGGCGCTTATTGGCCATCACGTCCCGGATTTCATCAATAAAGTCCTCGCTGTCAAAAGTAATCAGATGCTCCCTGGTCATAAAGTAGCTGATGGGCATGCTCTGATTAATCAAACGAGCCGCCGTGTAAGTATCATAAGCGGTTGCAATGACTGTGCAGCCCCGGTCCTGGGCAATCTTCTTAATAGTCATAGAAACTCCCGCTCCCTCGCACACCACAATGCAGTCAGCGCCCATTTCAATCGCGCAGAGCTGGGATTCATAACGGTTTCCCAGGATCACCAGGTCGTGGGGCTCAATATAGTATTCCATCAAATCCGGATTAGCAGCCGCAATCAGCACCTTTCCCTGGTTGAAATAAGCCTCCGGGTCACCCACCATCATATCCGCTTCCAGCGTTTCCAGAATATTGGAATACTGGGTATTGGCCTTAGACAAAATACTGCTGTCATAAATATTCATATAGGTCTTGGTAATATCGCCTACGGTAATCAATCCCTCCAGAGTGCCGTCCTCCCGCACGGAAGGGATCGTCACCACATTGTTCTCCTGCATGATATTCCAGGCCTTTTTCAGGGAAATATTGTCAGCCACTCCCTTCGTCTTACGAATTTCAATATCCTTGACCTGGGTTCTCACATCCGTCACCGGCAAAGGCTCCTTCATGCCAAAATAGTCCAGTACAAACTTTGTTTCCCGGTTCACCTGACCGGCTCTGCCCGGTACATAAACCTGACCGGTCAGCTTTTCTTTCAAATTCGCGTAACAGATGGCGGAGCAGATCGAGTCCGTGTCCGGATTCCGATGGCCGATTACGATGGTCTTTCGCTTCATCTCCTGTCCCATAGTTTCTCCTTCCTTTTTTATAATCTTTTGGCAACAGTCCGGGCCGGCCAAGAAGATAAGCCCTCCTGAACTGTTACGTCTCTTGTGCGCTGCGATGTCTAATCAGTTACAATATTTTAACATACTGTTCATATTTCGTTCATACTTCTTTTTTATACTATTTGTATAGAAAAGAAAGCATTTCAATTCGCCTGATAGTCAAATTGCACATGGATTTTTCATAATTGCCCCGGCAGAGAAATCTCCGGGGTCTCCTCATGTCCGGATATTCCGGCCTGAGTCAGCACCTTAGACGCTTGTATCATCTTATAATAGGCGTGAATTCCCCTTTTTGTCAAGATTTCGTAATGTTTTAAATAGGAAAATTTTAATCACTTTTCTAAAATTTTTCACATTTTCCCTTTTCTGCTATGCTATCATAATAAATGGAATCTTACTATGTACAGACTGGAGGTTTTCATTATGCATACATTATTTCGCTGTGCCGCCATAGCTCTGGCCGGGCTGCTGGCTGCGGGGGGGCCGGCGGGAGACGGAACGTCCTCTCAGCCCAACCAAAGGGTCTATACGGCCGCAGCCTCTTCTGAAAATATGTCCCAAGCCCCGGCCTACCGTCTCTTCGACTACGGCCCAGGAGTAGCTAATCTTTCCACCGGAGATAATCTTTCCGATTATCAATGGGCACTGAAAAACGAAGGACGCTTCCGCCGGATTCGCTCTCAGCTGAATCTGGAATCCCTGGGCGGGCTTTACGTTCACCGGAACGAAACAGGAGCCGTGGATGCAATCGCCCTTCCCAGACTGGAGCCAGGCAATTTCGATAAGGTTACCACTGAGGCCGTTGCCGGTATGGACATCAACATCAGTCAGGCTTGGGAGCTTTACGATCAGGCGCCCTCCAAGAGGCAGACCCTGGTGGCCGTCATCGACACCGGAATCGATACCTCCCATCCGGACCTGGCAAATGCCATCTGGGTCAATGAGGATGAGGTTCCCGGGGACGGCATCGACAACGATGGAAACGGTTATATCGACGACGTCAACGGATGGGACTTCTTCTATGACAACAATCAGATTTATCTGGGTTCCGAGGACGACCACGGCACTCATGGAGCCGGAACTATTGCTGCCGGCCGAAGCAACGGAGGAATGGCCGGCATCACCGACAATCAGTATGTGAAGCTGATGGTGTTAAAGGCTCTGGGTACGGAAAATGGCATGGGAGCCCCGGAGGACATTGTGGAGGCCATCCATTACGCGGAAGCCAACGGAGCCGTCATCTGCAACCTCAGCTTCGGCTCTACGGAATATGACGAAAGCGTGGCCCAGGCCATCCAGAATTCCAACATGCTCTTCGTGGTGGCCGCCGGCAACGGGGACCGCTATGGAAACGGCTATGACATCGATCAGTACCCGGTATATCCCGCCAGCCTTCCCTTTGACAATGTGATTACGGTAGGCAATATTCTCTTTGACGGCAACCTGGATGAAAGCTCCAACTACGGCGTTCAAAACGTGGACCTGGCCGCTCCCGGAGTATACATCTTAAGTACGGTCAGCAACAATGAGTACGGTTACATGAGCGGCACCTCTATGGCCGCCCCTATGGTCACCGGAGTAGCCGCCATGGTTTATTCCAGCCGTCCGGATTTAAGCGTACTGGGCGTTAAGGAGGTTCTTTTAAACAGCGCCCGGCGGACAGAACAGCTGGCCGGCAAGGTGCTGACCGGCGGCATGCTGGACGCCGGGGCCGCCATGTCTTACGGGCAGACCGGATAACTCCGCATCACCCAAAAGCTGGATACCGGACATGGTAATGGCCGCAAACACCGTCACCGTAGCTCCTCCCAGCACCGGCTGAGGGATAGTCGCCATCAGAGCGCTGAACTTGGGGCAAATGCCCGCCGCCAGCATAATAACTCCCACAATCAGGAATACCCGCTTCGCCACTACCTTGGTGGTACAGATAAGGCCCACGTTCTGGCTGTAGGGATCGGTGGGAAGGCCGCCGATACAGGCGCCGATCATGCCGCAGATGCTCTGTCCCTTAATGGCTCCTCCCAGTTCCTGGTCCGTAGCCTGACGGCCAAATCCTCCCATAGCCGTAGAAGACACATCACCGATGGTCTGGACCGCCTGGACCACATACATAAGAATCATCATCAAAATGGCATCCGGATGAAATTCCAGCCCGAAATGGAAGGGAATGGGGATTGAGAAAAATCCGGCTTGATTAAAATCCGTAAAATCCACGATTCCCCCCATTACCAGGGCAATCACATAGCCTACTGCAATTCCGATCAGCATGCCGGACACTTTTACATAACCTTTTCCTCCCAGACTGCACAGAAGGGTAACTGCCAGAGTCACTAACGCCAGGATCCAGAACTGCCCGGAACCAAAGGTGCCGTTGGCCTGGGCTGCGGAACCGCCGCCCATATAGTTGATTGCCGTCTTATACAGGGACAGTCCGATACTCAAGACCACCGTTCCGCTGACAATGGGCGGAAAAAACTTTCGAATCTTTCCCATAAACATCCCAATAAAAATGGAAACAAAGCCTGCCACCAGCTGAGAACCGAAAATAGCGGAAATCCCATACTGGGTTCCGATCATTGTCAGAATCGGCATGTAGGCAAAGGCCACGCCCATAACGCTGGGAAGGCCCATGCCGAATCCCAGTACCGGATACAGCTGAAGCAGGGTAGTAATTCCCCCGATAATCATGGCTGCCTGAGTCAGCATAATTTCTTCTTCCGGAGGAAGACTCAGCGTACTGGCAATCAGCATCGGCGGGGTAATATTTCCCACCAGCATAGCCAGAACGTGCTGCAGGGCCTGGGGAAACGCCAGCCCCAGGGACGGCTTTCCATCCAGTTTAAACAGTTCGGCATTCTCTCTTATCTGCTTTTCCATACTACATATACCTGTCCTTTCCCCTAAAATTATTTGTAACAGTTCAGGACGGGCAAGAAGATACCCGCCATCCTGAACTGTTTCAATTATTTTAGTAAAAATATATTATATTCAGATAATATCTTCAATTTAAATATTTTTTCAGTGATTTTTGCGCGCACGCAAAAAAGCTGCCTGCTTTCACACAGACAGCTTTGTCTATTCGCATCTAATCTTTCAGGCCTTTAAGCGGCTCCATTCTTAAACCGGATAAGCCTTACTGTCCTTATCCGCAATGGTCTGATCCACCTTGGTCTGCTGAGCTTCACGGTAGATGAAGAACTCCTTTGCAACCTGCGGGAACAGAGCATAGCTGAGTACGTCCTCATCCTGCTGCTTCCACTGAGCGCACTCCTTCTCGAACTGAGGCAGCTGAGGCGCAATCAGGTCTGCGGGACGGCAGGTAATGGGCGTCTCATCACCGATAATCTTCTTCTGAACCTCTGGGTTAAAGGGCTTAACGGTCTGACCGAACTCTCCAAGCATAATCTTCTTGGACTCTTTGGGAACCATCTTATAGCGCTCGCCCATGATCACATTCAGCACAGCCTGGGTACCAACGATCTGTGAGGAAGGAGTAACCAGAGGCGGCTCACCAAAGTCCTTACGAACTCTGGGAATCTCCTCAAGCACTTCGCGGTACTTGTCTTCCTGTCCAGCTTCCTTTAACTGGCTTACCAGGTTGGAAAGCATACCGCCGGGTACCTGGTACTGCAGGGTTTTGATATTTACACCCAGAACCTTGGGATTTAAGAGACCGCTCTTTAACGCCTCCTCGCGGATGGGCTGGAAATAATCGGCAATCTCAGCCAGCAGATTCTGATCATATCCGGTATCATAAGGTGTTCCTCTGAAGGTCTCAACCATAACCTCCGTAGCCGGCTGGCTGGTTCCCAGCGCCAGAGGAGACATAGCGCAGTCAATGATATCACAGCCTGCCTCTACGGCCTTCAAATATGTCATGGAAGCAACGCCGGAGGTATAGTGGGTATGCAGGTCAATGGGAAGGGTGGTTCCCTCCTTCAGGGCGGTTACCAGCTCAGCGGCCGCGTAAGGGGTCAGCAGGCCGGCCATATCCTTGATACACAGGGAATCAGCGCCCATCTCCTCGATTTCCTTAGCAATATTCTTCCAGTAATCCATGGTGTAAGCATCGCCCAAGGTATAGCACAAAGCAATCTGAGCATGGCCCTTTTCCTTCTTGGTAGCCTTAACGGCAGTCTCCAGATTGCGGATGTCGTTGAGGCAGTCAAAGATACGGATGATGTCAATACCGTTTGCGATGGATTTCTGAACAAAGTACTCCACCACATCGTCAGCATAGTGGTTGTAACCCAGAATATTCTGTCCACGGAACAGCATCTGCAGCTTGGTATTTTTAAAGCCGTCTCTCAGTTTTCTTAAGCGATCCCAGGGATCTTCCTTCAGGAAGCGCAGGCACGCATCAAAGGTAGCGCCGCCCCAGCACTCTACCGCATGGTAGCCAACCTTATCCATCTTGTCCACAATGGGCATCATCTGCTCGGTGGACATTCTGGTGGCCAGCAAAGACTGGTGCGCGTCGCGAAGGACGGTTTCTACAATCTTAACTGGCTTCTTCTCTATTTCTGCCATAGTCATAATCCTCCTAATTATTTACAGTTCGTAACTGTCCGGTACCCGTTACAGTTACTACAGTTCAACCATTATACGCCAAATACTGCCATAAATGCGCCGGCGGCTACTGCCGTGCCAATTACGCCGGCTACATTGGGCCCCATCGCATGCATCAGCAGGAAGTTGGTGGGATCTGCCTCAGAACCAACCTTCTGGGATACACGGGCTGCCATAGGTACTGCGGATACGCCGGCGGAGCCGATTAACGGATTAATCTTGCCTCCGGTCAGCTTGCACAGAATCTTGCCCAGAATGACGCCTCCGGCTGTGCCGAAGATAAAGGCCACCAGTCCAAGGGCCACAATTTTAAGGGTTGTTACATTCAGGAACGCTTCCGCGCTGGTGGTGGCTCCTACAGAGGTGCCCAGCAAAATAACCACGATGTACATCATGGCATTGGAAGCGGTTTCCATCAGCTGCTTTACAACGCCGCACTCCCTGAACAGATTGCCCAGCATAAGCATTCCGACCAGGGGAGCAGTGGACGGCAGAATCAGGCATACGGCCACGGTTACTACGATGGGGAATAAGATCTTCTCCAGCTTGGAAACCGGACGCAGCTGCTCCATCTTAATCTGTCTCTCCCTTTCCGATGTAAGGAGTTTCATTACCGGCGGCTGAATAATGGGTACTAACGCCATATAAGAATATGCTGCCACCGCGATGGGGCCCATAATCTGTGTCTGTCCCAATTTACTGCAAAGGAACAGGGAGGTGGGGCCGTCTGCGCCTCCGATGATTGAAATTGCAGCTGCCTCTGCGCCGGAAAATCCCAGCAGAATTGCCAGGAAGTAAGCTGCGTAAATCCCCAGCTGTGCCGCAGCTCCCATAAGGAAGCTGATGGGATTGGCAATCAGGGGGCCGAAGTCCGTCATTGCGCCTACTCCCATAAAGATCAAAGAGGGCAGAATGCTCCACGCATCCAGCTGGCATAGAAAAAGCCCATCCGGTTCAGGACAGACATCAAATTTTAATCATTTTCTTCTGTTTTACTCTTAAATTTCGTTCGATTTCTCTTGCTTTTCTATTTGGCTTCGATTATAATATAGAAAAGAAAGGAGTTGATCCCATGCAAGTTACCGCTACTGAATTCAAATTGAACCTAGGCAAATATCTTGAACTCGTTCTGACCGAGGATATCTGGGTCACGAAAAATGGGAAAACAGTTGCGAAACTCATCAATCCAAATGTTTCCGCTGTCGATTCCATTTCCGGTGTTCTTGCGGGAAAAGTCCCCGCAAACCTCGACCGGCATTGCCTCAGAGAGGAGAGACTTTCCAAATATGAGATTGATGATTGACACAAATATCCTGTTGGATGTCCTCATCCAAAGGGATGGTTTCTATGATAATTCAAAAGCTGTCCTGGACAAATGCGAAGACCGGACAGTACAGGGTTTTGTGTCTGCTTCTGCTGTCACGGATATTTTCTATATTACCCGTAAGGCTCTTGGCAGCACCGAGGATACCTACAAAATAATCAGTTCCATCCTAAACATTGTCCGAATCCTTACTGTGACAAACGAAGATGTCCTAACTGCTTTCCAGGTCAAGGCAAAGGATTTTGAGGACTGCCTTATGGCTACCTGCGCCAAGTCCAACAAATGCGACGGCATTGTCACACGGAATAAAAAAGATTTCTTGACCTTTGGAGTAACCCTGTACTCACCAGAGGAATTTCTTCAGCTTTTTGAGGAAGAATAAGCACGCTTCCCCGCCCAGCCATCAAACTGAGCGGGGGTTATGCTTAAAAAACGTCCATGTCGTGTTGCGAGGCCAGCTGTTTGTACGGATAATCATCATTCTGGCTCTCCGTGAACATATCGTTCACCAAACCTATCGTGAGCAGGTCAAGATCCCGGATGCTGAGACCTAACTGCACACACCGCAGCAAAAACAGCGGCGTGGTCATTTCCCGCTCACTTCTGCGAGGTCTTTTCTTGCCGCCACCTGCGTCTGCACGTTCAGTCCCCACAGGTCAATCAGCTGCGGAAGGATCTGGTAAATGGAGAACGTGTTGAATTCCTCCAGCCACTCATCCGGCTCAGACGGGACGGTACTGGGAGAAGCGTGCTTCGCCATAATAAAAGCGATATTCTCGAACATTTCCAGGCTGAACAAATCAAGGCTGGAATCATCCTCATCGTTTTCCCCCACGCTTTTCTCCAGCATACGCAAATCCTTATAGATATCCCGGCCGAATTTCAGACGGTACAGACGCGGCACTGCCGCAGATGCGCGGAACTCTACTTCCTTCCCATCAATTTCAATCTTTTTCGTTACTGCCATAATAAAATCCTCCAATCATGTAAGGGGGCAGGTTTCCCCGCCCCGGTTGTGTATTTTCCTGTGCTACCGCTTACTCATCCAAATCAATCCCGACCAACGCATTCCCGCCAGTCACCGTGGGCAGCTTGCCGTCCCACTTCTGAACCTTCTGGTACTCAATCAACTCTTCCGACAAACTCTCTGCGATCTTCCGGTTCGCCTCGGCCTGCGCTTCCGCTTTGATGGCGGTCTTTTCCGCTTCCGCCTGGGCATTCGTGATCGCTACCTGCTTATCGGCTTCCGCCTTTGCGATGGCGGCTTCATTCTCAATCTTCTGTTTTACCGCTTCCTGGAAACGGAGGCGGCTATGATAGATTATAAAAACACACCGGAAGGAAAAGCAGTCCGGCAAAAATACACTGACCTTCTCCCGCTCTCCCGGCCAGAACCACTCAAGCCGCGGATGACGCTGGAGAACAGGGCAAAGATATTTAGCCCATTTGCGGCTCTGCGCGGCTACGAGGATGAGATTTCTGCTGAAGGTATGGAAAAGCTCAAGGTTGATAGGATTGAAATGTCAGATGGGGAAAAGGAAATACTATCGGACAATCTACAGCAGCTCCGAAAAGGAATGTTTGTACGCATTCGTTACTTCAAGGGTGATGAGAGCGGATACTATAAGGAACTCTCCGGCACAATTGACCGCATTGACACAGTCAGCCAAGAACTGCGGATTATGACCGGCGAAAAGAAAGAATGGGGCAAGGTGCTGCCGGCGGCAATTGCTTTTGATGATATCGTAGAGATTAACGGCGAGGGGATAGATCTCTGACTTTACCGCAGTTTCAAAATATAAAAAACAGCCCTCTGTGAGAAGAGTAGGTCACACCTAGACCTTGCATTCCCCACAGAGGGCTAAAATTCTTATTTTGCCAGAGCAGCACGTTCAGCAAACCATTTCTGAACGGAGAGTATGAAAAAAAGTCTGTAAATTGAGATCTTCTATGATAAGTTAATGAGAA
>OLRX01001681.1_pt1 | contig 15841 bp, 17 predicted proteins | sample 1672991 | NCBI WGS metagenome assembly OLRX01 (sample SAMEA3136744, study PRJEB25190) | human gut metagenome | biome: human gut; feature: human-associated habitat; material: faeces | place: Austria | collected 2013
CATCATCTATCTGTTCGTTATCGAAACTATCCAAATAAAATTGCGTAGTTGATAAACTCGTATGCCCTAATGCTTCACTTATAATAGCAACATTGACTCCAGAACGTTTCAACACTGTGGCGAAAGAATGGCGGGCAACATAAGTAATATTTAGAAATGCAATAAAAAACAGAATGACGATAATTAAACGTAAAACGTTTATAATTAAGCATTTTGCAAGATTTGCAGAACAGACAGACCTGCAAAAGAAAACAAAATATTGCGACGTTTCAGTTACCAGACTGTTAGCCGCCTGTTTCGGAAACGACGGCAGGTAACCGAATTTTTACCGATAAGAACAAAGCGGATTTGTATTCACTGTTTCTCAATGTTTTGCATGCCAAAGGACGCTTTTCAAAGGAGTATTTTTACAACCTAAAAAAGAGCGTTATGAAAGTGGAAAAATTCAAGGTGCTGCTCTACCTGAAAAAGAGCGAGCCGGACAAGACCGGCAAAGCCCCGATCATGGGACGGATCACCCTCAACCGCACGATGGCGCAGTTCAGCTGCAAGCTCTCCTGCACCCCCGGGCTGTGGAACGCGCGTGAGAGCCGGCTGAACGGCAAGAGCCGGGAAGCGGTGGAGACCAATGAAAAAATAGAGAGGCTGCTGCTTGCCGTACACTCGGCCCTCAATTCCCTCATGGAAAGGAAAAAGGATTTCGATGCCGCCGCGGTCAGGGACATGTTCCAGGGCAATGCGGGCATGCAGATGACCCTGCTCAAACTTCTCGACCGGCATAACGGGGAAATGAAGGCCCATGTCGGTGTGGACCGTGCGCCCACCACACTCTCGACCTACCTCTTCACCTACCGCACGCTTTCCGAATTCATCAAGGCGAAATTCAAGGTTCCGGACCTTGTCTTCGGGCAGCTCAACGAGCAGTTCATCCGTGACTATCAGGATTTCTGCCTGGAAAAGAAGAGACTGGCGATGGAGACGGTGCGCCATTACCTGTCCATTCTGAAAAAGATCTGCCGCATCGCCTACAAGGAGGGACATTCGGAGAAATACCATTTCTGCCACTTCAAGCTGCCCAAGCAGAAGGAGACAACACCGAAAGCACTCAGCCGTGAGAATTTCGAGAAGCTGCGTGATCTGGAGATACCGGAAAAACGCAGGTCACATGTCATCACCCGGGACCTTTTCCTCTTTGCCTGTTACACCGGCACCGCCTATGCCGATGCGGTAAGCATCACCCGGAAGAACCTCTTCCGGGATGACGAGGGCAGCCTCTGGCTGAAATACCGGCGAAAGAAGACCGACTACCTCGGACGCGTCAAGCTGCTGCCGGAAGCACTCGCGTTGATCGAGAAGTACCGTGACGATACCCGCACCACCCTCTTCCCGCCGCAGGACTACCACACGCTCAGGGCCAACATGAAATCCCTGCGCCTGATGGCGGGGCTGAGCCAGGACCTTGTCTACCACATGGGACGGCATTCTTTCGCCTCGCTGGTCACGCTCGAGGAGGGAGTGCCGATAGAGACCATCTGCAAAATGCTGGGACACTCCAACATAAAGACCACCCAGATATACGCGCGCGTAACCCCGAAGAAGCTGTTCGAGGACATGGACAGGTTCGTCGAGGCAACCCGCGATTTGAAACTTATTCTTTAATCCCCAAACAATTATTATCATGCGCAGTACATTCAAGCTTTTATTCTACATCAACCGTAACAAGGTGAAATCGGACGGCACGACCGCCGTCCTCTGCCGGATCAGCATCGACGGAAAGAAATCGGCAGTCACGACAGGCGTCTATTGCAAACCCGGGGACTGGGACAGCAAGAAGTGTGAAATCAAAACAGCCAGGGAGAACAACCGCCTTGCCGCCTTCCGCAGCCGGTTGGAAGAGGCGTACGGGAACCTGCTGAGGAACCAGGGAGTGGTCACGGCCGAACTGCTCAAGACCACCGTGTCAGGCGCCAATTCCGTACCGGAATACCTCCTGCAGGCCGGAGAGGTGGAACGCGAACGGCTCAGGGTCCGCTCCAAGGAGATCAACTCCACTTCCACCTACCGCCAGTCGAAGACCACGCAGCTTAACCTCAGGCAGTTCATCGAATCCCGCGGGATGAAGGACATCGCCTTTTCGGACATCACCGAGGAGTTCGCCGAATCGTTCAAGGTCTTTCTCAAGAAGGAGCTGGGACACAGGAACGGACACGTGAACCACTGCCTGTGCTGGCTCAACCGGCTCATCTACATCGCCGTGGACCGGGAAATACTAAGAGCCAATCCGATAGAGGACGTGGCATACGAGAGGAAAGAAACACCTAAACTAAGGCATATCAGCCGCAGTGAACTGAAGCGGATGATGGAAACCCCGCTGCCCGACCCGATGATGGAGCTGGCACGCAGGACGTTCATCTTCTCCTCGCTGACCGGTCTGGCCTACGCGGATACGAGGGCTCTCCATCCCCGTCACATCGGAACGACTTCGGAAGGAAGAAGGTATATCCGCATCCGCCGCGCCAAAACGGACGTGGAGGCGTTCATCCCGCTGCATCCCATAGCCGGACAGATACTGGATCTTTACAACACCACGGATGACGACAGGCCGGTATTCCCGCTGCCGGTCCGCGATGTCCTCTGGTACGAGGTACATGGAATGGGCGTGGCATTAGGCATGAAAGAGAACCTGTCCTACCACATGGCCCGGCATTCGTTCGGGACCCTGACACTGACCGCGGGCATTCCGATAGAGAGCATCGCCAGGATGATGGGCCATACGAACATCGACAGCACGCAGGTCTACGCCCAGGTCACCGACCGGAAGATATCCTCGGACATGAACCGGCTGATGGAAAGAAGAAAGCCTGCGGCCGGCAAGGAAGCCGCAGGCTAAATAAAAACTGCCGCCGGAATCGTAAATGCAATTCCGGCGACAATCCTTAAACTTAAATACGATATTATACCAATGCAGGGTGATAGTTCTCCTCCAGCAGCCTCTCGATGTCCGACTGCCTGTACAGGATCTTCCCGCCAAGCTGGATATAGGGAATCCGTCCTTGGTCCCTGTAATCCTGCAGGCACCTGCGGCTGATCTTCAACATCCCGGAAAGCTCCCTGTCGGTCAGGAACCGTTCCCCGTTGAAGGGAGGACGGTTGTCACGGGCAAGACGTTCCACTTTTTTCTCCATGTCGTCCAGCAGGGCAAAGAACCCGCGGACACGTTCGTTCTCCTTGTCGATAATGCCTTCCATCTCTTCCGCTCTTTAAAGGTTTCCGTTCTTCCTTCTTTCTCTCACCTCCTTCTCCTTGCGTCTGATGCCGACGTAGACCATCAACTTCTCCACATCCCCGGGCTTGTAATAGAACTTGCGCTGGAGGCGGGTGAACGCCAGCCGTCCGGTATCGCGGAGAGTCTGCAGGGTACGCGGCGAGATGTCAAGGCGCAGGCAGACATCCTGGCCGTCCAGTCACTCTCCGGGTTCCTTACAGCGGTTTCTCTCATACAATCTGTCCACACGTGCGGACAGGTTCTCGGCGCGTGCCAGCATCCTCTCAAGGACACCGGCCTCGATGTAGCATATTTCCATATTTTCAACTCGTTTAAATATCAGTGCGAATATAAGGGAAGAAACCATGAGAGGCAAGCACGACCGGCACACTGGCAGGAATAGTCATGGATAGTCGGTTTTTGTCATATGGGAAGGAAAAAGAAAGCCGAAGCAGGTCTGGATCCACTACCCCCTTTGGGTATGTGAAAGGAACGTTGTGGTGAAAGAAAAAACTCCTTTTCACACATGGATGAGGCAATGCCGGAAGTCCGGCAATAAAAAATGTGGCTTCTCTATCCGGGTAAATGCCATGATTACAGACTTCTTCCTGTTCCTATACCATCAGGTCGGTTACCTTCAGGTTAACAACTTATCCAACCTGTGATAGATCCGGATGTGAAAAGATTACTTTGGCTGGCTATTACAATATAATAAGTAGAATCATGTCAAATCTACTGCTGCTATTGTTTGTTGATAATGGCTGGCAGTAGAACAAACTTTCGTTAAACCAATACGTTCATTCTTTATTATCAAGTTTTTAGACTACCTTTGTATTTTATTAACTCATTTACCAAACATTATGGGACTACTCAAACCGAATCAAGTTTTGAACAAAGCATATAGACAGGTTGCGATTGAAACAACAGATTTTGACTTATTCAAAAATGCCCTTCGCACATTGAGAGACAATATTGTGGATGGGCAAAGAGAACACACGCAAAAAGAACATTTACGTAATTTTCTGAGTGAAACGTTCTACAAGCCATACTACATGGCTCCCGAAGAAGATATTGATTTGGCTATCCGATTGGATAAAACTATCAAGTCCAATATAGGGTTATTGATTGAAGTAAAGAGTACCACCAACAAAGGTGAGATGATTTCTAATGACAATCTTAATCGTAAGGCTTTGCAGGAATTATTGCTATACTATCTTAAAGAACGTGTCAATAAGAAGAACAATGATATTAAATATCTCATCGCTACTAATATTCATGAATTCTTTATTTTTGATGCCCATGAGTTTGAACGCAAATTCTATCAGAACAAACAATTACGTCGTGAGTTTCAAGACTTTGTGGATGGACGCAAAACCAGTAACAAAACCGATTTCTTCTATACTGAAATTGCAACAACCTATATTGAGGAGGTGAAAGATAGCCTTGAATACACTTACTTCAACTTACAAGACTATCAACACCTGCTTGATAGAACAGACAGTAGCGCTTCACGCAAACTTATCGAACTTTATAAGATATTCAGCGATACACATCTTTTGAAGCTATCGTTCCAAAATGACAGCAATTCGCTCAACCGTGGATTCTACACTGAGCTGCTACACATTATTGGTATTGAGGAACGCAAAGAGAATAATAAAACCGTGATTGTACGCAAAGCTGTGGAACGGCGTGACGAGGCTTCATTACTAGAGAATACTATTAACCAACTGGATGCAGAAGATTGTTTGCGTCACATAAATGGTCGTATAAGTTCAGCCGTTCTTTTGCGTTCTTCTTCCGTCTGGCAATTCGCCAATATCGCTTCACGTTTTTCCGTATCAATGATAAAAGCATCATTATAACCAGTAAGCACACCTCGATAGATATTTATATCCCAATCTTTAAGTGGAGTTCCAACCGCTTCAATCTTCTGTTTGATACTCTGTTCAATGGGAGACAATATCACCCACGGGGTAGAGCCTGTAAAGTCGCACTCCACGCCTTGTTGCTGCACGAAAACGCTCTGTTTCATTCCGTCAAAAACTGTTTTATAAAACGGTCAAGCGTATTTCTATCAACTTTACATAATTTAGAAATTTTACGCTTAGAAACTTTTGCCTTTAAAAGTTCATGAATAAGATTTTCTTTTCCATGAAGTTTATATTTTTCTACAGAACTTTTTCTTCCCTTTGGTCGTCCCAATGTCACACCTTCAGCTTTTTTTCTTGCCAAAGCCTCCTTCGTGCGCTGGCTAATAAGATTACGTTCAATCTCAGCAGATAGTCCAAAAGCAAAGGCAAGAACCTTACTTTGGATATCATCACCAAGACGATAGTTGTCTTTTATAGTCCACACACGACATTCTTTGGTCATACAAATATTTAATATCTCCATAATCATGAATAGATTTCTTCCCAATCGTGATAATTCTGCACAGATAATGAGATCATCTTTCTGAATCTGTAGTAAAAGCCTACCCAATTCACGTTTATTGTATGATTTCATACCACTAATGGTTTCCTCAATCCAACCATCAATTACAAGTTTATAACGTTCACAGAAATTATTAATTTCAAAACGCTGATTCTCTACTGTCTGCTTATCGCTGCTTACTCTAATGTATCCGTAAATCATAATTTTATTTTTTATTATTTATACTTTATAGAATATCCCATAATAACAAGAAAAATCCTTTTAGCCATATTCTATAAGAATATAAAAGAATAAATCCTTAATAAGCAGTATTTTTTATATGCAACAAATGCTATTTCTTTATTTTGAGTTTCTCCATTTTTTTAATATAAGTTCAGATTGTTCCTTTACAGCCCGATACATCGAATAATACGCAAAGCTTTCTTCCTTATACTTCATACTGCTAACAGAAGCAGTAATAGCCCATGTAACAATAGCGACAATAAAGACCACAACATACTGGAGTTTTATATGATGCCCACGTATAAACATCCCATTAATATTGGGTGGAATAATGGTTACTGGATTTTTCAATTCATTGATTTTTGCAAGTATCTCATCCTGCCGTTTTAATATGCAATCCGTATTTGCTTCAATAGTCATACGATTGAGATTGTAATCGCAAACGTGCCGATAAAGATATTCAAGAAGTTTGGACTTCTGCTTGAATAATTCAATGAGTTTCGGAAACCATAGCGAAAAAGTCAATGTGTCCGACTGTTGTTTCCAGATATGCTTCTTTACCACAGACAAGGCTTCGTTCCAGCAAGTACAGAAGCTTTTGGCAACTCCATTATAAATGATCTTTTCGTCAAAGTCCACTTTTACAGATTGTTCCGATTTAGAAACAGTGGCATTCTGTTTTTCAATACATTCTTTTAGCTCACTGATACTTTGACGCAAATTTGCAAGATTCGCAGCTACTACATCTTCTTTCATTATCTTCTACGTTTTGAGGGTTTATAGAAAGGTTCGTTTCTTGGGTTATCCTTATCTTTATCATCTCGCCATCCTTGTTCACTGTTGGTTCCTCCACCCCCACCAGAAGTTATGGCTTGATGAGGTTGAATAATCAGTTCCGCAGCTATATCACCCAACATAGTGCAAAGGTTGTTGAAACTCAAATCACGGTCAAGTTTAGAACCAGCAATGCTAAATTCATCCATACAAAAGGATATACCACGAATTTTATCAGAGTTCTCAGCATGATTAAAACGCATATCTATGCCCTGACCTTTGAGAATGCCAAGAAAATCATTCCATGAGCGAGATACAGCCAGTGCATCAAGAGCTGCAGAACGTAGATTATACTTCCGTAATTGATGAGGACGTAAACGGCTCTTATTTCTGGCTTTGCTGTTTTTAAGGGCAAAGTAAAGTTTATATTCTTTGGTTAAAGCTCGACAGACTTTTGCATTTCGTATCCGTTCGTTGCTATCAGAAATGAGATTACCGTCATTATCTATCCGATTGAACACTATATGGCAATGTGGATGTTCCGTATCATGATGCCTGGCTATGATATATTGGGTATTGCTAATCCCCATCTGCTCCATCCATTTCTTGGCAATCTCCACCATCAGCGCATCTCCTTCTTCATTATCGGGAAAACGGCTAATGTCTTGCGAAGAAAAAGCAAGTGATACATGTTTCACCGGAATTTTTACTTTCGGGCGCATGGATGCTTGTATCTGAAAAGAATCGGCTATGGCTTTATTGTTAATGGCACAGACTCCTTCGTGCGCCAAGAGTGTGACACTTTTTTTCTTGTTCTTTTGGTCATTGGCGTAATTCACTATTCCTCCAAAATCGGTTCTTGTTTTAATCTTTGCTATCATGGCAGTTGTTCTTCACTTGGGTGATGATTCTATTGACTTCTGATATGATTGAGAAGCATTGTTGTTTGACTGCTTCCAAGCCAGAAGTGTGCATCTGGTGGGCAATCTGATTGACATTATTGGCGATACCGGAAAGGTCACGAATAGCCGATACCATTTCAGGACTGATGCGTTGACAGACTTGACAATCCATTGCAGCCTGATGGCAAAATTCATTGACAGACAATCCAGCCTGCTCCGCTTTGGATTGGATATAAATGTAGTCGTTCTCGGTAAACATTACCCGGAAACATTTCGTGCGTTTCTGGTAATTCGCTAACTTTGGGCGACCACCAAGTTTCTTTTTCTTCATACTTATCTAAACTTTGATGTGCATAAATTGATTTTTTAAGAGTGGCAGTTCTATCCGCTTGCCGCATAGGTTTTAGTGACACTAAAACACAAACTTGCCACTCAAAAAATCTTCCTATATTTACCTTGTTCTATTCGGCTTAGTTTGCCATCTTTGATAAAGGCTTCTATCCACTTGTTTGCCGTACTTCCATTCTCGCCCAAAGTTAAAACCGCCGCATCATAATCTTTCTTTGTGAAAGTGTCAGGCAACATATTATAAAGGGCATTCCTTCGTGCATAAACGCCTGTCTCCAGCGTAGCGGTATTGAATCGTTTAGACTGATTTCCTGACAAATTCTGATAAATGAATACGGCATGATAAAGCAGGGTGTCGCAAATACTCATGGCTATGGAATAGTCAAACTCATGGCAAACCAATTGTACAGTCTCGTCAGAAGAAGATTTGTGAATCACATTATCCAAATGTCGGACAGCGGTCAACACCATCATTATACGATAAGCAATCAGTCCCATCCGTCTGACTACTCCTTGCATCTTGTTATCCACTTCGTCACAACATTCCTCATTCACCCGACTGAGATATTCAATAAAGTGTTCCTGTAAATCAGAGGGAAGAGAAAAGGAATAATTACCCTGCCGTACAAAATTCTCATGTAAATGGCAGAATTTATCTCCCAACAGTTTGAACATGGCATTCTTGGATTGAGAAATGTCGCTTGTGGCAAACACATTTCTTATGCCACGTTTGAAGCGGATAATATAGAAACAAAAGCGACTCATCAATCCGTTCTCTGCATCAGGTATCAATCTTCTTACCTGTTCTGGAGTTCCAGCCAAAGCTACCGATACTCTCGGATTGGCTACTTCACAATACTCTCTATCCTTACGCCTACTCAAACTTACCAATTCATGATGGAATGCCTTTCGCAACACATCGGAGTAATTGCCGTAGTCCGATTTCAATGTCTGGCTCAACGTGTCGCCCTCCGATTCAAACAGCAGCCCGATTCCGTCATTATCCCCCAATATCTTCAAGAAAGAACTTGCGCTACTATTGGCAGGAATGACGAGCATACGCATGGGCGGTTCAGTTGGCATAGCCATTCCATCGGTTTTCTTACCTTTAATATATGTGTTCATTGCTTCTTTATATTCCTGTTCCAATCGTTTGGAAAGTTCATGCAAATGGCAGTTGATGGGGGCTACCAATTCCCGGCATAAGGTCAATGCTCCTTTTCCCATACCGGCATCTGCCACCACGAACAGATATAGATTCGGATAAACAATGCGTTCATCGTACACGCCACAAACATTATGAAAGCATACCGACAAACACACAATAGCCCCGATTAATATCGTATCACGGTCATCTACCGAAATGGAATTATTGACAACCTCATTTAGAAAAGGAGGAAGATGCTCAAACACACATTCAGGAAATGCAGGAAGTTCTTCCTCTGATTTTATCCATTTACCCGTTTTACCATTTTGGATATTTGGCAAAATGGATAAACGCTCTTTATTGAACGAAGCCAATAAGATTCCGGCTTGATTTGCCAAATGGAAGAAAGAACGGATAGTAATGCCTTGTCCTTTGGATTGCAGACAATGCGTATATTGTTTGTCCGTTTCTTCCCTTTGATAGGTAGGGTAAAACCTGCTGATGCGGTGATAATACTCCCGTCCGTTTTCTCCCAATCCATCCACAAGCGCAAAGCCCAACTCCACCCAATCTTTATAACTGGATGCTATATCAATGGCACGCTGCTCTATCTCCCGAACAACACATTCCACATCTTCCTTTACCTTATTATATATAAGGGTAATACTTGGTGTATGTGCCTGTTGTATTTCAGAAGGGACATTCTCCCAATCTTGGGCGGAAAATATTTTCTTCGACATCATCTTTGTATTTAGGGTTAATATATGCTTGTGGGTCGTAGGGTAAGAAGCATGAACGAGCCACATCACTGCCGGACATATCCACTAATGGCAAACCTGTTGCTTTGATGCAGTTGGCAACAGCCTTGAAGTACCGGGAATGTTCCCAGCCTTTCAAGTCAACAGGTATTATCCACTTCAATCCATTACCGGATGGACTGACAAATAACAGTTCTGTATCAAAATACTCATGGTTAAGTAATTGTTGCTTTAACCTCCCTATGTTATCCACATGATCGAAATCCAAACACATCAATCCTGAGTGCATAATCAGTTCCTTTTCATTCCGTTTTCGGAATAATCCCGAAAAAGTACAATAGTCAAAATGGGTGGCTTTGTACCTTTTGGCTTCGGGAGAGGACTGCATCTGCCAAAGGTTCTCGGTTTGTGGTTGGGCATAATGTCCGATGATATAACGATACGCATCCACAATACCTATAGCCCTCATCGGTTCGATGTTTTGAATGGGCTTGCGAAAGAATGAAAAGCAATAGTCGGTCGTTTCCATCATCTGATAATCTTTTTAGATTCGACAAATCGTCTGGCTTCTTCCATTAAGTCATCCTGTGTCTTATGCGATTTGTTCTTCAACCAATCGTCAATCTCTGATTGCAGGAAAGCCAACGCCTTATTTATTTTATGTACGGGAATCTGTTTGGTTGATACCCATCCATAAACCGTTTGCTTGGCTGGATGCGATGGTAGATAAGCGCAAAGCTCGTCTATATCCATCCACTTGGGTGAATTACTTGCCTGCTTATGCTGCAAGGCATTTACTTTGGTTTGTAGTACTTCTACGGACTCAATCAAGTAGGACAACGCATTCGGCATCTCCTCTAACGAATTTACTTTATAAGCCATTTTCTTCGTATTTAAGTTAATACCGCAAAAGTATAGGGATGCTTATAGGTGCTAAATAGGTGCTTGACCGCCACCAATCAACCGTTCATTTACCACTAACAGATTTAAGTTTCATTAATACGAGAATTTATTGGAAGACATAATAAAAGGGGAATAAACGACTGTTTAGACTAACACATTCCTTATCGAAAGCCTCTATGCAACAAAATACCCCTCAAAAAGCCGATGCTTCATGAGGGGTAAACGGTGGTAAGTATATGATTGGTATTACATAAGTCGTTGGTGCTCAATGGTGGATATAACCACCACAACCTATAAATCCAAATTTTCTATATGTAGTGTATTGGCGGCTTTCTCTTTTTGTTCGTTTACGATGTGCGTATAAATCTGCGTGGTTTTGACGTTAGTATGTCCCATCAAAGACTTGATGGTGTATATGTCAACGCCATTTTCCAGCAACAGCGAAGCGTAGCTATGGCGGCCACAATGGAAGGTGATGTGCTTCTTGATACCGGATGCTTCTATCCAGACTTTCAACGGGCGAGAAATCCAAGAGGCATCAGTCAATCCTTCAAAAACAAGTGCTTCATCATCGTCTGGACGTATGCCGCATAGTTGAAGTGCTTGTTGAATGACAGGCTTGTAATCGGGCCTTTTTGTCTTTTGCTGAATTACGACTGCTTGCCATGTACCCTTGCTTGTTTGCTGAATTTGTTTCCATTTCAAAGTTTGAATATCGCTATGCCGCAATCCAGTGAGAATAGAGAACAAGAACGCACGTTTCAAAACATCATCCTTGCAAGGAGTATCAACCAACATCTGCACTTCATTCATGGTAAGCGCAACACGAGGTTTCTCTATGTTTGTTATTCCCTTTACTTTCGCACTTATATCAACGGTCAGATATTCATCAATGAATGCCTGTTTTAATCCGGCTTTGAGTATAGAGAAATAAGTCGATGCCGTGTTTTGTGAGATAGTACCTTTCTTATTCCCTCCCATTGGGGCACGGAGAAGGAACATCTTTATATCTTCAAGCAGTTTAACGGAAATCGCCTTGAATGGAATTGGTTGCCCATGCGAATACATTTTCAATAATTCGCCTACACGCCTCCAGTTGACTATAATCGAATCGGAACTATTGGGATGACGTGTGCTTATAATACCATTGAAATACTTGATAAAATCCTGTTCGCTCCGCTCATTCTGTGCAGCGATTTCGTTTTCCTTATCAGTGTAAAGGATGGCACTATCGTATTCGTGTTGGCGTAACTTACGGACATTGTCAGCATAGATACAAGCCTCTTGGTCTATCGTTGAACGGCATTGGATAATCCCATTCAAATCACGCTTAGGCTTATAGTTGAATGTTCCATCTGGCAAAATACGTGCAATGGACGATTTGTCCCAAACAGGCGTGGATATAGTCCGGTTAATAGATTCCACCACACGGCTTGCCCGTTTAGAACCTCGCTTATAAACTGGGTATGATTCTATAATCAGATACCACTCTTCTTTATAATTCGACCTTCTGAGTTTGACGGTCACTTTGGTATTTGGTAATGCTTTCTTCATTCTACTTCTGACTTATATAGATTATCAATTTCTTGCTTGGGTACATACACATAGTTTCCTATTTGTCTTGAGGGAATAGAGTATTTTCTAACATGTGCCCATACTGAACTGTCATTAATATGGTACTTCTCACAAATCTCAGTAATGGTATAGCAATCCTCCGGCTCTAAGCTGTATATTTTAGGAGCAGGCTTTTCTTTCTCCGCAATACTTTCCGATCTGTTTAGAAAAAGCCGTTCCATTTCAGAGCGTTTGATACGTGTGAGCCTTGTACCCATATTGATAGTTGGAATACGTCCCAATTTAATCAGGCGATACAGAGTGCTACGTTCCACCCCGAACATAGCGACGGCTTCCTTTACAGAAATGTACTCTCTGATGTCTGATACTTGTTGGGCAATGGCTTCTAACTTCGCGTTTCTATCCTTTACATCCTTTTTGCGTTTCCAAGCCACTTTACCACATTTAGGGGAACAATAGTGACTGTCAAGTGTTTTTGCGACAAACACTTTGCCGCAGACCTTGCACTTCCGTTTGATTTCAAATCCGATTGTTGGCATGTTATCTACTTTTAAGTATGTATTAGTATGTATAAGTGTGATTAAGTACCACATTATCTACTTTTTTGTCTTGTCGCAAACATGTCGCAAATAAGAGATAAAAAAGCCCATAGAAAACACATAGCAACCATGAACCCCATAAACGCAAAAAGCGTGCAACTCATTGAGCTGCACGCTTTTGCTTATTGTTTATTATCTGTATCCTTATCGGAATCATTTGACTTCCTCAAAATCAGCATCCTGCACATTATCGCCATGCTTTGTATTATCCTGAGCACCGCCTTGTTGACCTGCATTCATATCAGGACCAGCCTGTGCACCACCCTGAGCACCGCTCTGGGCATACATTTCAGCACTTGCAGCCTGGAATGCCGTATTCAGTTCGGCCATGGCAGAATCTACGGTAGCCAGGTCTTGAGCCTTATGGGCATCTTTCAGCTTCTGCAAAGCAGCTTCAATCGGAGCCTTCTTGTCGGCAGGGAGCTTGTCGCCGAGTTCCTTCAACTGATTTTCGGTTTGGAAAATCATAGAGTCGGCCTGGTTCAACTTGTCTACTTTCTCACGCTCTTTCTTATCTGCTTCGGCATTGGCTTCGGCTTCGGCTTTCATCTTTTCGATTTCTTCCTTGCTCAAACCGCTGGAAGCTTCGATACGGATAGCCTGTTCCTTACCGGTAGCCTTATCTTTGGCAGACACCTTCAAGATACCGTTGGCGTCGATATCGAATGTCACCTCAATCTGAGGAATACCGCGACGTGCCGGAGCAATACCTGTCAGGTTGAACTGGCCGATTGACTTGTTCTGTGCAGCCATCGGACGCTCACCCTGCAATACATGGATGGTAACCTCCGTCTGGTTGTCGGCAGCAGTAGAGAATGTCTCGCTCTTCTTGCAGGGGATGGTAGTGTTGGCATCAATCAGCTTCGTCATCACACCACCCATAGTCTCGATACCCATAGACAGCGGAGTAACATCCAGCAACACAACGCCCTTAATTTCGTCCGTCAAAACGGCACCCTGCACGGCAGCACCTACGGCTACTACCTCATCCGGATTCACACCCTTGGAAGGAACTTTACCGAAGAAGTCTTCTACCAACTTCTGTACAGCCGGGATACGTGTAGAACCACCTACAAGGATTACTTCATCGATGTCCGCATTGTTCAGACCAGCATCGCTCATAGCCTTCTTACAAGGTTCCAAACAAGCTTGAATCAAGTTGTGAGCCAGAGCCTCGAACTTGGCACGGGTCAACGTCTTCACCAAGTGCTTGGGCACACCGCCTACCGGCATGATGTACGGCAAGTTGATTTCAGTGCTTGTAGAAGAGGACAGTTCAATCTTAGCCTTTTCAGCAGCTTCCTTCAGACGTTGCATAGCCATCGGGTCTTGAGTCAGGTCGGCACCTTCGTCGTTCTTGAACTCCTGAACCAGCCAGTCGATGATTACCTGGTCGAAATCATCACCACCCAGGTGAGTGTCACCGTTGGTTGACAATACTTCGAACACACCGCCACCGAATTCGAGGATAGAGATATCGAATGTACCACCACCAAGGTCGAATACGGCAACCTTCATGTCCTTGTGAGACTTGTCAATACCGTAAGCAAGAGCTGCGGCAGTCGGCTCGTTCACAATACGCTTCACTTCAAGACCTGCAATCTGACCGGCTTCCTTCGTAGCCTGGCGTTGGGAGTCTGAGAAGTATGCGGGGACGGTAATTACAGCTTCTGTCACTTCTTGTCCCAGATAATCCTCGGCAGTCTTTTTCATCTTCTGCAGAATCATTGCAGAGATTTCCTGCGGGGTATAGAGACGTCCGTCGATGTCTACACGCGGAGTATTGTTGTCACCCTTTACTACTTTATAAGGCATACGGCCGATTTCTTTCTGTACCTGGTCCCAGTTTTCGCCCATGAAACGTTTGATGGAGAAAACCGTACGGGTGGGGTTCGTGATAGCCTGACGCTTGGCAGGATCACCGATTTTACGTTCGCCACCATCAACAAATGCTACTACTGAAGGAGTGGTGCGCTTGCCTTCACTGTTTGCAATTACTACAGGTTCGTTACCTTCGAATACTGCAACGCAAGAGTTTGTTGTTCCTAAGTCAATACCAATAATTTTTCCCATGATCGTTATTTTTTTATTTGTTATTATTCTGTTTCGACGTCCGCCTCAGTGGCAGACGCCAATAAAAAGACAAACGTTGTGCCAAATTGTTCAGAGCAGCCGCAGATTTATACTTGTGGCAGTTTATCTGTCAGTTTGGCAGAATTAAAATCATTTTTTCTGTCGGAAATTACCATTTGTTAATTTCCATTCCATTCAAAAGCTCTACTTTTGTCGCCCGAATCAGAGATGATAAAACATGAACAACATTAATCATTTCCCTTGCATACCTTTAACCGTTCCTCCATGGAGGAAATATTGTTCCACCGTGGAGAAAATATCATTCCACCACGAGGGAAATATCGTTCCACCATAGTGGAACGATTAAGGATTAGTTAACATTGGGCTTAATCGTAGCAACGGAAATGATTGGTTTTCACATATTAAAGAAATAAATAAGATGAGTATGGAAAAAATGAGAGACAGTATCGACTTCAAGAACACGGACATCAAGACATTGTTCCGCAAACTATTGCTCCCTACTGTACTGGGGATGATTTTCTCCGCACTATTCGTTATCACCGACGGCATCTTTGTCGGAAAAGGAATCGGCAGTGATGCTTTGGCGGCGGTCAACATTGTGGCACCGCTATGGTTGTTTTCTACGGGTGTGGGACTTATGTTCGGCGTCGGCGCCTCTGTGGTAGCCTCCATTCATCTGTCACACGGAAAGGTCAAGGTGGCACGCATCAATATCACGCAGTCGGTAGTCATATCTTCCTTGTTGCTGATGTGCACCTCCACCCTATTCTGTTCATTTGCCCCGCAGGTGGTAAAGCTGCTCGGAGGGTCCGAACGGCTCA
>OLRX01001691.1_pt1 | contig 15740 bp, 15 predicted proteins | sample 1672991 | NCBI WGS metagenome assembly OLRX01 (sample SAMEA3136744, study PRJEB25190) | human gut metagenome | biome: human gut; feature: human-associated habitat; material: faeces | place: Austria | collected 2013
TTGGTTTCACTACGTTATTATTATGAAAATATTGTAAGTAATAACGAAGTCGAGAGTATTCTGCTAATTGATGAATTTGATGCCACATTGCATCCTTCTTTGCAATTCAAATTGTTAGACTTATTCAGACAATATTCAGCAAATTACAAAATTCAAGTTATTTTTACAACACATAGTCTATCAAGCGTGGAATATGCATTAAAGAAAAAAGACAACGTTATATATCTTATTGATAATATTACATCTGTAGTTAAAATGGATTCTCCTGATATTTATAAAATTAGAATGTATCTGCAAAATCAAACGCAGGATGACATATACTTGAGTAAAGCTATTCCATTATTTACAGAAGATAATGAAGCGAGAATTTTTTTGAACATGTTATTTGATTTTTTTGAAGAAAAAGAAGCCGATTTTCCGCAGGTAAGACGATTCTTTCATTGTGTTGAGGCCAATATTGGTTCTGACAATTTGCGTGCAATTTTTAGTGACTCCTATTTATTGAAATCGACAATGAAATATATTTGCGTATTAGATGGTGACCAAAGCACAAATCTCAATCATTATACAATTACTTTACCCGGTGGTGCATCACCTGAAAAAGTAATTATGGATTATGCAATTTATCTTTATGATAATGATTCTGTTTTTTGGATAGCTCCTACTATCTTAGAGTTGAATTATGGAAAGGTATATTTTAGAGATAATATAAAGCCGGACATTGACTATATCCCTGAAAAACTAAGAGAATTACGGGATGCTGGAGAAAAGACTCATGGTGTTGAAAGAGATTTAAGAAAAAAAGCATTTTTAAAACATCAACGGTTTTTCGAGCTTCTTTTTAAACAATGGCTTGATGATCCTGAAAATACAGATACAATAAAAGAGTTTTATAAGAACTTAAATATAATGTTTAAGAAAGTGGCAGAGTTTTACGGAATTAATCCTCGTTTATGGAATGTAAATTGAAATAAAGGAATAGGAGGTGAACTAATATGCCAAATACATATTCTCCGCTGCGCTATCCGGGTGGGAAAACCAAATTTTACGGTTATGTACGTGATATTTTAGAGTGCAACGATCTGTTGGGAGAAACATACATTGAGCCATTTGCTGGCGGAGCAGGTTTGGCATTAAAGTTACTTCTTAATGATGACGTGAAACGTATTGTAATTAATGATTTTGATCCAGCCATTTATTGCTTTTGGTATAGTATACTACAGGAGTCGGAAGCTTTTTGCGATTTAATTATGAATGTTCCACTAACTCAGGAAGAATGGAAAATACAGCGGCAAATTTATTTGGAGCAAAATACTTTAGAGCCATTGCGCCTTGGTTTTGCAACATTCTTTTTGAACCGAACTAATGTATCTGGAGTTGTAAACGGGGGCATAATTGGTGGGCAGGATCAAAATGGCCCATATAAATTGGATGCGCGATTTAATAGAACTACGCTTTCCCAAAAGATTGCACAAATTGCAGATAGGAAAAGTCAAATTGTTGTTCTAAACTATGACGCAAAACAGCTTCTTCAGCCGCAGGAGTTAAGGCATTTTTATAAAGTGTTTATAAACCTCGATCCACCTTATGTAAAAAAGGGACGTCAGCTTTATAAAAATGCTTTTTCTGAGGATGATCATATAGAACTATCAAAATTGATTTCTGCTTGCAAACGCAAATGGATAGTAACATACGATATTTGTCCTTTGGTCGCGGATTTGTATAGTGAATATCGAAGTAGCTATCTTGATGTAACGTATAGCGTACATTCGAGTCGACGAGCTAAGGAGTACATCTTCTTTAGTGACAATTTAGTTTTGCCGGAAGCAATTACATTAAGAGTTTGATATTATATTTTGTGTATGTGCTTAACAAAAACGAATATAAGACCTAAAGTAATTTCATGGATTAAGGGTGTGCATTTTTAAGATGCAGAAACACAAATTATAGATATTTAAGCAAAAAACAGTGGGAATAAACACCGCGTATTGTGTTTTCCCGCTGTTTTGTTTCCGCCCACTTGTTGAATGACGGGGAGGTGCCCCTTATTGAAAATTATCGCTTTAGTTCTTCTAAAAACACTTTTACTGCCGGGGAAAATGTTTGATATTTCTTTGTAACAATATATAAGTCAACCGAGAGCTCCGGTGTGATAGGACGAAAAGTTAAGTTTCGCCCTTGTGTGTTTACCAGCCGATCCAAACAAAGGGCATAACCAATACCGTGTTCCACAAGAAATGTGGCATTGTAAATCAGATTATAGGTAGCCACTACGTTGAGAACGGAATGATCCGCGCCGAACCACTCCAAATCCTGATGTCCGGAAAATGTCTGCTCTGAGATAATCATGGGCAGGGATTTTAGCTGGTCTATATTAACCGCCTCCTGACGAGCCAGATCGCAGTCAAGAGGAATCAGAAGTCCGTAAACATCTTTCGTGTGAATATTCATATAATCGTACTTTTCCTGGCGTATCGGCCCTAAAAGGAGTCCCATATCCACCAGTCCTTTGTCCAGACGTTCCAATATCATATCCGCATCGCCGCTATGGGTATGGAACTGCACATCGGAATGGAGTTTGTGAAATTCAGCCAAGATTTTGGCTATCTTATCCATAGCTATAGTTTCTCCGCAGCCGATGGTAATGTGCCCGCGAAGTTTCTGCTCATCTGTATGAAACGCAGCCTCCGTGTTGTCCAGCAGTTCTAAAATCTCCCTCGCGCGGTCACGCAGATATTCTCCTTCTTCGGTCAGCGTTAGTTTTCGTTTTCCACGGATAAATAATTGCTTTCCTAGCTGCTGTTCTAATTCCATCATCTGTTTGGAGAGTGTCGGCTGGGTGATAAACAGTGCTTCCGCCGCCTTTGTAATATTCAGCTCCTGTGCAACTGTCAAAAAATATTGCAGAAGTCTTGTTTCAATCATATCCTGAATTCCTCCCTTTGATGTCTCTATTATATAGCACAAAACCATTCCTGTAAACTATGATTAATCATTCTTAATAGCTGTTTGCAATATGTTAGGCGGTGCCATATACTGTAGATGTAAGGAAAACACCGAGACAGAAAGGAGAGAACAATCGTGACGAGCACTTCAAGTCAGACGTTTTATGAGGAGCAGGCGTTTTATGGAAGCAGAGATTTGGTCATTTCAGACCGTACCTTTGACGATCTTGGGAGGAAAGCTCAAATATTACGGTTCGGAACAACTTCTTCAATCTGCGCTGTCCTTTCCGGCACCGCCATGAGCGAGCGATTATCGGCTGCGAGCTGAATGCAGCGATTTTCTTTCGCCGGAGTTTGATTGGTCAGCCCGCATGAGACTCATGGAGTATATCAACGCAGTTAGCGAGTGCTTTATGATGCGTCGTTCCAAAGACCTGACATTCCGCGATGTAACGCTTCAGGGCAAGTATCCGGTACATCAAAAGCGCTGCTTTAGAAAACTGTACGTTTTAAACAAAGGTTTCTGACGTTGGTGAAATGATTCGAGACAATTCACAAGCTCACGGGCAGGTTTATAGGCTCACGTCGCTCGTGCAAATCGAGTGCGTTATGTTACACAATTCTATGATAGGAGGATCATACTATGAAAAATTATATTTGCAAACTTAATGAAAATGTGGAAAGAATTCACGTCCGTTATCACAACCGCTACGGCATCGCCCTTGCAGGCGATCTTTATACTATGAAGAACATGGACAAAACGGGAAAGCATCCTGCCATTGTAGTGGGGGCTCCATACGGCGGTGTGAAGGAGCAGGGACCGTCTGTCTATGCCAATGAGCTGGCAAGCAGGGGATTTGTCGTTCTGACTTTTGACCCCTGCTATATGGGCGAGTCCGGTGGAGAGCCGCGCCATGTATCTTCCCCGGATCTGTTCAGCGAGAACATCAGCGCCGGGGTGGATTATCTGGGACTCTTGCCATATGTAGACCGGGAAAAAATTGCGGCTTTGGGCATCTGCGGCAGCGGCGGATTCTCCCTTTCTGCGGCAGCCATGGACACACGCATTAAAGCAGTCATTACGGCCAGCATGTATGATATGAGCGTGGCCGCCCGTATAGGACAGACGCAGGAGCAGATTCAGGAGAGAAAAGAGCAACTGTCGCTCCAGCGTTGGAAGGATGCAGAAAACGGTGAACCGGAGTATATCCCATCCTTCCCGGAAGAGGCAGTATTGGAAATCCCGGATGAGATGCAGGGGATTTGGCGAGAATTTTTTGAGTTTTACGCCACCAGCCGTGGACATCATCCCAATGCCCGCGGCGGCTTTACTACTACCTCTGACCTTAGCTTTATGAATTATGCGTTAAACGACCATATTGCAGAAATTTCTCCACGTCCCATTTTGTTCCTCGTTGGCGAGCAGGCGGAGAGCCGCTTCTTCAGTGACATGGCGTTTGAAAAGGCGGCGGAGCCAAAGCGAATGATCGTCGTGCCGAACTGCAACCATGTGGATCTGTATGATGATACGTCGAAGATTCCCTTCGATGAAATCGAGCGTTTTCTGCACCAAAGCCTGCGGTAAGGAGCAGCTATGAAAAAGATTGTCGGCATTGCATCTGTCCTGCTTCTGTTGCTGACTGTTGCGGCCTGCACAGCAACTTCGGAGACAAACAGAACCGCATCGCTGCAAAATGCTGCAGAATCAGAAACGGAATTGCAAATCATGACAGAGCCGCCGACAGAGGATACGAATTCAACAGGTCCGGAGGCAACATTCATTAGAATTTCTGTTAAATCAGAGCAATATGAGATTGTTTATGAATTAAATGACAGTACGGCGGCCGGAGAGCTGTATGCACAGCTGCCTCTTACAACCGAAGTGGAACCGTTCAGCAATAATGAGATGACTTTTTACACGGAAAAACTGGACGTCACCGACGCGCCGCTTTCGGATGGGGAGCCCGGTTCTCTTTCTTACTATGAACCGTGGGGAGATGTTGTAATGTTCTACGCGCCTTGCAGCCCCAACGATAGCTTGTATGAACTGGGCAATGCGGTATCCGGTGCGGAACATGTCGAAAATTTAAGCGGAACTATTACCGTGTCCGCTGTAGAAGAATAAACAGATAAGGAGATGCTTAAATGACGCGATATGACATGGAGGGAAAAGTCGCACTCGTTGCCGGCGCCACCAGCGGAATCGGAAAAGTGACGGCTGAAATGTTTGCAAGGAGCGGAGCAAAAGTTGTGCTGTCCGGCAGACGGGAAAATCTTTTGAAAGAACTTACGGATAAGATTACAGCTGACGGCGGCAAGGCAGATTATATTGTCTGCGATGTGACGGATGAATCTCAGGCAGCGGCAATGGCAGACTTTGCGGTCAAAACCTTCGGACGGTTAGATTACGCCTATAACAATGCGGGAATCATGCCGGATGACACTCTTACAGCTGATCTGGAAACCGCCGAATTTGACAGAGTGCTCAATGTCAACCTGCGAAGTATGTTCCTTTGCATGAAGTATGAGCTCAGGCAGATGTTACAGCAGGGCGGTGAGGGATATTCCATCGTCAACTGTTCCTCCATCGGTGGGCTTATCGGCATGCCGGGGCGTGTAGCCTATCATGCCTCTAAGCACGCAGTGTTGGGAATGACGAAATGCGCTGCGCTTGAGTATGCCGCAAAGGGGATTCGGATAAACGCCGTCTGCCCGGCCACGATTTCAACGCCTATGGTCGAAAAAATGATGGAAACCGGCGCGATAACAGATGTGATAGAGCCGATTGGCAGATTTGGTACGCCGGAGGAGGTTGCCGGTCTGGTACTCTGGCTGTGCAGCGAAGACGCCGGATTTGTGCTTGGACAGGGCATTGCTGCAGACGGGGGGTATACAATCAAATGAAACCTATGATTGAAAATATGACGTTGTACAATGGTGTTGCAATGCCGCAGGAAGGCTTCGGTATATTTCAGGTGCCGGAGTATGAGTGCAAAGAAGTAGTTTTGAACGCTATCCGCACCGGCTATCGGCTCATAGATACCGCAAGCTCTTACAAGAACGAAGAGGCAGTCGGCGCGGCTATTCGGGAAGCTGCATCAGAGGGTGCTGTAAAACGGGATAATCTATTTATCGTCACCAAAGCTTACATTCAGGAAATGGGCTATGAAAATCTGAAAGAAGCCTTTGCACGCTCTTTGGATAAGCTGGGACTTGACTATCTCGATCTGTATCTTATCCATATGCCGCTGGGCGATTATTATGGCGCTTGGCGAGCCATGGAGGAGCTTTACCGAGAGGGGAAAGTACGGGCTGTCGGAGTGTGCAACTTTGATGCGGCTCGGCTGATGGATTTATGTTATAACGCAGAGATAAGACCAATGGTGAATCAAATTGAACGTCATCCCCATTATCAACGGCATGAAGAACTTGCCGTCATGAAAAAACTGGGCGTACAGCCTCAGGGGTGGGCGCCCTTTGCAGAAGGGCTGAAGGGAATGTTCACGGAACCTGTTTTGAAGGAAATCGCTGCAAAGCATGGAAAAACTGCCGCACAGGTCATTCTGCGTTGGAATGTCCAGCAGGGGGTGGCGATTATTCCAAAATCCGTCCATAAAGAACGCATGGAAGAAAATCTGGCAATCTGGGATTTTGCTTTGGATAACGATGATATGGATAAAATCACAACACTAGATAAGAATTGCCCCTCCATGTTGGATTGTTCCAAGCCAAGCGAGATTGACCGGCTTTACGACTATCTGAACAATCCGGTGCTGACAACTCTTTAATTTAGAACAGGAGGAATAGCAATGATACTAAATATGGAGGTAGACAATACAGATATTCAGGTGGAACTGCTCCCCAGCAGCTCTTCAGAAGCGCTGGAGAAGCTGTTGAAAGAAAGCCCTTTGACAATCCCCATGAAGGACTATGCCCACATGGAGAAATTCGGGGATTTGGGTGTCCAGCTTCCCCGCAATGACCGGCGCATCACCACGAAGGCCGGAGACGTTATCCTCTCAGGAGGAAACCTGCTTGTCATTTATTACGCCTCCAACACATGGAACTTTACCCGGCTGGGCCGAGTGGTAAACATGACAGAAAAGGAATTGAAAAAAGTGTTGGGTAAGGGAAATGTTACAGCAACGCTCACACTTGAAAGAAAGGAATATTAGCATGAAAATCACAGTTTTACAGGGAAGTCCTCATAAAAATGGATCTTCTAATATGCTGGCAAATGAATTTATCAGAGGCGCGAAAGAATCGGGGCACGCTGTGACGGTTTTGGATACGGCACATATGGATATGCACCCCTGTATCGGCTGCGGACACTGCGGTATGAATGGCGAATGTGTCCATAAGGATGGCAACATTATTGTACGGGATACACTGCTGAACAGCGATATGGTTGTTTTTGTCACCCCTGTTTACTATTTTGGGATGAGCGCACAACTGAAAATGGTTATTGACCGTTTTTACAGTTATACTGTAAAGCTATCCGGTAAAGCTCTGAAAGCCGCGCTGATTACTGCCGCATGGGATGACAACGATGATGTAATGCCTTATCTTAGCAGTTACTATCAAAAGCTGTGCCGCTATATGAATTTTGAGAACTGCGGTATGGTGCTGGGCACCGGCTGCGGCACACCGGAAACGACCAAGCGCAGCCCTCATATGCAGGAGGCATACCGTTTGGGGAAGTCTATATAATCAGGAGGATACGGCCATGAAAAGAATTTGGAAATGGACATCTGCTCTGCTTGCCCTAACTTTGGGATTGACCCTGGCGGCATGTAGTGGGCAAAATACGGGAGGAGAAGAACAAGCGGCGGCATCAGTTTCGACCGAAAGCACTTCTCCGCAGAATGAATCGGCAACTTTTTCAGATGCGCCCGACACACCGGAGCAATCTCAGGAAGGCCAAAGCGAAGAATCAACAGAAGAAAGTGAAAGCATTCTTGTGGCCTACTTTTCCGCCACCGGCAACACCGAGGCGGTAGCGCAGACTGTCGCCAACCAACTGCAAGCCGACTTATTCGAAATCGTTCCGGCTCAGCCCTATACGGACGCTGATTTGGATTACAACGATGACGCCTGTCGGGCTAACCAAGAGCAGAACGACTCGGCGGCCAGACCGGAGATTGCATCAACAGTGGAAAACATCGAAGATTATGATGTAGTGCTGCTGGGTTTTCCTATCTGGTGGGGGCAGGAACCTCGGATTTTGGACACTTTCGTGGAAAGCTATGATTTGTCTAACAAGACGGTGGCTGCCTTTTGCACATCCGGAGGCAGTGGTATAGAAACCGCAGAGTCAAATTTGCAGGAATTATGCGGCGCTCAGGTAAATTGGGTTGGAAGCCAGCGTTTTTCGCAAGGCGCCGATGAATCAGCTGTTTCAGATTGGCTTTCTCAATTTGATTTTTCAAAAGACAAATAAATAATTAAGCGTTATTGCAGAAAAAGACCAATCTGCCTTGTGCAGGTTGGTCTTTTTTTGTGCGGTTTTGTCAATTTTCTATAAACGCTGACATTATATGCCAAGCGAATGTTCTCGCTTCGAGTGTGTTTTTTCGCAGAGTGAGCCCCTCTGCGATAGATTCACATATATTTCATACGCTACACATTATATCTCACATATCTGAAAAAATCAAGTGGTAAGAGGAAAAAATTTTTATTTTTATTTCAGCGGGTTCCGTTTTTTCAATATTTAGGAGCTATTCTATAATTTTAGCAGTTGACTCGTGCTGCCATCGCAGTCAAATCCGCAGTCGATTCAACTACTATAAAAGAACTTTTTAAATAGGAGGAAAAAACAACAAAATGGCAAAAGGCGAGAATATTTTCAAACGAAAAGACGGGCGCTGGGAAGCCCGTTACATCAAGGGCTACGAACTCTCCGGCAAAATCAAATACGGGTTCTGTTACGGTAAAACCTATAAGGAAGCTAAAGAAAAAGTCACCCGAGCCAAGGCGGCGATGCTCAGCGGAAAACCTGCTCCGAAATTTGACTCTCGGAATCGGTTTGCATTTTTTTGTGACGAATGGTTTGAATCAGGTAAAAACCGTTTCAAAGAATCTACATGTGTGAAATATCAGACCATATTGGAAAAACACATCAAGCCAAGGCTAGGCGGCTGTTTTCCTTTGGCTTTCAACGATGCGCTGGTGGAGCAGTTTTCAAATAAACTGCTGTTCGAAGAAGAACTGTCTCCCAAGACCGTGAAAGACATCCTGGTGGTGCTCCGTTCTATTCTTAACTACATAGCTAAACGCTTTCCGAACGCCTTCCCGCGAGTGGATATTGTCTATCCCAAGGAGAGCAAAAAGGAAATGCGCGTCCTGACACGGGAAGAGCAGGCTAAATTCGTCCGTTTTCTGCTCAAAGATATAGATGCGTGTAAATTTGGCGTCCTGCTGGCGTTGCTTACCGGCATACGGATAGGAGAGCTTTGTGCTCTGCGATGGGAGAATATTTCCCTCCGAGACAATACCATTAGAATATCATGTACAATGCAGCGACTGAAGGACATGAATCCGAATCGGGAGGCAAAGACAAAAATTGTCATTGGAAGTCCAAAGAGCGGCACCTCAACCCGGACAATCCCCATCAGCGATTACGCAGCCGAACTATGCGGGAAAATGAATCCCCAAAGTCCGACTGCTTTTGTTTTAACCGGCACATCTGATTATATGGAGCCAAGGACACTGCAATACCGAATGGAGAAATACACAGCCGAATGTGGTTTGGAAGGGGTTCATTTCCATACGCTGAGACACACATTCGCGACCCGATGCGTAGAGGTAGGCTTTGAAATCAAATCCCTGAGTGAAATTCTCGGTCATGCAAATACAACCATTACACTTGAACGCTATGTACACTCCTCCATGGAACTGAAGCGGCACAACATGAACAAACTGGTCATGGTAGAACTGTAATTTTCCGCAGTCAAATTTATGTGTCATTGTGCTTCAAAAGGCAGAAAAACGCAAGGATTTTACGGTATTCGGGAGGTGTTTTTGACAGAAGGGCTCACTCTGCGAAAAGAAAACAGCTAAAAAAATCATTTCATATAATAAATACCCAAACTTTGAGAAGTATGCGCAGAAGCCGCATCGGGAATTGTCCATCTGCTCGACAGTGCAGAAGATCGGACGTCCGGGACGAGGCAATTCTCAGGTGCTGACATACAGGAAATGACGATATGGGAAAAACAGCAAAAAAAATTTGGAATATTGTCACAGGCGTGATTGTGGCGCTTGCGGTGCTCCTGGCTGTTGCACTGCTCGGCGTTCGGCTGATTGGATTTCAGGTGTTCGCCGTGCTGTCCGGGTCTATGGAGCCGACCTATCATGTAGGCTCTTTAATCTATGTAAAAGATGTGGATTATACCCAACTCGAGGTAGGAGACCCCATCACATTCATGCTGGATGAGGATACGGTTGCGACTCACCGCATTGTGGAGGTAGTGCCCGACGAGACGGATTCCTCCGTTCTGAGATTCCGTACCAAAGGCGATGCAAACGACGCGGTGGACGGCAGTCTTGTTCACTATAAGAACGTAATCGGCACTCCCGTATTCACAATTCCCAAGCTGGGATACCTGGCTGATTATATCCAGAATCCTCCGGGAATATACATCGCGATTTCCGCCGGGGCAGTTCTGGTGCTCCTGATGTTCCTGCCGGATTTGTTCAGCAAGGACGAGAAAAAACAAACCGAGAACAAGGGCAGACACCTTGAGGAAAAAGAGTAATCTGCCGTTATAAATCACCCCCCCACAATCAAAAGGAGGACAAACTCATGAAGACCAAAACCAAGGTTCTTGGTATGGTGACAGCCGCGGTACTGCTTGTAACCGCAACGATTTTTGGCACGATGGCGTACCTGACTTCTACCGATGAAGTCACCAATACATTCACCGTTGGCTCCGTTAAGATAACGATGGACGAAGCTCCCGTAGACGCTAACGGTAAGGCAACTGAGGGCGTTCGTGTTAAAGAAAATAAATACAAGCTGATGCCCGGTCATGAATACGACAAGGACCCTATCGTACACTTTGCCGACAAGAGCGAAGCCGCGTGGTTGTTTGTTGAAGTCACAAATGAGATTGCCGGCATTGAGTCCAAGGCAGAGGGCTACACAAGCATTGCCGGTCAGATTACCGAAAACGGCTGGACTGCTCTGGATGACGTTGAAGGCGTTTACTATAGGAAAGTTGATGCTAACAACTCTGACAATGCCGTTGATTATAATGTATTCCGGAACTTTGCCGTTGACGGCAGTGTGACTGGCGATACTCTTGAAACTTACAGCGAAAAGACCGTTAAGGTCACTGCTTACGCTGTTCAGGCTGATGGCTTTGACACTGCTTCCGCTGCCTGGACCACTGGCCTGGGCAAGAGCTAATTTGATATAACCGGCTGTGCCGATTATATAGAGCTGTGCCCGCAATCGCATGATTGCGCACTGCTCGAACAAATTTCCGGGAAAGGAGGAAAACGACATGAAGAAGAAAACCTTAGCGCTGTTTTTGGTTCTGGCTTTGGCTTTTGGCGGCGTCATCGGCGGTACTGTCGCTTGGCTGACGGATACTTCTGATACTGTAGTCAATACCTTCACAGACAGCGATATCGAAATTACGCTGACCGAGACCGGTGCTGTGGAGAATGCGAACTCTTACAAGATGGTTCCCGGCTATACAATCAGCAAAGACCCCGAGGTCACCGTCGAGGCTGGCAGCGAGAAGTGCTATCTGTTCGTCAAGCTGGATAAATCCGATAACTTCGATTCCTTCCTGACCTACGAGATTGCGGATGGCTGGACTGCTTTGGACGGCGTTGAAAATGTGTACTACCGCGTTGTTGATACAACTACTGAGGCTGTTACTTTCAGCGTTCTGAAAGATGATCAGGTTACCGTTAAAAGTGACGTAACCAAGGAAAAGATGAACGAGCTGAAGAACGGCTCAAGTTTGCAACCGACCCTGACCGTAACAGCTTACGCATCTCAGTTCAACAAGAGTGCGGATGAGTCCTTCACCGTGCAAGAAGCATGGAATAACATTCCCCCCTCATCCACTAATTAATCCTACTGGATAGTCCGCTGCAAAAAAACGCGGCTATATAATAAAAAATCTTTATTAAGGAGAAAAAGCATGAAGAAAAAATTTTTGGCTATAGGCCTGGTTGTTGCTATGGCGGCGACCGCAGTCGTCGGCGGCACGCTGGCTTACTTCACCGATACTGATCAAGAGACCAATACTTTCACAGCTGGCGGCGTGAAAATTGACCTTATCGAGCAGCAGGTTAACGATGGGGGAACCGCTCTGGAAGACTTTGAGCAGAATCAGGTTCTGATGCCTATCGTTGGCTCCGCTCAGGGCGATAAGGATGACTTCGGTCAGCCCGTTGCTGAAAACTACATCGACAAGATTGTTACAATCAAAAATATAGGCAACTCAGATGCTTACGTTCGTGCCTACTTCGCTATTCCTACCGCTCTGGATGATGGTTACGAGACTTTCAACGCTGGCTTGAACGTCCTGCACTTCAATTTTGGCAACGCAAATGGAGCTACTACTCAGGGAAATCAGTGGAACTGGAATAACGATAGTGGCACTTGGAAGTATTACGAGACCACCATTGATGGTGTTGAATACAACGTCTACTACGCTGACTATTATACGACGCTGGCTGCTGATGCTACCACTGAGCAGTTCATATCCGGTGTCTACCTGGATAAAAATGTTGACATGAAGGACGGCAAGTATGTTGATAAACGTAACAAATCTGCTGACCTTTCCATCCTTGAAGGAACTGTGAACTGCCCTGTCATGGCTGTTGCTGTTCAGGCTGCTGGCTTCGATAGTGTTGACGCTGCTGTTAACGCTGCTTTCGGAGCGAATTTCAACCCCTTTGGCGGCGAAGCTACCAATTGGCAGAGCTAAACAATAAACAATAGCCTTTACCCTGCGCCCTCTCGAGGGTGCAGGGCATACAAGGATACCCGAGCAACTTCCGGATATCCTTGTATGCTCTGTGAAAAGCAGGACAGAAACTGACAATCAATAAAGACAGAGGTGAGCCGAATGAAACAAAAACTGATTGCAGCCGCCGTGGCCGTAATCTGCCTGTCCCTATTGGCCTGTGGGACGCTGGCGTTTTTTACGGACGAGGATACCGTCCACAATGTTATCACGTCCGGCGATATTGATATCGAGCTTCAGGAATGGGCCGATGAAGAAAAGACAATGCCCTTCCCCGAGGAGGGGGTCAGCGGCGTCATGCCCGGGACGGACGTCACCAAAATCGTTGAGGTTAAGAACACCGGTTCGAACGATGCCTACGTCCGTGTCAAAGTGGAGAAGGAATTTTTCCTGTCCGACGACGTGGAGGGCGAACCCGATTCCGGCCTGATGAAGCTTGACTTTGACGAGACCTATTGGACGAAGGGCGAGGATGGCAATTACTATTATAAGACCGTCCTGAAACCCAACGCGGTGACAGAGCCGCTGTTTGCTTCGGTGAAGTTTGACTCGGCCATGGGCAATATATATCAGAACAGCACCGCCAAGGTGGATGTGACCGCTTACGCCGTTCAGGTTGCCAACAACGGCGACGGCGTCATGGATGCCAAGGGCTGGCCGGAAGCGTAAGGAGGCAGCGAGATGAAAAACAAAAAGATAATTGGTTTATTGTTGAGCCTTGCTATGGTACTCGGCGTGGCCATGCCGGGTACGCTTGCTGTTTCCGCAGAAACAGAGAGCGCCGCCGCCGAATCTTCTGTCGGCACGAACGCCGCGAATGAGCAAACCTCAGAAACACCTCTGGATGATGTGAATACAGATAACTCTTCCGCTCCCGCCACCGACTCCGGCGAGGGTGACACAGATCCCGCCGAGTCCGCTGCGTCTGCGGAATTCGATGCAGCTGCGGCTTACGCGCATGTTATGTCCCTGACTTCTGACGATGATATCAGTGCGTATCTCGCTTCCTTGACTGAGGGGCAGTACGCCGCTCTAGAGGCTTATGCCTTCCAGAAAGAAACGGAGAACGCTCCGTCGATTACATCTAAGGTGTTCACCGATGCCGGTCCTTTTTTGCCCGCCGTTAATGTGACTTCCGTCAGACGGCTGATGCGTTCCGATGCACGAACGACTGATGAAACTCGGATTGACAACGATGGTATTGTGACCTCCAAGACCGTGACTCCCAAAGATGACGGCTCATACACCCTGCGTTTGGAAAGCTACGTCACCGGTCATACGACTACTTCCACCGTCACCACCTCCACCCCTGTGGACATCGTTCTGGTGCTCGACCAGTCAGGTTCTATGGCAGATGACTTCAGTGGCAATTCTACGAGTGACAATTCCGAGCGCCGTCAGTATGCCATGAAAGAGGCTGTTAAAAACTTTATCGGTGAAGTCGCAAGAAAGTATTCCGATGAATGCGACAACCGCATGGCCATTGTCACCTATGGTTCCGTGGCTGCTACCCTCCAAGGTTGGACCGTCGTAAACAAAACAGGCGAAACCGAGCTGAAAAGCAAGGTTGCCGAACTGCCTGAGTCTCCCTCCGGTGCCACCAACGCGGGTGACGGTATGCAGACTGCCGAAACCCTGATGGGCAGTGGATACAGCTATACTGGCACGAATACAACCCGCCAAAAGGTCGTCATCATGTTCACTGACGGCGTGCCTACCACTAACTCTGATTTTGACGTTTCTGTAGCAAACGAGGCTATCACTTCTGCGCATAATCTGAAAGAATTAGGTGTTACGGTGTATTCCGTTGGTATTTTTAATGGTTGTAATCCTAATCAGCTTTATGGTGAGAAAATCGACTACAGTTTACAACAAGATGTTTCCTGTGATGGGTCTGTCGGTTCTGCATGGGGTGCCAGTATACTTCAGGTGATTTTCGGTGATGTTCGATTTGTAGATATTGCGGCTGGCAACAGATTCTTAAACTATTTGTCCAGCAACTTTAAGGATGCAACCGAAATCGGCATTAGCAATACGTGGAAAAGTGGCGCTACCTGCTGGGAAATCACCAAAAACTTTGAACGTACTGCCGACGGTTACTATCTGACCGCTGATGACAGCGGCTCTTTAAACGAGATTTTCCAGACCATCAGTGATAACATCCAAACCGGCACCGCCAGCGTCCAGCTGGGCAGCGACACCAAGGTGCAGGATGTGATTTCCGAATACTTTGAACTTCCCGATGGTGCGTATAACAGCATCACCGTCAGGACAGCGTGTTACAATCAGAACGGTACATGGGGCGAAGAAGAAGCCAGCGACTTGACTGCTGTTATCGAAGATAAGACCGTCACTGTCACGGGCTTTGACTTCAGTCAGAATTATTGTTCCACTGAAAATGGCCGTAAGGACGGCGACAACAGCCAGTCCGGCGACTTCTACGGCCGCAAGCTGATTATTGAAATTCCCATTGTCGTCCGCGCTGACTTCCTGGGCGGAAATGATGTTCCGACCAACACTTCTGACTCCGCTGTGATTGCCCCTAATGGCGACATCATGGAGCAATTCGAAGTTCCTACTGCCAATGTGACGGTTAAAAATCCCACTGTCACTGCTAAAAACGCCACGGTTTACGAGGGCGGCTCCGTCGCGGTCGCAGATCTATACACCCTGCCTAGCTATACTTGGCAAGATGACTATGTAACCATCAGCGGAACGGTGACTGATGCAGACGCAAACGGCAATGTTTTTCCCTCTGACTGCACGGACTACACCGTTAACATCACTTATGCGCCGAACACCGACG
>OLRX01001693.1_pt1 | contig 15720 bp, 14 predicted proteins | sample 1672991 | NCBI WGS metagenome assembly OLRX01 (sample SAMEA3136744, study PRJEB25190) | human gut metagenome | biome: human gut; feature: human-associated habitat; material: faeces | place: Austria | collected 2013
AACGTATGACGCAAAATATGTGGCGTTATCTTTGGCAGGCTGTCCTCATGGTACTTGTTATACTTCTTCGTCAGATTGGATTTTGGCGTTTCTATGTAGTAGCCTGTTTCCTTGCTGTAAAGCAGTTGGTGGTTCACATGGATAACCCCGTTTTCCAAGTCGATGTCCTGTCTTGTCAGTCCGCATAGCTCCGAGATACGAAGTCCTGTTTTTAACAATATCACGATTGCGTCATAATGCTTTTTATACACTCTGTCTTTACGGACAAAGGACAACAGCTTTTCTTCCTGTTCCTCTGTCAGTGCCTGTCGCTTTTTTCTGTCGTCCTCTATGACTTCGTTTAGTTTGAAGTCGAAAGGATTCTTTCTCACAAGGTCGTCCGCTATGGCAATGCGGAATGACGCATTCAACGAGCGTTTATAATTGCTTATGGTCTGATAGCCATAGCCTTTTTCTTTCATGCGTAACGCCCATTCCTTAGTGTCTGAAAGACATATGCGTCAATGCTCCTTGCTCCCAGCATATCTCCCTCTAATATCCACATGAGCTGTTTTCGTTGGCTCTGTGTGCTTTTCTTCACGTTTGCCCTCTGTGCGTTCTGTTTGGCGTAAAGCTGGCAAAGCGTCATTTTTCCGCCTGTGGTGTCGATACCGTCTTGCAAGTCCCTTTGTATCTCTGCTTCCAGTTCCCTTAGAGATTTCCCGTTCCTCTTTCCTTTGGTTACGGGATCTGTGGGTGCAAGTTTCCATGAATAGACATATCTTGTTTCTCCCTGTGCGTCCACATATTTATATAAGCATCTTCCGTCTGTTCGCTGGCTCTCTCCCGTCTTTAACAGGCGACCTTTATTGTCCCGTCTTTTTTCTGACATTGTTATCTGCTCCTTTCATAAGAAAGAGCCTCGATCTGACTTATGAAAATAATATCACATACAAGGCTCTTTTTCATTAGATTGTGTCCAATTTATCCAGCATTTTTTCAAACTGCTTTTTCTTGATGAGCAGACGGTTTCCGTTCATCATATACCAGTTGCCGAACCTGTCCTGCTGGGCAAACTGTCTTATCTTGTTTTGACCGACCGAAAAATACTGGGACGCTTCTTCTACCGTCATGGCGGTGGTGTGAGAGGTCGGCTAATCAACTAATGGTTAGCCTCCTACTCGATTGCCTTCATTTCTTATACCACACGCTTAATAAGACCATCAATATAGTTATGATGGATAGCGGAACTGTAGTTTCAAAGTTGATTGAACAATTTTATGTTTTTGATGTGATAGATCTTGAAGAAAAAATGGCTGTCTAGATCTATTGCTTTTTATAAGAATAAAATAAAACCGCCATTGAAATCCGAATCCATCAGCTGAGACGGGCATCAATGGTGGTTTTTTCTTTGGGAGTGGTTCAAACCGACACATTCTTTTTTATTTGCAACTTTAATTATTCTTTGTTACAATCATCGTAATTATTAATAATAGATTTGATATCAGTCAGGAGGGGACGGTCACGAATGATAAAAGTTTTAATTGCGGATGATGAAAAGAAAATATGCAGATTGATTGAAATGCTCTGTGACTGGAGAAGCATGGGGATGGAAATTGTAGGGTTTGCACATAATGGACCTGAGGCAATAGAAATGCTTGATAAGTGTAGACCGGATATCTTGATTATAGATATACGAATGCCTGGGTGTGATGGGATTGAGGTAATCAAAAACGCCCGTCAGATGAATTTTCATCTGGAGATAATTATCATTAGCGGATATGCAGACTTTGCTTATGCTAAAGCAGCAATTGTTCATGGAGTGAGTGGCTATCTTTTAAAACCAATTAAACGTGTTGAACTGGAAGAAGCATTGGAGCAGACGAAAAGGAGTATTGAAAAAGAGAGAAAACGACAGGAGGTAGGAAAGAAACTATATGAGTATATCGAAGACGAAAATTTGAAAAAAAGAAGTGATCTGATTTTCGCTCTTCCAATGTCGGTTTCGTATGGAGTGGGATCTGAAATAGAAAGTATTAATAAACAGTATTATTATCATTTTGAAGAGGGATATTTTCAGTTTTTTATTCTGCAGTTTCATTATAGCATGAAAAAATATGATAAAAAGGCAATGCAGAAGACTATAGATGGATTAGAACGTACAGTATGTGCGGAGTTGTCAGATATTTGTACAGACTATGAAATTTGCATAGAGAATAATAAATGTTATGTGTTGTGTAATTATAAAGAAAAGAAAGAACGGGAATTCAGGAAGACGATTCGGGTAATTATAAGTAAGTTATCCGCCAAGCGATTTGAGATGTGGAAAATGACGTTCTCGGCTGCTCTCGGGAAAAAAGTAAAAACACCGGTTGAGTTGTGGGATTCTTTCGAAGATGCACAGGAGGGGTTAAAAGAAGCTGTGTTGGAAGGATGCGAAAAACTATTGGAAGCACCAGAGTTTGAAGGAGAGAAAGACTGGTCGATAGTGATTGATCAATATAATAATAAATTTTCCAAGGCAATTGATTTATGTGATAGTCATTTGGCTGTCGAGAGTGTAGACTGCCTGAAGGAGACGTTGGCTAAAGAGAAAGATATTCTGGGAAAAGATTACATTAATATCATCGTATCTCTTGGTATGCATGCGCTTACAAAGGGGAGTAATGATAATGAAGAAATATCCAGATTTACTGAGAGAAGCGAACTTAGTCAGAACTTAAATGAACTGTTTGAAATATTGACAGAGTGCTTGGTGAGGATTATTGAGAAGAATTTGCAGATGCAGAAAGAAGATGGAAGACGTCCAATCCGTATTGCCAAGCGGTATATGCAGAACCATTATATGGAGGGAATTAGTCAGGAAGAAGTGGCAGGAATGGTTGGATTCAGCACGGGATATTTTAGTGGGTTATTCAAAAAAGAGATGGGAATTGGGTTTTCTGAATATTTGATTCAGCTTAGGATGGAAAAAGCAAAAGAACTTTTGAAAAGTTCAAATGAAACAATTAAAAATATATGTAATCAGGTGGGATACTCGGATGTCAAACATTTTACTGCTTTGTTTAAAAAATATACGGGGATCAAACCAGGCGAGTTTAGAAAACTGTATGGATAAGGGTGTAACAGAATGAAAAAAAAGAAGTGGAATTATCTTAGTTGTCGGATATATATGCTTTGTGCTGGAGTGTTTGTTCTGTGGTTGATCACCAGCGTTGCCGCATTGCTTTATGCATATAAAACGAGAACACTGATAAAAGAATCCATATTATATTCCGTCGCGTTGATTATTTGTTCTTGCATTTTTTATTTTGCTATATTTCGGCCATATCAGAGAATTGATAAGTATCTGAACTTGTTTTTGATGGGATATACAAGTGCAGGAATTAAAGAAGAAACCTGTATGCTCTCACCTGGAATTGAAGAACTTATAAAGGTTCTGATTCATCTGGTAGAATCTGAACAGTTAATAAATGCAAACAAAAGGCAAGCTCAGTATCTGGCGTTGCAGAATCAGATTAATCCTCATTTTCTGTATAATACATTAGATAGTATACGAAGCGAAGCAATGTTGGAAGGGAATGATGTTGTCGCAGAGATGACGGAGGCTTTGGCTACTTTTTTTCGTTATACAATCAGCAAAGTCGAAAATATGGTAACATTGGAAGAGGAACTGGACAATATAAAGGTTTATTTTCTAATACAGAAACACAGATTTGAGGAACGAATCAATTTGGAAATTGAATATGACAAAGAAGATGAGTTTTTACTGCGATGTCTTCTTCCGAAACTGACACTACAGCCGGTTGTGGAAAATAGTATTATACATGGTATTGAGAGAAAAATCGGAAGCGGAACAATTAAGATTGTGTTAAAGTGTACAGAAAAGCGGCTGATTATTGAGATTAATGATGATGGTGTTGGTATGCGGCCGGAAGTGTTGGAAAAATTGAATAATCAGTTGAACCAGCCTGTCTTTGAAAGTATTCAACTTTCAAAGAATAAAGGTGGAATCGCTATTATGAATGTCAATAACCGTATTCATCTGATTTATGGAGAAGAATATGGTATGACTGTGTATAGTACACCGGATGTAGGTACAGATACAGTGATTAATTTGCCGTTAATAACAAGTGAAAGACAGTTGGAGAACATGAAGGAGTAACGTGAAAAGAGAAGTTTTGAGAATGGAAAGAGTCACTTGCATAAAGAATGGGAGAGAGGTTCTGAATAATTTTAATTTTCAGATGTTTGAAGGAGAAGTCATGGGACTTGTACCGCTGGATTCTTATGGACTTAATGAGTTTGTGGATTGTGTACAGAATAACAGACAGCTGTTTTATGGACGAGTTTATATTTGTGAAAAGTTGGTTAATACCTATGCAGTTTGTCCCAGAGCAAAGAATAATGTGTATTCGATTTTTAAAGACGAAAATCTGGTCAATAATCTGTCTGCGGCTGATAATATTTTTATTATACGGGAAGGATTTAAAGGACATTTAATCAATGAGCGTATTTTGAATAAACAATTGGAGCGTCTGTTTAAAGAGATTGGAATTGAGATTAATACCCGAAAAAAGGTTGTAGAATTAACTATCCTTGAAAAATATATTGTTGAGATTGTGAAAGCAATTGTTGCGAAAACAGATATTATCATTGTGCGTGACCTTGCATCATCTCTCCACTCTGAGGATATGGAAAAGTTAAAGAAGGTTATTCGTTATTATGCAGAACATGGGATGTCGTTCATATATATTAGTGCGAGAATGGAAGCTCTTTCACAAATGTGTGATAGAGTTTCTCTTATGTCTCATGGGAGAATTATTAAAGTCTTAGAACATGAGAAGATAGCAGAAAATCTAGAGAAACATTATTTTTTTCCATATCAACTTCTGGAAAACAATATATCCAGTGCTAAAGAGGAAGGGCAGAAAGTATTTATATGTGAAGATGTGTGTTATAACAGTATCCAGCATGTGTCGTTTGATGTGGAAAAAGGAGAGTGTCTTCTTGTTCATAACTACAATAATTTTGAGTGGGAGGATTTTATTGCAGTATTGTTAGGTGCGAAAGTGAATAAAGGCAGAATTTGGTGGGAACATAAAGGCGAAAGAAATTCCGAGAGGGAGGTGGCTCTGATTCTGGAGAACCCAACGGAGACAATGTTGTTCCCAGAAATGTCATATGAGGACAATTTGTGCCTGAATCTGGATCATCGAATCCATTATTTATGGGGAAAAAGAAGTAAGAGAAAAAGCATTGCAAAAGAAATTGCGGGTGAAGATGTTGCGTGTAAAGTGAAAGACTTGTCACTGAGAGAAAAATACGAATTAGTTTATCATAAAATTATACTGCAAAAACCAGAGATTATTTTTTGCTTTTTTCCTTATCGAAATGTAGATGTAAAAACAAGACAGTATACAAACAGTTTCTTGAAAAAGTATCTATCAAAAGGGATTGCGGTTGTGATTATTACATTGGATATGATGGATAGTATAGCTTTGGCGGATCGTATTCTTCTTTTCGGAAAGGACAGAGGTCGTATGATCTTTGACCGGGAGGAATTCGAGAAAATTGCAGTAAGAAACCGAGAAAGTGATAGTGCAGAAAGTACAAAGAAGGAAGAAGATACAACTGAATAATAAACAAAAGCACCATTTATTTGTTTGAGTGAACCTTCAGATTGAGGAAAAATTAACAAATAAGTGGTGCTTTTTTAAAGAAAATATATAAAAATCGAAAAAAACCCCTGTTAAACGGAAAAAAGTCCCCTTTTCGTAGAAAAATCTCCATGTTAGTATTTGATTATGATAAACAAATGGGAGGTGAAGGGCATGAGCGTGTTGTTGGAGATGAAGGATATTCAGAAAAGTTTTTATGGCAATCCAGTTCTTCATGCAGTTGACTTTTCTCTCGAAGCAGGTTCTGTACATGCTCTAATGGGTGAAAATGGTGCTGGTAAGTCAACATTGATGAATATTCTGATTGGCATCCATAAGCGTGACGGTGGAACGATTTCAATTGATGGACAAGAGGTAGAGATTGATTCCCCTGCTGTTGCTCAGAAGATGGGCATTGCAATGATTCATCAGGAATTGTCTACGGTAGTTGAAATGTCTGTTGCAGAAAATATTTATCTTGGAAGGGAACCTGTGAAGCATGGATTAATTGATTATAAACAAATGTATCAACAGACGGAAGAATTGTTACAGATGTTACATATTCACTTGAATCCAAGAACGAAGATGGGACGTTTACGAGTAGCGGATCAGCAGTTGGTTGAGATTGCAAAGGCAGTGTCACAGAACGCACGGATTTTAATTATGGATGAGCCGACTTCTTCGATCACAGATAGAGAAGTAGAAAACCTGTATAATATCATTCGAGATTTGAAGAAAAGTGGAACAGGAATTGTATACATTTCTCATAAGATGGATGAAGTATATACTATTACAGATAAAATTACGATTCTTCGAGACGGGGAAAGTATCGCTACGTGGAATACCCAGGAAGCAACACATGACATGGTTGTAAAAGCGATGGTTGGTCGTGAACTTACAGAACAGTTTCCCAAGAGAGAATCTAAAATAGGAGAACCTATTTTAGAACTAAAACATCTAACCAGGGAAGGAGAATTTGAAGATATTAGTTTGACATTGCATCGTGGAGAGATATTGGGATTAGTAGGACTTGTAGGGGCAGGACGCACGGAGACCGTGCAGGCATTGTTCGGAGTGACAAAGATAGAAAGCGGCGAAGTGTTTCTCAATGGTAAGAAGGTAGAGATTAAGAAGCCAATTGATGCGATTAAAAATGGTATTGCTTATGTAACAGAAGATCGAAAGGGAGAAGGATTGGTTCTTCCAATGAGTATTGCTCATAATACAACGCTTCCATCGATGCAGGAACTGAGCAACAAGGTTTTTATTAAATCGCTAGAAGAAAAGACAAAGACTGAAAAAATACTTTCAGAGTTGAAAGTAAAGATGGCAAGTTCGAAACTAGCAGTAAAAAATCTTTCTGGTGGAAATCAACAAAAAGTTGTCCTTGCAAAATGGATGATGAAGGATCCTGACGTTATTATTTTTGATGAGCCGACAAGAGGTATTGATGTCGGTGCAAAAGCGGAAATATATAAACTGATGAATGAATTTGTGGCAAAAGGCAAAGCAATCATTATGATTTCTTCGGAAATGCCTGAGGCCATGGGAATGTCAGACAGAATTCTTGTTATAAGTAATCATAAACTAAGTGGTGAGTTTAATCGGGATGAGTTTAGTCAGGATTCAATTATGACTATGGCCATGCGCTATATGTAAGGAGGGAAGGAAGAAAATGAAGAAAGAAGCAACAGGAGAGAAAAGCGCAGCGATGAAAGTGCAACAACGCAAAAACTTTATTGCAAAATATGGTTCTTTGGTGGCATTGGTTGTAATGGTAATCATTATTTCTCTCGTAAAACCTAGATTTGTCAGTTTTATTAACTTGAGAAATATGTTCAGACTTGCGTCCATTAATGGATTACTTGCGGTTGGTATGACTTTTGTCTGTCTGACTGGAGGAATTGATCTTTCGGTAGGTGCTGTTATGGGATGTGCAGGTATGTATTCGGCATATTTTGCACAAGAGAGTATGAATCAACCAATGATTGTGGCTATTTTGATTGGTGTTGCAATGGGACTTGCAATAGGTATTTTTAATGGTATTTGTGTAGCTTATCTGAAAGTACCAGCTTTTGTTGGAACTCTTGGATCGATGAGTATAGCAAAGTCGTTGACCTATCTTTTGACAGATGCAAAGCCCATTCCAAAACTGACTGCAGAATTTAAATATATTGGTGGTGGAATGTTCGGTGGTGTGCTCCCTGTTCCAATTATTATATTTGCGATTATTCTGGCAATTTGTTTCTTGCTTTTGTACAAGACAAGATATGGAAGGTATGTGTTTGCAGTAGGTGGTAACGCAAATGCAGCACGAGTTTCAGGTATTAACATTAAGAGAATTATTGCATCTGTATACATCTTATCAGGTGTTTTAGCGGCACTGGCCGGTGTTATCACCTCAGCTCGTGTTACATCTGGTGTTACAAACACTGGTGAGGGATATGAGACAGATGCAATTGCTATGGTTGTTATTGGAGGAACAAGCTTGGCGGGAGGAAAAGGAAGACTTTGGGGTACTGTAGTAGGTATCTTGCTTATGGTTTGCCTGTCAAGTGGGTTGGATATGTTGGGAGTATCTGCATATTATCAGATGATGGTAAAAGGATTCGTAGTAATTCTGGCAGTAATGTTAGATGGTCTGAGTTCTGACTGATAAGATTATATAAAAGTATGAACTTTTAAGTTGTAAGACTTAAAATAAAATCCACAAAAAGAAGGAGGAAAAATATGAGAAAGTGGAAAAAATTAATAACTGTAGCTTTAGTTGCCGTGATGACATTATCATTAGCAGCATGTGGCTCAAAAGAAGAGTCTTCTGAGGGAAAAGACTCGGCTGAGAAAAAAGATGGCTACACAATCGGAGCAACTTACTACACATTGGAGACAGAGTTCTGTATGAGAATGGATAATTATGCGAAGAAGTATTGTGAAGAAAAAGGCATAAATTATACATCATACAGTGGAAACAACGATGCAAGTACACAACTGAAGCAGGTTGAGACAATGATTACAGATGGTGTTGACGCTATTATTCTTAACCCACAGGATGCAGACGCATGTGCTGCCTGTGTTGATGCAGCAGATGAAGCTGGTATTCCTGTATTTGGTGTCAACACAATGGTTAACTCTGATAAGCTTACAGCTTATGTAGGGTCTCAGGATGTTGGAGCAGGTGAGGAAATCATGCAGTTTATGATTGACTACATGCAGAAAGATGCTTTCAATATTGTAGTTCTTGAAGGACCTATGGGACAGTCAGCGCAGCTTCAGCGTTGGGAAGGTATCAACAACGTACTTGCAGACAACCCTGGAATTAAGATTTTAGCATATGATACAGCTAATTGGTCACGTTCAGAGGCTATGACTCTTATGGAGACATGGTTAACAACATATGGGGATGAAATTAATGCTGTAGTTGCTGAGAATGATGAGATGGCTCTTGGTGCTCGCCAGGCAATCGAAGATGGTGGCTATGACATTCCATGTATTGGTATCGATGGAATCACGGACGCTGTAACAGCAGTTAAAGAAGGAAGAATGATTGCTTCTGATTTCCAAGATGCTGAAGGGCAGATTTCTGGTGCTATTGATGCGGCTATAAAAGTTCTTGATGGTAAAGAGGTAGAGAAAGAAATCTGGATTCCATTCCAGATGATCACAAAAGACAATGTGGCTGATTTCGAGAACAGATATTAATTTGTGAGTTGGATGGAGGAAGGGCAGCGGCGTATAGCCCTGCTCTTTCTTTATACAATATAAGATTCTGAAGAATCATAATGTATAAAATATATTAGTTAGATGGAGGGTGTTAAAATGTTACCGAATTTTTCAAAGGAAGAGATTATGTCAATGGATTTTGGCCTGGCAGGAAAGACAGCAATTATTACTGGTGGAGCAGCGGGAATCGGAAATATGACAGCGGAATACCTGTTAAAGCAGGGAGTGAATGTTGTTTTGGCTGATATGAATCCGGGAGTGAATGATATTGCAAAAGAAATGGGCGAAGACAAAGCAATCGGTGTTGCAGGAAATGTATGTGACGCTGAGTATAGAGCATCTGTAATTGACAAGGCTGTAAAGACTTTCGGTCAGGTTGATATCCTTGTAAACTGTGCGGGAATTGTAGCGCTTGAGAGTGCTGAAATTATTGACGCAAAGGATTGGAATCGTACTATAGATATTAATCTTTCTGCAAGTTTCTTTATGGCACAGGCTGTTGGAAAATATATGATTGATAATAAGATCAGCGGAAGTATTGTTAATATCGCATCTCAAGCAGGTGTGATTGCGCTTGATAAACACGTTGCGTATTGTGCAGCAAAGGGCGGAATTATTGCTATGACAAAAGTAATGGCTATGGAATGGGGCAAGTATGGAATTCGTGTTAATGCAGTAGCTCCGACGGTTGTTCTTACAGCGCTTGGTCATAAAGCATGGGATGGTCCGGTTGGAGATGCATTCAAGAAGGAAATGCCAAGTGAGCGTTTTGCAGAACCAGAAGAAATTGCGGTGGTTATCGGTTTCCTTTGCAGTAAAGCGGCAGCTATGGTTACTGGTCATAATCTTTTGATTGATGGTGGATACACAATTAAATAAGGAGGAATCGGGGATATGCAGAGAATATTAAATAATCCTGATAATATTGTTGATGAAATGCTGGAAGGTTTTGTGAAAAATCATGGGGATATTGTTAAAACAACACAGCATCCAAGAGTAATTGCAGCAAAAGAAGCACCTATTGATGGGAAAGTAGGAGTTGTCACAGGTGGAGGTTCCGGACACAAGCCGGCATTCATCGGTTATGTTGGAAAAAACATGTGTGATACAGCAGCAGTTGGCGAGATTTGTTCATCTCCGACGGCGGCAGCTTTTTTAGACGCATTTCGAGCAGCAGATGGTGGTGCAGGAGTTGCTTGCCTGTACGGCAATTATTCTGGTGATAATATGAATGTAAAGATGGCAGTCCGTATGGCTAAAAAAGAGGGATTAAATGTAAAGACTGTTGTCGCTAATGATGATGTGGCATCTGCACCGAAGAATCAGAGAGAAAAACGTCGTGGTGTTGCCGGAGAAATTCTTATGTGGAAATGTGGTGGAGCTAAAGCCGCAAAAGGCGGAAATCTTGATGAAGTTATTGCAGCAGCACAGAAAGCAATTGATAATACAAGAAGTGTAGGAATTGGATTAACACCATGTACGCTTCCTGCAGTAGGACATCCGAATTTTGAAATTAAAGAAGGAACAATGGAAGTTGGTATTGGACATCATGGCGAGCCGGGTATTGAAGTCTGCGAACTTGAGACAGCAGATAAGATGGCAAAAAGAATGGTGGACATTGTTCTTCCAGATTATCCATTTAAGACGGGCGATGAAGTTGTTGTATTGGTTTCAGGACTTGGAGCGACCCCTGTAATGGAACTTTATGTTCTATACAATGAGATTGAGAAGATTATGGTTGAAAAAGGGATTAAAATTTACAAATCTTATGTAGGTAACTACTTTACATCTCTTGAAATGATGGGAGCAACTTTGACCGTGATGAAGCTAGATGATGAGTTAAAAGACCTTATTGATCTTGATTGTAACACAATGGGATTAAAGCAATTTTAGGAGGATAATATTATGGTAGTTAAAAATGCAAAAGGTCGTGAGATCTTACTTGCAATGGTAGGGGCTGTGCATGAAAATAAACAGTATCTCGGAGATATTGATGGTCTGATCGGAGATGGAGACCATGGGATGAATATGAATAAAGGTTTTGTTACATATGGTGAAAGACTTGGGGATAACGAGACAACATTTACGGACGGCCTTACGGAATTGGGAATGGTGCTTTTAAATGAGATTGGTGGTTCTATGGGACCAATTTACGGGACCATTTTTATGGAGATGGCGGATGCTGCTGAAGATGCAGAAGATATTACGTTGTCTTTGTTTGGAGATATGCTTGCAGCAGGTCTTGAAGGTCTGTATGGTATTGTTGATGCGAGACCAGGAGATAAAACCCTTGTAGATACATTGAATCCTTGCGTTGAATGTGTTAAGAGTGCTGCAGAAGCAGGAAAAGATTATGCTGTTGCACTAGATGAGATGCAAGAATGTGCGGAAAAGGGGAAAGAGTCAACAAAAGAGATGGTGGCAATGTATGGACGTGCCGCTAGACTTGGTGAACGTTCCAGAGGTGTGTTAGATGCAGGAGCAACTTCATGCTGTATTATTTTGAAAGCAATGGCAGATGGAATGAAAAAAGTTCTTGAATAAATAGTAGATTTGTATATAAAAAAAGGGGGGCGATGCTATATGAACTCGCAATTCATCTCTATGTGTTCTGTAGTGTGTCAGTCTTATAAGAAGACAATATCAGAAGGAAAATTGATTAGAAAGCGAAAAGGTTAGCCATCGGGTTTCATAACCCCATCGGTGCCTTTCGCAGAAAGGCGGATTATAACGATGAAAATAGCAATTGGATGTGACCCTAATGCAGAAAAGGAAAAACAAGATCTTATTAAGTTTATCGAAAGCAAAGGATTAGGTAAATGTACTGATTTCGGTAGTGAGGATCCTATTTATGCAAATGTTGCGTTTAAGGTAGGAAAGGCAGTTGCAGCAAAAGAGTATGACAGAGGTATTCTTTTGTGTGGAACGGGTCTTGGCGTATCTATCGCAGCAAACAAGGTAAAAGGTGCTTATGCAGCTCTTCTTTCAGATGTATATTCAGCACAGAGAGCTCGTTTAAGTAATGATGCCAATATTGCCTGTATGGGAGCATTTACAACAGGAAGCAAAGAAAGAGAATTGATGACAGAAACATTTCTTACTTGTGAGTTTGTACCGGGATGCTCTTCACAGCCGAAAGTAGATGCATTTGTAAAATATGATCAAGCTAAATAATGATGTGGCGGTATCATAAGAATGTAATCTATATATGGATATAAATCGTTGGGGTTGGTGCCGATGTATATGAAGAACTAATTTATCATTAGTTATAACCCTCAGGCAAGATACACGGTTGTTCCCCCCTGCCAGGTCAAGCATTCTCTTTTAATGTCCTTACCAGCACATGGAATAATTCTGGGGGACAGGATGGCGCAGCCTCTATCTGGATGCAGCCGGAAATATAGATGCTGACCGCTGCAGATCCTTCTGCCGTATCTTGCATTGCAATCTCTGATTCGGAAGGAAGTTTGGCAAAAACAGGCTCGGCATCAATTACCCAAAAAAAATATATAGCGACTATTTAATTTATGATGTACTAGGTTCTTACTTCCTATCTCACGGCCAATCGAAAAATATTTTCTGCTTCTTTATTAAGAATGCGCACGAAGCTTCCAACGCCTCCTCTCTTGCTCAGATGTTCTACCATCTTTGGAATATCTTCTTTTCTGGCTTCAAGATCTGCAAATGACAATGGCATTCCAATCGATTTTAAGAAATGCTCCTATCTTTGTATAAATCGCTCGAAATGTACCGCGTGCACGGAAAAAGTGGGTTCTTCCGCAATTATCCGTAAATGGAATTGAAACAAAAGTGCTAAAATAATAGAATTGTCTTAGGAATTTTATCATTATGGAAGGAATTGGAACAAATGAAAGACACTCTTGATTTACAAAAATTTTACCCGGAAGAAATGGGCATCACAGAAGTAACTCAAAATGAAAAAGAAATTTATATCCATGTTTCTGTGCAAGCAAAAAATTGTACATGTCCCAAGTGTGGAGTGGTTTCAGAACATAAACATGGTACTTATAAAAGAAAACTTCAAGATCTTCCGATTTTGGGTAGAACCACGTATTTAATCGTAAATGCTTACGAGTATCAGTGCGACAATTCTTCCTGTGATGTTACAACTTTTGTTGAGAATGTGGATGGCTTTTTGAATTATTACAGCCGTATGACAGAGCGTTGTGAAGATTTTATATGTACTTTGGCATTGGAAACAAGCTGTGAAGGTAGTGCTCGTATCTGCCGTTCCATGAATCTGAAAACCAGTGGTGACAGCATTATCCGATTGTTAACCAAACGATATGTAGCACAACCGGAAGTTCCATGTGGAAGCATCATTGGAGTGGATGATTTTGCATTTAAGAAACGGCGTACTTATGGGACAATTATTGTAGATGAGGCAACGCATAAACCAGTGGCAATTTTAGATGGACGTGATGGTAAAACATTAAAAGAATGGTTAAGTAAAAATAAACATGTAAAAGCGGTGACACGAGACCGGGCAAGTGCTTATTCAGCAGCCATAAAGGTCTCTCAGAGCTCAGAACCCTAAAACTCTGCCTAAAGTACTAATGACATATCCTATATCAGCTTCCACAAAACTTAAAACAGTCTCGACTATCTTCTCCATGAGTATGTATATCTTCCGTATAATGCAATAAAAAGCGCAACAAAGTTAAATACCATTCCACTCTTTTCAAGTATTTCAGAACTGTTCTGATCATCACAGTCTAAATAGTATAAAGTCGAAATGTATAAATAAACCAGAGATACTAAAATACAAGCAACCGTTTTAAAGCTACTATCTACATACACCCATAAAACAAGAATTGAAGCGACAACGCACACAACGCTTCCTATACTCATATATAATTTTTTTGCCCGACTAATCAATGTGATGACAAACATAATCAGCTCCCCCACTATAGCTGATCCGAAAAAAAACATATATACCTTGAGTAGATTCTCTGCCACAAATAACTGATAAAGAAACAAGATCAAGATTGAGAATCCCATAATGGAAAATATATATCCTACCATCTTGAGGGATATTTTTGGGGCTTTCGATAACAAGAAACTTATTAGTGCTACAAATAAAATACCAATTACCAATATGCTTTGCAAAGACTGCAAACGACTAGAAAATGCAAGATATAGTCCAGCTACTAAAGCCACTGAAACAGCAAGTCCTATGATGATATAGAAAAATAAGTATATCCCCTTGTTCTTTTTAGTTGATTTCATATTATTACCTCTCTAATATTGTTGTCATTGTTTCTTAATTAAACATAACCTATATAATTTAAACAGTAGCATTTATAAATAACAAGAGTATCAGCCAAAGCCTCAGGTTGTACCAACTACTGAGAGGAATTACTCTTTTCATAGTAAATAAATATCGGTAATTTTCTTTTTCAAAAGTGTACAAATCATGTTGCAATTTTATGGCTAAGATCTTTAACGCAGTCGTGATATAAATCCACACCATGAAGTGTTTCGTAATCATAGCATCTTTTGCGAAATCGGCTCAAAGTTTTATCTGAAATCGGCTGTTCTTCATAAATTGTAGTGTGTAAAGCGTATTGAAGATGAAGATCCATCATAAGATTTTCAACAATCTCGTCATCAGAATAATCAAAAAGTTCCTTGATGATGAGTGCACCAATAATAACATTTACAGGTGTGTTAGGTCTGGATGCTTTATGACTATATAAAACAGAAAAACGTTCTTCATCTATGGCAGGAAAAATTTCATCAGCGAAAATCTTAGCCCAGGATTTGTCTAAAGCCTTCGTTTCTCGTTCAGTTAAATTCATCAGTTTATCATTCAACGATAATTGTTGATAATCATTGGCACGAAAAGACATAGGATATACCACCTTTCATAAGTTGCTTTTATTATAACTCATAAAAGTTTATTTTTGAATTTACTGTAAAATATTTAATTTTTAAGGTTCAATAGGGGCTTTTGACCCCAGCATCTTTATTATTAAATTAAATATAGATTTTTGATTATCTTTTCATATCTTCTTATATGTCCGCTAGTCCTTATTTTATCGGCTTTACGGACGTTTTCATTATCGAAAGATACTTGCTTATCTTTGTATTTCTTCCCATATCTTCATGGTCAAACGTGGTAAATATCGTGGTACAACTTAGGCTATCATGCTTCTTAATTCTGCTTTGACGCTTTCTGCTGACGCATGAGCATACAGGTTCAGCGTGATACTGATATTAGAGTGTCCCATGATGTACTGTAAGCTCTTAGGGTTCATGTTCCTGTTTGCCAGTCTTGAGCAAAACGTATGACGCAAAATATGTGGCGTTATCTTTGGCAGGCTGTCCTCATGGTACT
>OLRX01001694.1_pt1 | contig 15713 bp, 13 predicted proteins | sample 1672991 | NCBI WGS metagenome assembly OLRX01 (sample SAMEA3136744, study PRJEB25190) | human gut metagenome | biome: human gut; feature: human-associated habitat; material: faeces | place: Austria | collected 2013
GCGGGGCCGACGACGGTCACGACGCTCTCCACCGTCTGCTGCACCCCGACGAACGACTGGAGGTCCCGCCGATCGCGCTCGGCCACTGCGGGAAGCAGGGTGTCGCGGGCCGTCATGCCGGGCACGTCCCCGACGGCTCCGAGCACGCCGAACAGGACGAACCAGCCGAAGGAGAGCCCTGCGACGGCATCGACCACGGGCAGGGCGGCGACGCAGGCGGCCGACACGAGATCCGACGCCACCGCCACGTCCCTGCGGTTCAGGCGGTCGAGGAGCGCCCCTCCCACGATGCCGGCCAGCACCTGGGGGACGGCGCAGATCAGGGCGAGGCATCCGGCAGCGAGCACGTCGCCCGTTCTCGAGAGGAGGACGAGGGGCATGACGACCCCGGCGACGGAGTTCCCCATGAGGGACGCTCCCCCCGAAACGATGTAGCGCGCAGACACGCCCGGCCTTCTCACCATATTCTCCTTTCCACTCGGGTTTCATCCCCATGGAAAACCATGACCTCGGGGCGGGGTCAAGGCACCCTTGGCGAGATCGGGCCGTCTCCAATGAAATGCCGCCTGCCAGCCTTCTCGGGAAGGGCAGATTCTCCAAGAATCCCGCAGCGATCCGCTTCTCGAACGTCCCAGCCTTGACGGTCGAACCCTTGCCCATGGCGGTTTCGCAGTTTCGCAATTGCGAAGATGCGCTGTTGCGAATGGTTGAACACAATCAATCGGTTGTGATACAACGTATATACGCTATATATACATCATTGCCGAAAGGAGAATGCTATGGCATCCGTGACGTATCCCATACGGGTCGACGATGCGCTCAAGGGCGATGCGGCGCGCGTCGCCGAGTATTACGGCTTCGACCTCGCCAGCGTTACGAGGGCCTTCTGGAAGCAGATGGTCCGCACCGAGAGCATCCCGCTCACGCTGCGCAGCGAGGAGCCCAACGAGGAGAGCCTGGAGGCGATCAGGGAGACGGAAGAGATCTTCGCGGCCTACGAGGCAGGCGAGCGCAAGGGCTTCGACAGCGCCGAGGCGATGTTCGCCGCGATAAGGAACGACGATGCTGAGGCCTGATTACACCCCGGCGTTCAAGCGCGATGCCAAAAGAATCATCAAGCCCCACCGCAGCATCAAGCCGCTCGAAGAGAGCGTATCCCTCATTTTCGAGAACACCCCCGAGTCCATATCGGAGCCGAAAAGGCGCCACAACATGCACACGCTGTCCGGCAAGTGGTCGAGCAGCAACGAATGCCACGTGTGCAACGCCGGGGACTGGCTTCTCGTCTGGAGCGTGAAGGGCGATCTGGCGGTCATGCAGAGCACCGGGACACACGACGAGCTGTTCAGATAGGCTATCGGAGCCGAGGGGAAACCCTCTTCGATTCCCTCTCGGCCATCCGCCGAACCAGCTTCGTCTATCCCGGAGGCTGCTGGCGGCCATGGAAAACCCTGTGCTGCGCTCCGGGTTTCCCACAACCGCACGACCGTTCCGCGCCTTCAAGCGTCTCCGTGTGGAAAACGCTGCGCGTTTACCACACTCTGACCGGTGCTCCCGCTCCACTTCGTCGGTTTTTATTTATCAAATGGAAGGAAGAAGGCGCGAGGCCGCCACGCCGGCGCGTTGGGAACCGCCCGCAGGCGCGACATGGTTCGCCCTGTGCGGAATCCTTAGAGAAGGAAAACCCTTGAATACCAGAGACTATAGACGCCTTACCCCGAAAGAGCTCGGACGCTACATGCACTACTACCGCTCCAAGGCGGAAATCACTGCAAAGGGGGCGGCCGAGGTCATCGGAAGACGCACCAGGCCATATACCGCTACGAAAGCGGGGCAACGTCCCCAAGCCCGGTCGACATGTTCCGGTTGCTCGCCTTCTACGGGGTCGCCGAAGACGACGCCTTCACCGAGCCTTGGGAGATGGTCGACAACCCTTCGCGCGTCAAGGCGGCGGGCTCGCTGCGGGCGCAGGAGCTGATGGAGGTGTTCGCGTCGCTCGGCGACCAGGAGCAGAAGTTCGTCATGCAGGTGGCGCGCCTCGCCAAGAAGAGCATGGGGGAAGATGGCTCGAAGCCTGGTTGCGACGAGCTGGAATTAGCGCCTGGCTCCCGAGGGCGGCGTGGCACCACGGCCACGCCTCGGTTTTCTGCGAAGATGCGAAGATGCGAAAACCCGCAATATAGCAGTTTTGCATATGCGCAATCACTATCAAGGATCGCGCAGAAAGCAGAGCAGCCGCCGAGTGACCTCGACGGCGTTTTCACCTATCCAGTCACGATGAGATGTCTTCGTGCGTGCGAGGAATCGCTTGTTCGAAAGCGCGCGCTCGCCCCGCGAGGTGATGCCAGCCATATCGTCGTCCCGCATGCCAGGATCATCTGCCGACAAGGCCTCAGGCCCTAAATCGATGAAACCGTAGATTAACGATGCCGATAGGTCAGTTTTTATGGCAATCAAAACTATTTTATGCTAAACGTCTAAGGGAGCTTTCGCGAATGCGCCGCGCAAGCCGCAAAACGGCATCCAACGGCATCGACTATATGATCAGAAGATACACCGAACAAAACGTTTTCGAAGCGCTGCAGGACCGTCTTCGGTTCGTGTTCGAAGAGTTCGACAACGTGTTCGTATCATTCTCGGGCGGCAAGGACAGCGGCCTTCTGCTCAACCTGGTGCTCGACTTCAGAAACAAGCACTTCCCCAACAAGATCGTCGGCGTGTTCCATCAGGATTTCGAAGCGCAGTACTCGGCCACGACCGAGTACGTCGAGCGCACCTTCGACAGAATCGAAGGAGAAACGGAACCCTACTGGGTGTGCCTGCCCACGGCCACGAGAACCGCCCTCAGCAGCTACGAGATGTTCTGGTACCCGTGGGACGACGAGAAGGAGGACGCATGGGTCCGTCCCATGCCCGAACGACCCTACGTCGTCAACCTCGAAAAGAACCCCATCGGAACCTACCGCTACAGGATGCACCAAGAAGACCTCGCCAAGCAGTTCGGAAGATGGTACCGGATGGCGCACGGCGGCGGAAAAACGGTCTGCCTGCTCGGGATCCGCGCCGACGAATCGCTGCACCGCTACAGCGGAATACTCAACAAGCGCCACGGCTACGAAGGGAAATGCTGGGTCACTTCGCAATTCAAGGACGTTTGGGCCGCAAGCCCCCTTTACGATTGGTCGGTGTCCGACGTCTGGCACGCAAACGCGCTCTTCGGGTACGACTACAACCGCCTTTACGACCTGTACCACATGGCGGGCCTCTCGCCCGACCAGATGCGGGTCGCCTCCCCCTTCGGGGATTCGGCGAAGGACAGCCTCAACCTCTACCGCGTGATCGATCCAGGGATGTGGGCCAAGCTCGTCGGGCGCGTGCGGGGCGCGAACTTCGGCGCGATCTACTGCCGCACCAAGGCCATGGGGTACCGGAGCCTGGAACTCCCCGAAGGGCACACGTGGAAATCGTTCACGTTCTTCCTGCTCGAAACGCTCCCCCGCCGGCTGCGCGAAAGCTACGTGCGCAAGTTCAAGACCTCGATCGAGTTCTGGTACGAAACAGGCGGAGGCCTGAGCGAGGAGGTCATATCGGAGCTCTTGGAGCGAGGCTACCGCATACGGCGCAACGGAGTCTCAAACTACACCCTTCGCAAGAACTCCCGCATCGTGTTCGAGGGCGACCTTCCCGACCACACCGACGACGTGAAGAGCACCAAAGACATCCCCAGCTGGAAGAGAATGTGCTACTGCATCCTGAAGAACGACCACAACTGCCGCTTCATGGGGTTCGGGCTGACGCGCGAGCAGCAAAGGCGCGTCGACGCCCTCAAGCGCGAATACCGGGCGGTAATCGGAAAGCGAGGAGAGAATGGAGCCTAGGAGCCCCGTGTACGGAGTGATCGCCGTACCGATCGAAAAGGTGAAGCCGAATTCGTACAACCCGAACTCGGTGGCTCCGCCCGAACTCGATCTGCTTTACGACAGCATCAGGGAAGACGGCTACACCATGCCCATCGTGTGCTACTTCGACGAGGCGGGCGACGAGTACGTAATCGTGGACGGGTTCCACCGCTACCGCGTCATGCTCGAGCACCCCGACATCCACGAAAGGGAGAACGGCATGCTGCCGGTATCCGTGATCGACAAGCCGCTCGACTGCCGCATGGCATCGACGATCAGGCACAACCGCGCACGGGGATCCCACAACGTCGACCTCATGAGCAGAATCGTCGCCGACCTTCACGAGCTCGGCCGCTCGGACGCATGGATATCGAGGCACCTCGGCATGGACAAGGACGAGATCCTGCGCCTCAAACAGATTACGGGGTTGGCGGCCTTGTTCAAAGACGCCGAGTTCGGCGCATCATGGGTTCCCGAAGAAGACGCCGAGAATCCCCGCTCCTGAGGAAGGGCGCGAATTCTCGAACTCCTGATAGCACGACAGATAAGACAGATAAAAGTCTAGTCATCGAACACGGGGTGGTAGCTCGCGCGCCAACTCGTCTTCCCTCACTGCACGAGGGAATCCCTGACGTAATGCACCCCAGTCACCACTCAGCTGAAGAAGCATCGAGAAGGACGCGCTCAGCCCGACGACCTTGGCGACGGCGTTGAACTCTCGAGCCATCGCCTCGGGGAAGATGTCGAACAACCGGTCGCCGGCGCAGGCGCGCCCCTCGCGACGGGATACCGCATAGGCCAGATCCAGCTTCTTGCGCGTCGCGGGGGATGTTTCGAATGTTCGCGGTTTCGCATAGGCGACGACCACCCCATGCTCGGGCGATATGCGCCGCGCGATGCGCCCCGCTGCGAACCCGCAGTCGAAATCGCCCCATTCCAAGGCGGCGACCTGGCATGCCATCGCACGGGCGTCGACCGCGAGGGATGCAGACAGCCCGATCCTGCCCTGCATGGAGGACACCAGCGAAAGCGCGCGCCCGGCGTCTTCCGGCACCGCCCTCTCGCGCAAGCGCTTTTCAGGGGGGCTGACCTCCCTCGCCGGGTTGCTCCTGATTCCGCCCGAAGCCACCGCCGCGTCGAGGGCGGCAGCTATAAGGGAATGCTCCTTGCGCACCGTGTTGGGCGATACGCCTTTTCGCAACCGCGCATCTTCGTAATTGCGAATATGCGAAGGTTCGAGCTCCCGCAAAGGCATGGCGACGATTCTCCGCGAGGCGCGGGCCATCTTGCCCAAAGAGCCACGGTAGCCCTTGGCCGTCAGAGGGGACACCTCCCCTTCCTTCGAGGCGATGTACTCCTCGATCGCCTCGCCCAAGGAGATCGAGGAGTCGCTTATGGGCGACAGGTCGTGCAAGGCCATCCATTCGGCTTCCTCGACGGCGCTTTCGCGGTCGGTGCCCGAGAGCATGCGCCTTATCCGAGGAGACAAACTCCCGTCTTCGTTTCTCCACCTGAAATCTGCCCGGTATCGCGATCCGCAGACGGACACGCCGCTCACTTCGTAGCCCATGCTCTCCTCCTAGAAAAGCCTCGATGATTGATTTTTCGTGTCTTGGTCGACGCCGATGGAATTGGCTCGCAAATTGGCTCGGCAACCTTCTCGGCGCGGCGGAGGCATGGTATCACCCGTTTTTTCGAAAACTTGTGAAATATGGCCGTTTTACTGCGTCATCGTTGCATCTGGGTTTGATTGCATGTATCATACTTAAATCGGTTTTTGCTTGTGGATGGCGTACTTGATGGTGCTACGAATCAGTAGAATCAGTACGTCGGGGGTTCGAATCCCTCACGGCGCACCATTCAGCACTCTCATTCCGCAACGACTGGCAGCAGCACGTGCGGTTTTTTTATTGGTCGAGCGAAAGGGACTTTGTTGAAGGTTCGAAAATCGAAACCTCACAGTAAGTAGTCCTCCTTCGATTCCCTTACGTCGGCGGTCGAAGGACGACTGCCTGCGAGCAAACACGTAAGGGAATTCACATGCTCTATCTCTCTCAAATGATGGGAAAGCCCGTCGTCGATGCGACCGGCGAGAAGATCGGCACGATCTCCGACCTGGCCATCTCCACCGGCGAGGTGTTCCCCCGCATCACCAGCCTGGCCTTCCAGGGGCCGGGCAAGGTTCCGTTCATGATCTCGTGGCGCAAGTACGTCGAGGAGTTCGACGAGGACGGCATCAGGCTGTCCGTGCCGGCTCACGACATCCGCTTCAGCTATCTGCAGCCCGAGGAGATCCTGCTGGCGCGCGACCTTCTGAATCGCCAGATCGTGGACACGCAGGGCATGAAGGTCGTGCGCGTAAACGACCTGAAGCTCTCCATCTCGGGCACGCAGCTGCGCCTTTTGGGCGCCGAGGTGGGGGTGCGCGGCATCCTGCGCGGCCTGGCGCCGTGGCTCGAGCGCGCCGTGGTGGCCGTGGCGAAGGTATTCGGCAAGCGCATCGACGAGCAGATCATCGCCTGGAACTACATGGACCTGCTCGATCGCGACCTGTCCGAGGTGCAGCTGTCCGTGACGCACAAGCGCCTGGACGAGCTGCATCCCGCCGACGTGGCCGACATCCTGGAGCAGCTTGACCCCCAGCAGCGCGCCAACGTGTTCCAGCACCTGGACGATGCGCAGGCCACCGAGGCCATCTCCGAGATGGACGACGAGTACCAGGCCGACTTCATCGAGGACTTGGACGACGCCCGTGCCGCCGGCCTGCTGGGCAGCATGGACCCGGACGACGCGGCCGACATCGTGCGCGACCTGTCCTACGAGAAGGCGGAGACGCTGCTGCGCCTGATGGGCGTGGAGGACGCCACCGAGATCCGCCGCCTGCTGGGCTACAAGGACGGCACGGCCGGTGGCATGATGACCACGCAGTTCGTGTCCGTGCACGCCACCGACACCGTCGGCGAGGTCATCGAGGTGCTGCGCGAGCTTCCCGAGGACCACCCCACCGTTCACTACGTTTACGTGCTCGACGAGTACGACGAGTTCGAGGGCGTTCTCAGCCTGCGCACCCTCGTGCTCACCGACGACGCGAGGCCCGTGGGCGACGTCATGTACGAGGACGTGATCTCCGTGCCGCCCGACGAGACGGAGGAGGACGTGGCGGCCGATATCTTCAAGTACGAGCTTCCCGCCATGCCCGTGGTGGACGAGCACAACATGCTGCTGGGCATCGTCACCGTCGACGACGCCTGGGATGCCATCGAAGAGGACGTGAGCGGCGACAAGACGAAGGCCACGGCCCTCAAGGCGGTGGGTATCGTGCTGGCCTCCCTGCTGTTCCTGGGACTGTACACGCTGGTGCTGCTGCAGGTCATCGGCTACGCCGGGAGGTAGGCCATGATGGTGAGGAACCGGGAGGAGCGCCCGGCCCGCGCGCAGCGCGAATGGGGCAGCTTCAAGATGACGAAGGCCGGAGGCGAGGGCAAGGCGCCTGCGCGCGCCGTGCCCGCCGATGCCGTGGAGGGGAGCGCCGATCCCGCCCAAATGCCCGCCGAGAAGAAGCCGAGCAAGCTGTGGCTGCTGCTGGCCGCGCTCGGTCCCGGCGTGGTCACGGCCATGGCCGGCAACGACGCAGGCGGCATTTCCACGTACTCCACCGTAGGTGCGAAGTTCGGCTACGCGACGCTCTGGGTCATACCCATCATGTGCGTGCTGCTCATCGTGGTGCAGATGACGGCTGCCCGCATGGGCGCCGTCACGGGCAAGGGCTTCGCAGCGCTCATCCGCGAGCGTTTCGGCATTCGCCTGACCGCGCTGGCCATGCTGGCGCTGCTCATCGGCAACGTGGCCACCACGTTCTCGGAGTTCGCCGGTATCGCCAGCGGCATGGAGATGTTCGGCGTGTCGAAGTACCTGGCCGTTCCGGTGGCCGCCGTGGCCGTATGGCTCTTGGTAGTGGGCGGCAGCTACAAGCGGGTGGAGAAGGTGTTCCTCGTGCTGTCGCTCGTGTTCGTCACGTACATCGTGGCTGCGTTCATGGCGCAGCCTGACTGGGACAATGCGCTGGTCAGCACCGTAGTGCCGCACGTGGTAAGCGACACGAGCTTCGTCTCGCTCGTCATCGCCATGATCGGCACCACCATCGCTCCGTGGATGATGTTCTTCGCCCAGAGCAACGTGGTGGAGAAGGGCGTGGGCGTGAAGGACTTCTTCTCGCAAAAGGTGGACGTGATCGCCGGCACTATCGCCGCGTGCCTCGTGGCGTGGTTCATCATCGTGACCACGGGCGCCGTGCTGTTCCCGCAGGGCATCGAGATAGAATCGGCCGCCGACGCCGCATCGGCCCTGGCGCCGTTCGCGGGACACTACGCCGAGGCGCTGTTCGCCATCGGACTCATAGCCGCATCGTTCTTGGCAGCGTGCGTGCTGCCGCTTACCACGTCGTTTGTGATCTGCGAGGCGTTCGGCTGGGAGGCGGGCGTGTCGTTCAAGTGGAGGGAGGCGCCGCTGTTCAAGAGCATCTTCACGTTCGTGATTGCGTTCTCGGCCATCGTGGTGCTCATCCCGGGAATCGACCTCATGGGCGTCATGCTCACGGCGCAGTTCGTGAACGGCCTCATCTTGCCGGTGCTGCTGGTATTCATGGCCATCATCTCGGCCGATAAGCGCGTGATGGGCGCATACCGCACGCGCCCGGTTTCCCGCGTGCTCATCTGGCTGACCGTGGGCATCGTCACCGTGCTTACGGCGGCGCTGCTGGTCATGCAGATGCTGGGCATCGGCTAGGAGCGCGAGGCCAGGATGGCGATCGGCACTGGGGCCGAGGCGGCCTTCCGCAATGGCAAGCTGCGCAGGGCGCCTAAGGAGCCCAGGGCAGCGGAATATCGCCGAGCACGCCGGCAGGCGGCATAGACGGCCGACGTACGGGGCTCGTCTTTCAGGCGCTAGGCGTTCTCGGCGAGGCGCTTGCCCTCGTCCTCGAGGCGCTCGGCCAGGAAGAGGCGGCGGTTGTCGCCGTTCTTCACGCTTTCGAGCAGCATCTCGATGGTCAGGCTGTCCAGGTAGGCGTCGAAGCTCTCCTCGATAAGCTGGTAGGTCTGCTTCACGCCCTGCACCATGGCTCCGCCCTTGCGGGACGAGCGCTTGGCGCGGGTGGAGGCCTTCGCATCTTCCTCGAGCGCCTTCATGATCTGCAGCACGGTGATATCGGACGGCTCCTTAGCCAGCCGATAGCCGCCGTGCTTGCCCGGCCGCGCCTCGATGAGGCCCGCGTTGCGCAGCAACTGGGCCAGCTGGATGAGATAATCACGCGGTATGGACATGTCCTGCGCGATGTCTTTGGAGGAGCACGTGGTACCCTGTGCGGCCAGGTACAGGATGGCGCGCATGCCATAGTCCGTCGATGCCTTGAATTGCACGATGTCTCCTAACTCGCCGCTGCTTTCGGTAGGCCAAGATGCCTGCTATAAGCGACTTTCATATATATACGCTAAATGCTCAAACATGTCCCGAATAACACAAAAGACGCCGTAAAACAGCGTCTTTCAAACATGTACGCTCCGAAGACCAGCAGGGCGTTCCGGGACGATTCGAGTGTACCGAATGCAGAACGATTATAGCAAGGTCATTGAGCCGATTGCATAGCAAATCGAATGGAAACGGTTACGTCTACGCAATCTTGACCTGCAGTTATCGACTATCGTTAACTATCTGGGCCATCGAATGCAGCCGTCCATTACCGGCGTTGCCGCGGTGTTATACTGGCGACATGGACGAGAAGAAAAACATGCGCGCAGACGTGCTCGGAAGGCGCGACGCACTGGATGCGCAAACGCGGGCGCACAAGTCCGCGACGATTTGCCGCGCGCTTGAACGATTGGTTGAGGAAGCCTGCGCGCCGGACACCGGCACCGGCAGAACATGCCCTCCCGCCGGTGATTCCGCGGAAGCGAACCAGCAGGGACCGACACATGAAGTTCGGATATATCGGAACTTCGGCCGCCCTCCATGCATTGCCGTGTACGCCGCCATGCGCAGCGAGGTGGACCTGCAAGCGTTCGTTCACGCCGCCTTCGCACGCGGGTGGGACGTGTGCTTCCCCTGCATGGTGCGCGCGGGGGCGGATGATCGGGGGCCAAGCCGCATGGCATTCTACCGCGTGCCCCGCGAGCGCCTCGACCAGGCGCGCACGGCATTCCTTGACAGCCCGCTGCGCTGTCTGCCCTGCGCCGCGCTGTCCGACGGAGGCTACGAGGAAGCGGAGCCCGCCGACCTCGATGCAGTGGCGGTGCCGCTCGTAGCTTTCGACGATGCGGGGAATCGGCTTGGCTACGGCGGCGGCAACTACGACCGCCTTCTCCCCCTTCTCCGGGACGACGCGCTGGTCGTGGGCGTGGCCTTCGACGAGCAACGGGTGCCGGCCGTGCCCTGCGAACCGCACGACCGCCCACTTGCCCGCATCGTCCACGCGTAGACGGCGGGGATGCACGAACGGCCGGAATGCCACCCTCCTGGTTTTTCGTCATTTCGACCAAACCAGTCGGGGCTTCTGAAAAACAGGCCGTGCGCCTCTTCGCGGCGCACGGCCCGGCAAAACAAGCAACGGCAGAGGCGCGCTAGTCCTTCAAAGCCCCGTACCTGGACTTGTTCAGCACCAGCACGGCCGCCACCATGAGCACGGCGCCCACGGCAAGCGAGATCCACGGGTTGCCCGTGAACCCGGCAATGAGATAGCCCACCAGGCAGATCACGGCCACCACCGACGCGTACGGCAGCTGCGTGGCCACGTGGCGCAGGTGGTTGCACTGCGCGCCGGCCGACGACAGGATGGTGGTGTCCGAGATGGGCGACACGTGGTCGCCGTACACCGCGCCGCCCAGCGTGGCGCCGATGGCCACCAGGAACAGCGGGTTGTCGGCGGGGAAGACGCCGATCACGATGGGCAGGATGAGCGCGATGGTGCCCCAGGACGTGCCCATGGCGAACCCGATGAACGCGGCCACCACGAAGATCACGGCCGGCAACAGCGCCAGCCCCACGCCGATGCTGTTCAGGAAACCGCTCACGAACTCGCCCGTGCCCAGCAGGTAGCGGCACGTGCCGCCGAGGCTCCACGCCAGCACGAGGATCATGATGGCGCCCACCATGGAGCGCACGCCCTCGGAGATGCCCTCCATGTAGCCGGAAAGCGTCATGAGCTTGCGCGGCAGGAACATGATAGCGGCCACCACGAGCGAAACGCACACGCCGATGCACAGGCCGAACACCGGATTCTCGCCCACGGCGGTGGCGAAGTCGACGCCCTTGAAGAACCCTCCCGCGTACAGCATCCCCAAGATGGAGAAGATGATGAGCACCACGATGGGCACGATAAGGTCGAACACGCGGCCCTTCTCGGAGATGGCGATGCCCTTGAACTCCTCCACCGCCGTCTGCGCCGCCTCGTCCAGCTCGTCGCGCTCGGCCACCACCGTCTCCATGTTGAACGGCGGCAGCGTGTCGGCGGCCTCGCGGTCGCAAAGGCCGACGGTCGCCATGGCCTCGAGCGCGCTGTCCTTCGGGGGGATATCCTGCTTGGCGCCCTCGTCTTGGAACTCGGCCTCGGCCACGCGCATGGGGCCGAAGTCCTTCTTGGTGGCGCACATGAAGAACACGAACACGATGGTGAGCAGCGCGTAGAAGTTGTACGGGATGGACTGGACGAACGTGGTAAAGCCTCCCTCGCCCAGGTAGCCGCCCACGGCCACGGCCCACGAAGACACGGGCGCGATGATGCAGATGGGCGCGGCCGTGGAGTCGATGATCCACGCGAGCTTCTCGTGGCTGATCTTGAAGCGGTCGGTCACGGGGCGCATGACCGCGCCCACCGTGAGGCAGTTGAAGTAGTCGTCCACGAAGATGATGATGCCCAGCACCGCGGTGAGAATCTGCGCCATCTTCGCGTTCTTGATGTGCGTAGACACCCACTCGGCGTACGCGCGCGATCCGCCGGCGGCCGCGATGACCACCACGAGCGCGCCCAATAGCGCAAGGAACAGCAGCAGCGCCCCGTTGCCGGCTATCTGCTCGGCCATCATCTGCGGCACCATGGTGAACGAGTCCACCAGCTGCTCGAACCCGGCGCCGTTCAGGCTGAACTGGTAGATAACCATGCCGGTGAACACGCCGATGGCGAGCGAGGAGTACACCTCCTTCGTGATGAGCGCCAGCGCCAGTGCAAGGATGGGCGGGATGATGGACCACACGCCCGTGCTGATAAGGTCGAAGCCTTCCATATGCGTCCCCTTCAGTCGCATCGGATCCGTCAGCGCCGACGAGTGCGGCGCTCGAGTCATGCGCCCTAGTATACGATATGGAAGCGTCGCGATCAGCGCGAATACCGCTTTTGCGCCGGCACGGACAGCGGTTGATCGCGGCGCTTGCGGCTTGCGGCCAGGAGGGTGGCCGCAGCTGGGATGCTTAGAGCTGGAGCAGCGCGGCAGCGGCAACGGGAAGCCAGAGCACGAAGATCGCCACGAACGGCCAGCGATGGGCGTTGCTGACGGCCACGAACTCGCGGATGAATGCGGTGGGCCAGAAGTAGCGCGCGGTCTTGTTGCCCACGCCGTCGGCGGCGAGCCCGATCTTGTGCGCGTACTCGGCGGTGCGGAACACGTGGTAATCGCTGGTCACCACGGCGGCGCGGTACGCGCCCGCGCCCGATCGCGCGTCCATGATGGCCTTGGAGTTGCGCAGGTTCTCCATCGTGGTGGTCGAACGGTCCTCCTCGATGATGGCGTCGGCAGGCACGCCGCGCTCCTCCACGAGGTACGTGCGCATGGCCTCCGCTTCCGACACGGCCTCGTCGGCGCCTTGGCCGCCCGACGCGATGATGACCGCGCGGCGCCCGTCGGCCTCCCAGAGCTCGATGGCCTTGAACTTCAGCACATATCCCTGGGTCTCGCCAGTCATCAGGGCGGCCTGGTCATCGGTGAAGCGTCCCGCCTGGGCCGCCTCCTCCTCCGTAAGTCCCACGGACGCAATCTCAGGGCTGGTGTACACGCAGCTGGGAACTACGGATAAATCAATGGAGTGCCCGGTTCCCGCCAGGTGTTCCGCCACCCACACGCCCTGGGCGCTGGCCACATGAGCCAGCTGGATTCCCTTGATCACGTCTCCGATGGCGTACACGCCCTCCATGGATGTCTCAAAATTGGAGTCCACTGTGATTCTTCCCCGCTCCATGGCAAGCTCTGTCCCCGGTCCCAGCAGCTTTTCCGTTTCAGGCACCCGGCCGGCGGCCGACAGCACATAATCTGCTTCCTCCCGCTTCTCCTCACCCTTTTCCTCAAAGACACAGGCCAGACCATGTTCCGTCTTTTCAATCCTCTTTACCATGGCCCCTGTATAGATTTTGATTCCCCGCTTTTTGAGAATCATTTTCAGGTTCTGTGAAATGTCCTTATCCAGGTTTGCCAGCAGCCTGGGAAGGGCCTCCACGATGGTTACACGGATGCCAAGGGATGAAAATACAGATGCAAATTCAGCTCCGATTACGCCTCCGCCGATAATCAGCAGGCTTTCCGGCGCATGCTGCAGCCCCAACAGCCCGTCGCTGGTCAGAACCCCCGGCAGATCCAGTCCCTCAATGGGCAGGTTCATGGGTTTTGAGCCTGAGGCCAGCAGCACATGCGTTCCTTTCAGCACCCGGCTCTCCTCTTTCCCTTCGCACCCTGTCACCAGCACGGTTTTGTCCGCCTGCAGGGTGCCGGTTCCCTTAACCAGTGTCACGTTGTTTGCCTTAAAGAGCTGTTCCACTCCCTGTCTTAAGCTTCCTGACGTTCCCTCCTTATATTCCAGAATCTTATCATACTCATACCGGACATTCTCTGCAAAGATGCCGAACTGCCCGCCCTCCTTCATCTCCCTGTAAAGCTGGGACGCATGAATCATGGCTTTGGCCGGAATACAGCCACGGTTCAGGCAGGTTCCCCCTACCTCCCTGTTTTCCACCACTGCCACCGAAAGGCCCAGCTTGGCGCCCTTAATCGCCGCCACATAACCGCCGGGACCTGCTCCTATGATAACCAAATCAAATATATCTGCCATCTTTCCTCCTATTGCCGCCAAAGAGCGCCGGAGCGTGTCTGAAAATTCATTTCAACACGCTCCTGAGCACTGCCTGTATTTTTTCGTAAATCCGTTACTTACTCCCCGATATAGCGCAGCACCGGCTTTCTGGCCGCAGTTACCTCGTCCAGCCTGCGGACCGGTGTTTTGACCGGAGCCTGGTGAAGGCTCTGCGGATCTGCCTTTGCTTTTTCATATATGCTGCGGAACACCTCAATGGCTTCGTCCAGGGTTTCCTTTGACTCTGTCTCAGTGGGCTCCACCATCAGGGCCTCGTGGACAATCAGTGGGAAATACATGGTGGGAGGATGGATGCCGTAATCCAGAAGTGCCTTGGCAATATCCATGGCCGACACATTGATATCGTGCTTCAAATCCTCCAGCGTCATCACAAACTCATGCATGCAGGTTTCATTGTAAGCCATCTGATACAGGTCTGACAGCTTATTCATCATATAATTGGCATTTAACACTGCATTGGATGACGCCTCGGGAATCCCTTCCCTGCCCAGGGTCATGATGTAGGCCAGCGCCTTTACCACCACCCCGAAGTTTCCATAGAACATCTTCACGCTTCCAATGGATTGCGGCCCCTTAACCATAAAGCCCGGAAGGAAGGGACGCAGGAATTCCTTACAGCCGACAGGGCCGCTTCCCGGACCGCCGCCGCCGTGAGGCGTGGAAAATGTCTTGTGGAGGTTCAGGTGGATTACGTCAAATCCCATATCTCCCGGCCTCACAATACCCATGACCGCGTTGAGGTTGGCTCCGTCGTAATAGCACAGCCCTCCCCCATCGTGGACAATGCGGGTAATCTCCAGGATATTCTTGTCAAAGAGCCCTACCGTGTTCGGATTGGTCAGCATCAGTCCTGCCGTGTCCTCCCCCACTGCCTCCTTAAGCTTATCCAGATCCACACATCCGTCCTCCCTGGAGGGGATGCTGACAACGCTGTAGCCGGCCATGGTGGCGCTGGCGGGATTGGTGCCGTGGGCAGAGTCCGGAACAATGATTTTCGTCCTCTTTTCATCCCCTCTGGAGTGATGGTAAGCCTTGATCAGCAGCAGACCCGTAAATTCCCCATGGGCGCCTGCCGCGGGCTGGAAGGTCATTGCATCCATACCGGTTATCTCGCACAGATACTGCTCCGCCAGATCGAATACCCTGAGGGCGCCCCGGACCGTATGTTCCGGCTGCAGCGGATGGATGCCCACAAAGCCCTCCAGCGACGCCGCCTCCTCATTTACCTTTGGGTTATACTTCATGGTGCAGGAGCCAAGGGGGTAGAAACCGTTGTTGACGCCGTGGGCGCGCCCCGCAAGGCCGGTATAATGTCTGCTGATTTCATTTTCAGAGAGCTCCGGCAGATTCAGCTTCTCCTTCCTGCCAACTCCTATCTGATGGACCGGCACGTCGCAGTCCGGAAGCAGGTGGCAGTGCCTGCCGGGAGTTCCCTTTTCAAATATTAATTTCATGCTCCGCATACCTCCTTCACGATTTGAACCGCCTGGTCCATATCTTCCTTCCGGTTCTGCTCAGTGGCGCACCAGAGAATCTCCCTGCTGCTCAGAGGCAGTCCTCCCAGGATTCCCTTCTCCTCCAGAGCTTTTAAGATTAGGCCGCTGTCCGTATCGCTTTCAGTGACGAACTCATGGAAGAATTCCCTGTCATACCTGGCCGTGAGGCCGGCCTGTTCCAGCTGTTCCT
>OLRX01001713.1_pt1 | contig 15571 bp, 10 predicted proteins | sample 1672991 | NCBI WGS metagenome assembly OLRX01 (sample SAMEA3136744, study PRJEB25190) | human gut metagenome | biome: human gut; feature: human-associated habitat; material: faeces | place: Austria | collected 2013
AAGCGTCTGCCCCGCTTCCACAGGAAGGATGTGGTTGAGGCCGGATGAATCCACGACACGCACGCCTTGAGCCGCGTGGACGGCATCCACGACTACGGCGGCATCCGAATCCACGGCATGTATGCCGCCAGCCGCCCCGGGCTTCCGTCCGCTCACATCCAAAGGCGCACCCGCCATGCCCGCGCCATCAGCCATCGGCATTCTCCCGTTTGCGCTTCGCCATATGCATGGCGAGGGCCTGACAACGCATCGCCCGGAGCCGCCTTCCGGACTCCTTGCCCCTGTCCCGCCACTCCGGAGGCAGTGAAATCCTGAGCAGCACAGCAAGATCGTCATTGACGACAGGACGCAGCGAACGCCCGCTGTCGGCTTCGGCCAGTTTCCAGAACGGCCCGTCCAGCTCGGCATTGTGGACCTGCATCAGCAGATCGCAACGGGTTCCTGCCCGCAGCATTTCATAGATACCGGCTTTCATGTGCAGCTGCGACGACAGCACGCCCGCCGCGCCGTAACGCGCGGGCAAGGCGAGGCGCTTGGCGACATGCTCGGCGGGTTCGGCCCCGCGCAGCTCGTGCCCGTAGTGGTGCGGCAGCAAGGCCGGGTCCGTGCCGATCTTGCCGAGATCATGGCACAGGGCCATCCAGACGCACAGGGGATCGCCCGCCACCGCATCCATCACGTCCATCAGATGTGCCATCACCGAACCTGAATGGTACGCCACGGGGCCCGCCGGAATATCCATCGAAGTTTCCAGCTCCCGGAACCACGGGGAAAGGCAGTTCCCTTCCGCCAGCACGGACAGCCAGCGCGACGGCTTCGGCGAGGCCAGCGCCTTCATGAGTTCGCGCCCCACGCGTTCGGCGGGAATGCGCCCAAGCAAGCTCTCCCCCGCCACGGCGCGCATCTGCGCCACCGCCTCGGGATGAACCGTGAACGACGGCAATTCGCAAGCCATGCGGGCCAGCCGGAACACCCGCACGGGCTCATCCCGGAAACTCGTCGGCGAAGCGGGCCGCAGGATGCCTTCCCGCAGATCCGAAAGCGCATCGGGATGCCCGAGAAGGTTGCCGTCCCGATCCTCGGCCAGCGCGTTGATGGTCAGATCGCGGCGGCGCATGTCCTCTTCCAGCGTCCCCTCAAGCGGCATAAATTCCTGACCGCGCAACAAAAAGACCGAAACGCTCTTCCCGACCTTGCGGGCCTCGGGATTCCGCTGTAGAAACGTGGCTTCGTCCGCGTCAAACGCGAAATCATATTCCCGAGGCGTCCGCCCCAACAGGCGGTCCCGAACGGCCCCACCCACCAGATAGACCGGTATCCGGCCCGTTTCCGGCCAATTTTCGATTGCCATGACACACGACTCCACTTTTCGTCTCAACGGCACGGTGCGGCTTCTGCACGAAGGCGTCCACTCCGAACGCCCTCCGCACGACCGCCTCGCCGATCCGTTTCCGGCTGATCACGCGGCCGGCTCCGCCCTCTGGAACGGGCTTCCCGAAGCGGCGTTCACTATGCCGGGCACAAGCACGGCCTGCCCGTATCTCGAACAATTCTTCACTGCGCCGGTTTCCCAGACGGGAAACACTCCCGAAACGGCCAGCGTACCGGCGCCAGTGTATCTGTGCGGCTCCGCCACTTCAAGTATGGATGTCGCCCGGGCCCTCGCCGCGCACGGGCAGCTTCCCGTCTGGGGGAGCGTGCTCGCCCTGAGCCAGCGCAGCGGCCGGGGGCAGCTCGGGCGCAACTGGGTTTCGCCAGAAGGCAACGTCTACGCGGCGCTCCGCCTGCCCCAGAGCCACCCGTTCACGGGCACGGCCGCGGCCCCCGCCGTGGGCGGGCTCATCGCCGAAGCGCTGACCCACATGGGGTTCGACGTTCATATGAAATGGCCCAACGACTTGCTGCGGCGCGAGGAACAGGAGGAAGGCCCCGGCTGGTGCAAGGTCGGCGGCATTCTTCTGGAGGAACGCCCCCTGCCCCCGCATAGGGAAACGCCCGCCGAAAACCTGCTTGTCGCCGGGATCGGCCTGAACCTCGTATCCTCCCCCCCGGCCGCCCTCATGCGGGCGCAGCGCGCCGTTCCGGCGGGGCTCCTCTCTTCTGCAACAAAATCCAATGTCTCGCCGCTTTCCGTTGCGGGACTGTGGATGCGACTTGTGAGCCGTATCTTTTTCTGTTATGTCGAAGAGATTGACGCCAAGGGGAAAAACGCGTGGCGTTCACTTGCTGAACGCCACCTCGCCTTCCTCGGGCAAACGGTCCTTCTGACGGACGGCCCCGACGAACAGGAACGCCACACAGGCATTCTTGAAGGGCTGGACGATTTCGGCGGGTTGCGCCTGCGAAATCGTAAGGGAACAAACAGTTTCCTTTCCGGGAGCCTTCGGTTGGACCGCCCTCCCATGCAGCCGTGACGCGAAGCGCCATGCGCGGCGCCGGGAACGGCCTTCCGCAGCGGTGCGGAGGCGGATCACAGGTGTCCCCGATGCCGTTTCGGGGTGCGTCCTGAACAAGACCGGCTTTTGCCGGGTCTAAACATTTCTTTATTGAAAAGGTTGAAAGCATGGCCGCCAAGACGTTTGAACAGGTACTGGACGAAGTTCGGGGCAAGCCCATACTCGTAGCCAACCGGGGCATTCCGGCACGTCGAATCTGCCGGGCCATCCGTGAACGCTTCGCCGCAGTGCCCGTAATGACCGCCACCGACATCGACAAGGCCGCGCCGGCCGCTTCGTCCGCGCAGGAACTGCTCCTGCTCGGTTCCGATCCTCGCGCGTACCTTGATCTCGATCTCATCATCGCCAAGGCGAAGCAGCGCGGTATCATCGCCATCCATCCCGGCTGGGGCTTCGCGTCGGAAGACGAGCGGTTCCCCCAGAAATGCGAAGAGGCGGGCATCACCTTCATCGGCTCCAAAGCCGACTCCATGAACCTGCTCGGCAACAAGGTGCAGGTCCGCAAGATCGCCAAGCGGCTCGGCATCCCCGTGGTGCCCGGCTCGGAAGGCGCGGTCGACGTGCCCGCCGCACGCAAGGTCGTCGACGAAATCACCCTCCCCATCATGCTGAAGGCTGAGGGCGGCGGAGGCGGGCGCGGCATTTTCCTTGTTCGTGAAAAAAGCGAACTGGAAGATGCCTTTTTTAAGGCCTCCGCCATGGCGCAGGCGTCCTTCGGCAACCCCCGCCTGTATGTGGAAAAGTACCTCGAACAGGTCCGCCACATCGAAATCCAGGTCATCGCCGACCAGCACGGCAACGTGTTCGCCTTTGACGAACGCGACTGCTCCGTGCAGCGCAACCACCAGAAGATGATCGAGGAGAGCCCCTCCCCCGCGCTATCCGCGGAGGTGCGCGCCGAGATGCTGGATGCCGCCGTGCGCGCAGCGCAGGCCGTGGGCTACACGTCGGCCGGCACGATAGAGTTCCTGCTGGACGACCAGATGAACTACTACTTCATGGAAATGAACACGCGCGTGCAGGTGGAGCATTCCGTGACCGAGATGGTAACGGGCACCGACATCGTGCAGGAGATGATCCGCGTGGCGGCGGGCGACCCGCTCACGTTCACGCAGGACGACATCACGTATCGCGGCCACGCCATCGAGTGCCGCGTGAACGCCGAGCAGCCCGAGCGCGGCTTCCTGCCGTCGCCCGGCACCATCTCGCAGATGCACCTGCCCGGCGGCAACGGCGTGCGCGTGGACACGGCGGCGTACGACGGCTACGAGATCACGCCGTATTACGACTCCATGATCGCCAAGGTGATCGTGCATGGGCGCGACCGCACCGAGGCTATCGCGAAGATGCGCACCGCGCTGGAGGAGATGGTGGTGGTGGGCGTGAAGACGAACCTGGACTTCCAGTACGCCATCATGGAGAACGAGACGTTCGCCGCCGGCGCGGCGGACACCAGCTTCATCGACCGCTTCATGAAGGGCGAGGTGTGAGCTGGTAGAACATCATGTCGAACTATGCGACGATTGTTGATAATTCTTAAAAGGAAAGGTTAATATGAATCGCGTTTCACGTAAACTCTGTGCTCTATTTGTTTCGCTGGCGATAATCGTCAGCTTAAGCCCATCATCACGATCTAATGCTTTTGCCGAGGATAATCCTGCTTCGCAAATCGAAACTCACATTCAGGAACCTATAAACAATAATTCTATTGAGGGTCTTTTGATAACCCTCAATAACGAGTCTCCGCATGACCTTTCATTGAGCTCAAACAACCTTGGTGACACGATATCCGAACTCGAAAACATTGGGTTGGGCATCACAGGGCAGCAGAATCTAGAAGATGGTCTAGTTGTACTTACTGCAGAGCCGCCTGACGGCAAAAGCATCACAGAAGCGATGGAAGCGGTAAACACTATATCGGGTATTGTAGCTGTGCAGCCGAATTACACGTATTCGCTCATTGAAGACGTTGAACCGTCCGCATCCTTCTCGGATGAACCAAGCGAACTTTTATTAAAGGGTGCCAGTCAAGCGAATGACCCGTATGCCCAAATTTCGGATTCCTCGAAATCCCCTAACCAATATTGGCTTTACTCTACCGGCCTTATCGAGGCCTGGAACCTTTCTCGGGCAAACCAGGACGTTACTATAGCCTTCTTAGATTCAGGTGCAATGATCGATCACGAAGATCTGTCTAGCAATATTGTACGAAACGCCGCATGGGATGCCTACTACAACAAAGCCCTCACCGAAACTACTGCCCATCATGGAGATAACGGCGGGCATGGTACCCATGTGGCGGGAATAGCTGCTGCGGTTTCCAATAACAACACAGGTATAGCAAGCGCATCCTTCAATGCGAGTATTCTGCCTATCAAGGTGGTAGATGATACATCGAAAAAGAGCAGCAATACCCGCACGCTCGTAGCCGCATATACCAAAATATTCGAGCTCGTCGATAGCAAAACTCTGCCGAATATTCGAGTGATCAACATCAGTATGGGTAGCTATCAAGACAGCGTGAACGATGAATTGCTCAAACGGGTTATTGGAAAGGCACGATACGATTACGGCATTGCAACCGTATGCGCCGGAGGTAATGGCGACAATATGAAGCCTTATACAGCTCCATCGTATCCAAGCGATTTCGAAGATTGCATTGCTGTAACCGCCTTGGAGCCCAACGGAGCCAATGTACCTTGGTCTGATTACAATGAGCACAAAGACATCAGTGCCCCAGGGCGAAATATTTGGTCAACCACCACCACGAACCATGACGACCACATAGGCCCCTATGGAACAATGAGCGGAACCTCCATGTCATCTCCGATAGTAGCCGGAACACTTGCTCTCATGTTTTCCGCTGTTCCAGATGCAACTGTCGACGAAGCTTGCGAGGCGCTGTATGCAACGGCCTTGCCTATTGTTGATGAAATTAATGATCGCAGCGCAACAAGTGGCAGCCACGGTGCCCTCAAGGCAGATGCAGCAATAGAATATCTGCAAAATCACCATGAAAAACACTTTGACGACGTATCTGGGTCAGATTGGTTTTACGAAACGATAAATGAAGCCGTCAATATGGGAATCATGTATGGTTATGCCAGCTCAAACCTTTTTGGACCTAACGACATTATCCTACGTTCGCAAGCGGCTGCAATACTATTCAACTATTACGGTGATACATCTATTTATCCTATGAGCAAGCATACTGACGTTGATCAAACAGAGTGGTACGCGAGCGCCGTCAACTGGGCTGTAGCAACCAATGCGATGTCTGGCTATTACAATACTACTTTATTCGGCACGAACGATCCTCTAACGAGGGAGCAGCTTTGCTGCATTATCGCCAACGTCCAAAATGAGAACGTCGAAACAGCAGATCCCAGCAAGTTCAATCAGCTACCCGACCACAACCTCACAAGCGCATGGGCAAAAGAAAACGTTATTTGGGCCGTTGACAAAGGCATTCTCAATGGTTACCTCGCCAGCGACGGTTCACGCATACTTGACCCAACTGGATACGCAACCCGAGCAGAGGCGGCAGCCATCATCCTTAACGCCATAACAAATGGCGTTATATAGTCGATCAATCAGCCAACTACCACATGAAGGCGATCCATGTTACCGCGTCAGCGCTATCGATCTACAGAACTTTACGTTCTATGTCCACAAAGGCTTTCGGGGCCGCCGATTCCGACAACGATCCCCTGGAGTCGGAATAGCTTAGCTTGTCTAGGCGAAACGGGTTGTCATTTTCAGAGGGAGCTATTTCGTCCTCTGGTTTGTCGACGGGCAGGTGTAATAAGGTACTCACCAAATCCTCGTAGATGGTTTTCGTAAGCCGAGCGAACGCCTCATAAGCTTCCTCTTTATATTCAACAAGAGGGTCACGATGACCAATGGCTCGCAAGCCTATCCCTGCTTTTATATAGTCCATCTCCTGCAGATGACTTATCCAGTGATTATCGATGAGGCGAAGCATAATTTGAGACACCAGATCCTTGAAAACAGCCTCTCCCACCACTTCACGTTTCTCTTGATAAATGTTCACTAAGTATTCTTCAAGCGTCTCCTGGAGAATAATCGGATCGGCCCCTCCATCAACATCGCGCACGGAAAAGTCACTACGCCCCGTGAGTGATGTGACCCACGCATTCATAAGATCGATATCCCAGTCATCAATGGGGATATAAGCAGGGCAGAATTGAGAAAGGGCATCATCCAGCACTTCGCTAATGAGTTGGGGAATTCGATCATCCACATCCTTGCCGTTGAGAATCGCATTGCGCTCGTCGTAGATAGCAATGCGTTGCAGATTTATAACGTCATCATATTCAAGCAAGTTTTTACGCGACGCAAAATGCATAGACTCCACTTGCCTTTGCGCTGCGCCAATCGCTTTCGACACCATGTTGTCCTGGAGCGGCATAGTATCCGGCATTTTACGTTTAGTCATCATGTCTGCGACTGACTTCAGCCGTTCTTTGCCGAATAAACGCAGCAGGTCGTCCTCCAACGAAAGGTAGAACTGGGACATGCCCGGATCGCCTTGGCGACCCGCGCGTCCTCGCAGCTGATCATCGACACGGCGGGATTCGTGGCGTTCGGTGCCAATAACACATAACCCTCCAAACATGCGCACAGCATAACCTTCTCGCGACACAATGTATTCAGCCTCGGCTTTTGCTAACTCTGCAAGCTCAGCAGGTGCATCTTTCGATCCGCAATGATACCGTTCCAAGGCCTCCCGCTCCAGCATCTCGATATTGCCCCCCAACAATATATCTGTACCACGACCTGCCATGTTCGTGGCAATAGTTACTGCGCCCACACGACCTGCCTGAGACACGATTAACGCTTCCTGTTCGGGATTCTTCGCGTTTAGCGTCTCATGAGGCACACCACGCTTATCTAGCAGTGCGCTGAGACGTTCGCTTCCTGCAATTGATGTTGTACCAATGAGAACAGGCTGTCCGACAGCATGGCGTCGCTCGACCTCGTCGGCTACCGCATGATACTTTGCCTCAACTGTTCGGAAAATCAAATCTTCCTTATCATCACGGATAACCGGTTTATTCGGGGGAATGGGAATAACAGGAAGATGGTATATCTGTCGAAACTCGCTATCTTCCGTAAGCGCCGTACCTGTCATACCGGAAAGCTTTTCATAGAGGCGGAAGTAATTTTGAAGCGTAATGGTTGCCAATGTATTGTTCTCAGCCTTTATTTCAACGTGCTCTTTAGCCTCCAAAGCTTGATGAAGGCCTTCCGAGTAGCGACGCCCTTCCATTATGCGCCCTGTGAATTCGTCTACTATCTTCAGTTCGCCTTCGACAATGATATAGTGTATATTTTGCTTGAACAGATACTCAGCACGCAAAGCTTGCTTCAGATGATTTGCCAAAGTACCTGTCATATCAGTGTAAATCTCAAATCCAATTCTTGATTCGACCTTATCTAGCCCCGCCTCAGTTACAAAAATTGTACGTTTGGCCTCATCTAACACGAAATCTTTCCCAGATTCCAGATTGAGCACAGCCTGGGCAAAAATTCGGTACATATTTGCAGGCGCACCGCCTAAACCCGATATAATCAACGGCGTCCGAGCCTCATCGATGAGGATAGAATCAGCCTCGTCCACAATAGCGAAATGATGCCCACGTTGCACGCGATCGCATGCTGAACTCACCATGTTGTCACGCAAATAGTCAAATCCGAATTCCGAGTTAGTACCGTAGGTGACCGCCGCCCTATATGCAGCTTGTCGCTCAATCGGCAACATGCCATTTTGTATTAGACCGACATCCATATCAAAAAAGCGGTAAACTTTCCCCATCCATTCGCTATCACGAAGCGCTAAATAATCATTTACTGTCACTATATGCACATTCTCGCCCGATAAAGCATTAAGGAATCCTGCAGCGGTAGAAACAAGAGTTTTGCCTTCACCGGTCTTCATTTCGGCGATAGAGCCGTCATTTAGAGCCATGGCACCTATCAATTGCACGTCAAAATGCCGGAGTCCAATAGTGCGATAGCTAGCTTCACGCACCAATGCGAACGCAAGAGGAAGGACGCTGTCTAAACTTTCGCCCCGTAAAATTCGTTCACGAAGCGCATTAGCTTGTCGGCGCAGCTCGATATCCGTCCATGTTTGTACCTCAAACTCCATGTCATTGATAATGTTTAACGTATTTCGATAGTCTTTCAAACGCTTTTTATTGCCGGCAGTCAGCAGTTTTATGAGCCCGTTAGACATAACCAAATTTTCCTTCTATTTATGCGAACGCTATGCACCAGAGTATGTTTAGCAAAAATATGCAAAATCCCCTCGTGCGTATACGCAAGAGAGAATTTTGCACGACGAAGCCTTCTGCGACAGCTTGCTTGAGCTAAAGGCTTGCAGGACGATTATCGATTAACAACCGCCCCATAAGCCTGCTCGAATCACCCCGTGGTGGGGGCTTTTCAGCCCCCACCGTTCGCTCATTTACTTACGAACATATGGGCAATACTGCAAATGAAAACTTAGAGGATGCTATCGATTTTCTCAGGCTGATAGTTCACAGCCATAGCAGCCACTTCAGCACGGGTGATGACACTCGAAGGGTTCAGAACGCCACCGTTACCCATAACCTTGTTCGCAGCAGCCCAAGCAACGCTTTCCTTGGCCCAATCCGAAACAGCGGAGCCGTCAGGGAAGGAAGCAAACGTAGCATCTACGTCTACAGCCTCGAAATCACCCAAGACCTTTGCGTAGTTAGCAAGCATAGCTGCGAACTCCTCACGCGTAATGCTCTGTTCAGGCGCAAAGGTACCATCACTGTAGCCATGCACAACACCAGCCTTCGCAGCCCAACCAAGAGCTTGCGCGTAATACATGCCCTTGTCGACATCAGAAAACTTGGTCGCATAACCGCTGAAATCGTTAACAGTACCCTCTTGATAAGTCTTGCCACCAGCCATATTGTACAGAACGCAAGCAACATCAGCGCGAGTGATGCTATTATAAGGACCGAAAAGCTTGGTACCGTAATAGCCCTTCATATAGCCAAGTTCTTCCGATGCCGCATCGTAAACCGACTTCGCAAACCACGCATCGTTCGGCACGTCCGCAAAGACCTTTCGATCGCTAACCGTAGCAATCGTCATCAGCGAAGGAGCAAACTGGTAGTTGCTAACATCCTCGTTCTGCGCAACCATCACCTGGTAGGTGCCGACCTCAAGCATCTCCTTAACATCCTTGAACTCACCGTTGACAAGATACTTATAGCTAAGCTTGTAAGTATCAGTCGGAAGGGCCTTGTAGATCTCGGTTCCATCCGGAGCAACCGCGGCCAGATATTCAATAGCAGGGGTAATCGCTTCGCCCGTATAAGCGATAAACGACTCACCCTCGCTGAACTCAACCGTATTGACAACACGCACATCGCTAATGTTGATCGGCGCAACAACAACATTAATCGAAGAAGCATTGGTCAACGTGTACACGCTACTCGTCACGCTAATTTGATACGCTCCAGCATCCACGATCTCGGTAACCGGTTTTCCTTCTTTAGTCACCTTGACCTCATAGTCGGTTCCCTGAGTCAGAACATTGCCCTTGGAATCCTTCAACACTACCTCAATGGAGTCCAGCAGATTAGAACCGTCAAACGTGGCATTGATGGAGCCATCCCACACCGTCTCATCATACTTGAAGAACAGGGAGGCGTCAGCATCGATCTCTCCAGCGATCACATTCACCTTCATTTGAGCGCTACCGCCCAAAGCATACTTCGTAGCCGCCGCATCAACCTTCACCTTGAGAATCCAAGTGCCAGGCTTCTTGAGATCGTCGATCGTAGCGCTATTGCCATCGGCATCGGTCACGGTAATGGTGTACTGCTTCTCGTCAAGATCTTTACCATCCGTTCCCTTGACGGCAATCTTGGATACATCGATGAAAGAGTCTTTGTCGGTAAGATTCACGTCCTGATCGCTAAAAGGATTGCCTTCGTACGTGATGGCAGCGTTAGCAGCGACTTTATCAAACGTGACATCTTTGGAGTTAATGACGTTCTTATTATTGCTCGCAGGAGACACCGTGTACGTGTAAGTGGTGTTATTGCCGAAAACCAAGCTGCCGTCGGCCGCGGACTTGAAATCAACCTTCACCAGACCTGTGCCAGGCAAGTCGCCAATCATTACCTCTTCGGCAGTAGGGGCAGGCGCAGCTCCCTCCATGTCATTGATGACAATGTCAGTAGCCGCAAGATCGAGGGCGCCGATAGAAAATGCAGCCTGAGCATGGGAGCCGGCGTAGATCCCCATACCGTCGATAACAGCAACATAGTTACCAACGTTTTTGGGGTCAGTCTGATCCCCACTCATATCCCCACCAGCGAGATAGTATCTCACCGTATAGTCAACGCCAAACTCGAGCGCTTTGCCGTCAACGGCAACGCCAATTTTCTGCACAGCACCATTGTAGGTGAACGTCGTATCGGACACGTCAGTGAGGTCTTTCTCATTGACCTCATATACAGAGGCACCCGAAAGAGATCCGGCCACAATGCTGAACTTTGCGAGAGCCTCGCCGCCAGCATACTCGCCATTTACCGCAGTCACCTTTGCCACATAATTGCCAACAGCAGTGGGGTTATCAATCGGATTGCCAGTTGGATTGCCATCTTTATCAGCGAGGAAATAGGTAATTTTGTAGTCATCGCCAGTCACATCCACCGGGGCGCTTTCAGCAGGAGTAACCTCGGTCGGCACCAGATAAGTCTCGGAACTCGCTGCAAACTCAAAATCAGTAACAGCATTCCCCTTGTTATCAATCGCCTTGGTTACTTTGCCTTGGCTGAAAGCCTCGACCGGATCAACCGCCAAAAGGTCGATGTTGTCATCGACCGTCGTCTCCGGTGCCACTTCGTCTGCAAATGCAACCGCGGGCACCATGCCAATCGCGAGGGCGCCAACCAGAGTAGCGCTTACAATCTTGCTACTTGAGGCCCCCCCCCTGGCAATTTTCATTGTTGACGCAAGCTGTCATACTTCGTCTCCTTTCAACACCTACTACAATAGCTGACACTCTTCGACGCATACCTAGACGGATTTTACCTTATGGTAATGGCCGCTATAGAAACCAGAATAAAGCGCACCAATACTGATAAAGCTGCATCGTTATTTGAGATTATACTCTCAAACCTAACCTAGCTCTTTAAGAATATCGCATTATGGAGAGAATATGAAGCGAATGTATAACGAGGCCAATCAGTTTGCCGATCGGGCGCTCAAAGGAACCCTACGTGCTCTCGATCGCTTTTTTCAGTATTCGCACTAACAAATTCTAAGCGTCTATTTTTGGCAGCATACAAATGATAGCGCTCGTGTGAGACATCTAATATAACATGTTGTCCCTTTTCGATCGCCTTCAATTTGCATATAGCCTCACGCTATCGCACCATAAACCCATACTCAAAGCTTTTGGAATGGGCATCAAAGAATGAATGGGCATCAAAAAGGACAAGAAGTAGAATAGAATTAGTTTTACATACTACTTTTATCATCGAATAACGAGGCATGCATATGTTGAACACTCCACAACCCGCTAAGCCCGAGGACGTTGCCGACGAGGTTTGGGCCCAGATGCTTGCCGCGTCGCCGGTGGAGGCGCGTCGGCTGATCCGCTCGGGAGACTTCACGGCGCCGACGAGCGGCCTGTGCCCCGGCTACGCGCAGGCGAACCTCATCGTGCTGCCCCGCGATCAGGCCTACGACTTCCTGCTGTTCGCGCAGCGCAACCCCAAGCCTTGCCCGCTGCTCGAAGTGACCGAGGTGGGAGCGCGCGAGGCCACCATCTGCGCCACCGACTGCGACATCGCCACCGACTTCCCGCGCTACCGCATCTACGAGCACGGCCAGCTGACAGCCGAGGTGGAGAATGTCGAGGACTACTGGCGCGACGACCTCGTGTCGTTCGTCATCGGCTGCTCGTTCTCGTTCGAGAGCGAGCTCATCGAGGCCGGCATCGAGATCCGCCACAACACCATGGGCTGCAACGTGCCCATGTACCTGACCGGCGTGCCGTGCACGCCCGCCGGCAGCATGAGCGGCAACATGGTCATGTCGATGCGCCCCATCCCGTATAACCAGGTGGTGAAGGCGGTGCAGATCTCCGGTGCCATCCCCAAGGTGCACGGCGCGCCCATCCACATCGGCGACCCCGCGGCCATCGGCGTGCGCGACCTGGCCCATCCCGAGTTCGGCGACCCCGTGGACATCCGCGTCGGCGAGGTGCCCGTGTTCTGGGCGTGCGGCGTCACGCCCCAGTCCATCGTCATGAACAGCAAGCCACCGTTCGCCATCACCCACGCCCCGGGATGCATGCTCATCACCGACACGAAGAACATCGACCTGAAGGAGTAGTGGATTGTACCGTATCGACCTCAACAGCGACCTGGGCGAGAGCTTCGGGCGCTATACGCTCGGGCTCGACGACCAGATCATCCCGCTCGTCTCCAGCGCGAACGTGGCGTGCGGGCAGCATGCAGGCGACCCGATGGTTATGCGCGACACCGTGCGCATGGCAGCGGACGCCGGCATCGCCATCGGCGCTCACCCCGGCTACCCTGACCTGCAGGGCTTCGGCCGCCGCGACATGCACCTGTCGCCCGACGAGGCCTATTCGTACATGCTGTACCAGATAGGCGCGCTGCAGGCATTCTGCGCCGCCGCCGGCGTCCCACTGCGGCACGTGAAGCCGCACGGCCAGCTGTACAACCACGCCGCCATCGACCCGGAGCTTGCCGCCGCACTCGCCCAGGCGGTGCGCGACGTGGACGACCGACTGGTGCTCGTGGGCCTGGCGAACAGCGCGCTCGTGGACGAGGGACGCAAGATCGGCCTGGTCACCGCCGAGGAGTTCTTCACCGACCGCAACTATACGGATGAAGGCAAGCTGGTGAGCCGCAACGACCCCGCCGCGCTCATCCGCAACGAGGAGGAAGCCATCGAGCGGGTGAAGAACGCTATCCGCGACGGAGCCATCCTCTCCGTGAACGGCAAGCTCATCGGCCTGCACGCCGACACGATCTGCGTGCACGGCGATTCCCCCACCGCGCTGGCCTTCGTGCGCCGAACCCGCGAGGCCCTGGAAGAGGATGGCATCGCCATCAAGCCCGTGGGGGGGCGCTAGGCAGCAGCCGCGCCGCTCGTTCGCGACGCACCGGGCTCGCCGCACCGCCTGCCCACGGCCCCGCCGCACCCTCCAACGCAAGATGCCCGCCGGAACGGCGGGCATCTTGCGTTTCGAAAGGGAGCATCCCCGCATAGGAAAGCCGCGCCGACTCACCTTAGCTTCCCGGCGCGCCAGTCTCCTCTATCCTCCGATGAGCGCCTGGAGCGATGCCAAGAAGCTGGACATGTTGCGGTAGCACATGAACAGCGTGATCACGATGATCACCACGCCCGCGCAGTTCGCGAAGATGTGGTTGCGCCACTTGCCCAGGTCCTTGCCGTTCGCGCAGTAGATCACGAAGAACGCCATGATGGGCAGCAGGATGGCGTTGGCCGCCTGCGCCACCAGGATGAGCTCGGTCGGGCTCTTGCCCAGCGCGACTGCCATGATGCAGCCGGCCAGAAGCACGATGATCCAGATGAGCTTGAAGCGCAGGTCCTTCGTCGTCTTCTTCCAGCCCAGCACGCCGTTCACCGCGTACGCGGCCGAGAACGACGCCGTGATGGCGCTCGAGAAGCCGGCAGCCAGCAGGCCCAGGCCGATCAGCCACGTTGCCCACGAGCCCAGCAGCGGCTGCAGCGCCAGCGCCATGTCCTTGCCGTTGGTCACCACGGTGTCGGTGCCGTAGATGTTGGCGGCAGCGCAGATGAGGATGGCCATGGAGATAATGCCGCCCAAGCCGATGCTCAAGATGGTGTCGAAGCGCGCGTCGGACACCTGCTCGGGATCCTTGAAGCGCTCGGAGGCTCCGGAGGCGTGCAGGAACAGGTTGTACGGCACGATGGTGGTGCCGATGAGGCCCACGGCCGTGAGGATGCCCTTCGAGCCTTCTTCGGGCAGCGTCGGCACGAACAGGCCCGTGGCGATGGCGCCCCAGTCGGGCGACGACGCGATGGCCGTGACGAAGAACACCACGCCCATGAACACGACGATGGCCGTGAGGATGACCTCGACCACCTTGTACGATCCGATCCACATGGCGATGAACGCCAGCAAGCCCAGCACGATGACGATGGGAATCATCGGCACGTCGGGCAGCACGGCTTGGATGCCCAAGATGCCGCCCGTGATGTTGCCCGTCTCGTAGGCGATGTTGCCCACGAAGATGGCGATGATAACAATCACGATCGCAATCCACATCAGCGCCTTGTTGGGAATACGATCGCGGATGTTTTCACCCAGTCCCTTGCCCGAAACGATGCCCACGCGCGACGCCATCTCCTGGAAGATAATGGTGGCCACCGTGGCGAACAGCAGCGCCCACAGCATGGTGTAGCCGTAGCTTGCGCCGGAAACCGTGCACGTGGTGACGGTGCCGGGCCCGATGAAGCCGGCCGCCACGAGCGCGCCAGGTCCGACGTTCTTGAACTTCTGAGCCAATGAGCTGCTCATGCCCTCTCCTTTCCCTTCTCGACCATAAGAGGCAGAAATGCCTGCTCCCATGATCCCCCTTGCACGTTTCGCCTTGGTTGCGAAACGCGTCAGCGAAACCTGCGGTGCGGTTCGCCCCGCAGATTCGTCTACTTTAGCAGAACGAAGGACACGCGTATATGGAAGAACGGCACGGTGTCGCCGGTTGGCAGCGACACCGTGCCGAACGCAACGTGCGAGGGAAGGCTTCTTTCCGTGGGAGGCTTTCTCCTGCTTCCGCTGCCGCCTACGGCTCGGGGCGGAACAAGGCCAGCAGACGGTCGATGAAGGTGGCCTTCGTGGAACCGTCTTGGGAAGCGGCAGGACCACCTTCGTCGTCAGGCTCGTCATCCACAGCCTCCACTCCCTCCACCACGTAGACGAACTGCACGTCGTCCACAGCTTCGTTCGCGGGATCGACGAAGGAGTGCGCGACGAAATCGGCGCCCAGCTTCTCGTCGATGGCCTTCTGCAGCTC
>OLRX01001718.1_pt1 | contig 15532 bp, 16 predicted proteins | sample 1672991 | NCBI WGS metagenome assembly OLRX01 (sample SAMEA3136744, study PRJEB25190) | human gut metagenome | biome: human gut; feature: human-associated habitat; material: faeces | place: Austria | collected 2013
CTCCACATTTTCCGCGCCGGGGGAGATGGTCATGCCGGACTCGTCCTGCCAGATCTTCTTCACCCTCAGCTCAGTGGGCTGGTTGGGGATATACATGGCGCCGGAGGTGGTGAGGAAGTGTACTGACGCAGAAGCAACAGTGCCATCGCCAAGCACTCCGTTCGAGAGCATTTCTCGTTTCACATCGTCCACAGTCATGCCGTCCTTCACCCACACAAAGTAATAGGGCTCTGTGTCGATATTCGTGTATCCGGTTGGCGGTTTGGTCTCCTTCAAGCAGTAGAGGGTGTTGTCCTCAAAGTTGAAGTTCTCAAAATGCTCGTCCTGGTCCCGGGTCAGGGTGAACTGGCCGTTCTCGTCTGTGGTGAGATCGTTCAGCAGAGTCTCCCACCCGGTGTCCTCCTTATACACATCCAGTTGGAACACCGCCCCGGGCAGCAGCTTGCCGTAGTTGGTGGCGTCCACCTTGTAGAGGGTAAGGACCCTTTTTGTGGCGATGGCGGAGGAGGAGGTATCCTCCAAGGTGACGTCGCCGCTGCCGCCGCTGCCTGCGCCGCCGGTGAGGTGGGCCTCGTTTTTGATATGCAGGTCGCCCGCCGCCGTGCCCCGGTCGATGACGTACTCATAGACCAGCACGCAGGCCGTCTCGTCCGGCAGATTGAAGGTCAGCACATACTCCGTCTCGTCATAGGTATAGGCGTACAGGCTGGAGTCGATTTCCCTTCCGCAGTTGTTTTCCTGCGTCGGGTCGTAGTGGTACAGCTTCACACTGGACGGCATGAACTCCGCCCCCGCCGCGCTGCCCGCGTCCAGCTTGTCCCACAGGGTGATAAACTCCATGTCCGGGACCAGGTCTTTCGCCCCGGCGTTGATGACGACGGCGTACCGGATGGTGTTAGACAGGATTGGGTTGCCTTCGCTGTCCAATATGGGGTCCCCACTGGCGTCATATTGGCGGAGCTGTTCGCCGGACTTTTTGATATCCGGCACCTCCCGCTCCACGGTCACGTCTGTTGTGTCGCTCTCGCTGCCCCAGGTCACTTTGTTGCGGTAGAGGTGGCTCTCCAACCCGGGATCTTCCGCCCAAAGGGGGTCGTCTTTGACGGAAAGGTCGTAGTACACCGCCAGAACGTGGTGCTGCCCGTCCCCGTTGTAGCCGTCGTCGATGGTGAAGGTCACCGGGGTGGTGCCGTCCGGCTTGGTTTCGCCCACTACGGCGTGGATATGCTCCGAGGCTTTGTAGCCGGAACCATTCGTATCGTACTCATACCAGTCGTTGCCGTAGAAAGCCATCTTCACCGAATCTTCCACCAGCGTGGCCCCCCTGGGGATCAGGTCGACCAGCGTAATATCGCCCTGGGTGCTTGCATCTGTGTGGAGCAGCAGGCGGTAGTGGATGACACCGCCGGACGCCTCATAGTCGATGGTGATGGAGTCGCCGGTGTAGCTGCTGCCGCCCTCTCCGGTGATGCTGGCCTGTTTTTCCAGCTTTTTGGGCGGCTCGTAGGTGGTGCTGGACTCGCTGTCGTGGCCGGGGATGCTGCCCTTGTTGCGGATGGTATAGGTCCCGTCCCCGGTGAGCTTGGTATAGTCCACCTGGGTCTGGTACCGCAGCTCAATGGTCTGGCCGGTGACCTTGTCCTTGGCCGCGTCCAGGAATTTCACCTGGAAGCCGGTGAGATGGTTCTCGTTTGTAAAATCGGTGATGGGGTTGCCCTGTGCGTCGCAGATCTGATAGTCCGTCCCCCGCTCCAGCGTTGTACCGTTGACGGTGACGGTCAGTTTGTCCAGCAGGGCGGCGGTGATGTAGTGGCTGCCTGCCACCTCCTCTCCGTCCAGAACTGCGCCGGTCAGGGTGTCGGTGTAGGTCAGCTCGTCCAACTCCACATCCGTCTTAGGCACCGTGACGCGGGATACCCATTTGTAGGTCCCCACCTCGTCCGTGGAGGTGTTCTGGTCCAGGCCATCGAAGCTCTTTCCTACGTTGTAGTCCTGGGTCTGGCCGGTGACATTGCCGCCGGCCTCATAATGATCGTCGTCGTCCTCCAGCTCCGCCTTGTTGGACACGGTCCAGGACTGGCCCGGTTCCCCCTGGGGCGCGTCGGTCTCGTAGGTGATGGTGTAGCTGTCGCTGGAGCCCGCTGGGAAGGTGTAGGGCAGGGTGATGGTCTGGCTGCTCCCGTCCGAGCCGGTCATGGTGATGGCCGTACCCGCCGGGATGCTGACAGTCTCACCGTCGATGGTCATGGCGTCTTTCAGGGTATAGCCGCCGATATCCTGCTTGTCCGGGTTCAGCGTTATGGTCCACTGGATCTTTCCGCTCCCGCTGTTGTAGTTGCCCCACTTCTGGAGCATCTGCTGGGAGATGGTCACAGTGACCCCGCTGTTATTGCTATCGCCGCCGCTGGTGCCGGTAGCATTGTTGTTCACGCTGGACGCCCCTCCGGCGTCGCTGGTCTCTCCCGGCGTGGCGGTGTAGGTGACGATGTACCCCTCTCCTGCCTCTAGCTTGGGCAGATTGCTGATGGTGAACTTCTCCGGACCGCCCGTCCAGGCAGTGCCAAATTCCGGGGTGTAGCCGGTAACCTCCTCCTGTGTTCCGTCCGCCTTCACCTTGACAATCTGGAAGCTGCCCTTGTCATAGGCAACGCTGGTGTTGCCGGTGCCGAAGCTGTCGCTGATGGTCACGGTGTCTTCCGTCCCCTTTGTGGTGGAGACGTTGACCGTATAGTGGAGCTTCCCGTCCTCCTTGTTGTAGGAGCCCTCCTTCTCCACACGGATATCCGTGGGCGAGGCGCTGGGCTTTACCGTGATGGTGCCGCCATCACCGCCGAACTCGATCTCCTGCTCGCCGCCGCCTGAATCAGTGGAGAGAGTGCCCTCAAAGCGTATCATACCATTGAAAGGCTTGTCGTCCGCAAAAGTATCGTTAAACGTGATGGTAATCAAGCCGTCCGTCCCGATGACGTAGCTACCCACCGAGGTCTGACCGTTGTACACGGTGCCCGACTCCTCCTGGGACAGGCGGATGCCCTCCGGAAGCTGATAGTGGATGGTCTGGTTGTCCGCGCCCACGGTGTTGGCAGGGATGGTGTAGTTGATCTCCACCTGCACAGAGTCCCCATCGGTAAATTCCGTGCCGGACACCCACTGGCCGTTTTCCAGTTTGGAGACGGTTACACTAGTAATATTGTCCGCAAAATTATGGCTGCTACTATCCTCCGCTAGTGATGCCACTCCTGTTTTGGAAGACGTCAGTATGGCATTGGATGCAGAAGGAACAAATCCCTCTTTCTCTACAATCGCCCAACTGGTAGCATCCTCAGGAATTTCCTGTAATAGTCCTTCTAATACCTCGTCAGACCAAAACAACTCGACAAAATCAGTCGCATGACCTTGTGCGCTTCTCAGAGTTCCGCCACTGCCAAAGGAAATAATCAAGGTTCCTTTCTGATTTTTGTCGCCCGACCAGTCTAAAACAATCTCCGTATGTTGAACCGTCTCATATTGCGTCTCACCACGATCCCCCTGCTCAGACGCGAACGTCTCGGACGGTTCATCTGCCGCCTCCGCATTAGAATCAGTGGATGTGACATAAGAACATGTCACAATAGGAGTATTGTGTTGGGATGAGAAAACCAGTGTAGCACCAACTGTCTGCATAGTTTTTCCTTGATAACGGAAATTAGAAATATTCGCCGTCACAAAGTCCGCATTACTGTCTGTCGCTATCGAATCACCAGCCAGTTCTTCCCTATCCTCAGTTTCTTCCACCGAGGGCGTATCCTCCGGCTGAACCATTTCCGCCTCATCCATACTGTCGGAAGGAGACAGCTTCTCAACAGATAGCTCTTCTGAAATATCAGGTGTTTGCTCCTGTCCTGATTCTTCAGTGTCCAAACCCACCTGATCATCCACACCGAGTCCTGCGTCTTCTGCCGACTCAACAGGGGCATCCCCGCTGGATACTTCTTCACCCGACGCAATCTCTTCCGGCATAGTTTCTGTTTCCGTGGGAAGGGAGTCCGGCATTTCTTCCTCAACGATTTCCGTACGATACCGGTCCACACCGTTGATCCACGGCAAGGTAAACTGCGTAGATTGGCCTTCCGATAGTGTAAACCAATAGCAGACAACACCATCTTCGTCATACTCCCGGTGAAGCTTGATCGCCTGTCCATCCACATCTTCAATAACGGCAATGCCATCCTCATCAAAACCAAACTGGCTTTCATCCAAACCGGCATTATCGCCATCGGCAGATAAAACAAAAAATGTTTCCTCTCTGTCACCCTCGGCCTCAGCATAGATCTCTGTGTCAATCGTTTCGCCTAAAACAGCCTCAGACAGTGTAGCTGTCACTTCTAATGTGCTGTGTTCCATTGTGATCGCTGGTAAAATTAGCAGGTAGGTGGTCACAAACACCACCACTGCCGCCATGCCGGTCACGATTCGCAACCACCATCGGCGTTGCCTCTGGACTTGCAGAAACCCCAATGCCTGGGTCAGAAGATTCTTCTGATCCATTGGCATATCCTCCTTTCTATTTACTGCAAAGGGCCGAAACCGTTCATAGGCCAGACCCGAAATACAAGTTCCCCTACAATCTGTTCCTCTGCCACGCAACCAACGGTACTGTTGCGGCTATCTGAGGAAGTAGAACGATGATCACCCATCACAAAAATTCTACCCTCCGGTACCTGATAGGGCAAATCAATATCGCATTCCCCCAGGGCCTTCTCAGTTAAATAGGGTTCGTTCAATAATTCGCCGTCAATTAAAACATTCCCGTTCTCATCAATATCCACCCACTCACCGGGCTGCGCGATAACTCGCTTGACTAAAATCTTGTTGTTGAACCAGAATGCGATAATGTCACCCCGTTCAAAATCCCTTCCCTTCACGGATACAACTATGTCGCCGTCAGCAAGGGTCGGTGTCATAGATGAGCCATAGATCCGCAAAACGGGCAAAAACAGCGTGGCTACTAAAACAGCCACAGCGGCTACGGTAATCAGCGTATAGATCGTGCTGCGCAATACCTGGCTGTATCGCCGACGATAGGTCTCTCGTTTCAATTCTTCTTCCAACTGCATTACCGTGGGGGACTGTTCCGGAAAAATTGGTTTCGTCATTTTTCCCTTCATTGCTTGCCTCCAGACGCAAGCAATTCCTTCAGTTCCTCATGTTCCTCATGTTCCTGATAAAATCGTTGCAGCCGTTTTGAAATATCCGTCCAATAGGCTTCGGATTTCTCTTTTGCTTCTTCCTCCATTGCCTGACACTTCCGCCGGGTTTCTTCCTCCATCATTTTTGCCGCATTCGCAGCATCCCTAAGCTGCTCATTGACCCTTTGACGGGTTTCAGATTCCAACTGAGCGCAGGCCGTCTCACGCCTTGCGCAGACCTCCTCAATATTCGCACTGCGCTGACGAATATTTTCCAAATATTGTTCAGCCGCTGTCTGGGCAGCGTCAAAAACACCACTGAGCTGCAAAGCCGCCTCCGCAATAGAACCGGCCTGCTCAATATGAAGCTGCCGGTCCTGCAACGTTGCTTTTGTTGTTTCCAACTCCGCTTGCAGAGCGTCCCGCTCGCGGCTAACAGAAATCAACAGTTCCAGCAGGTCTTTCCGGCTCAGTTTCCGCAGTTCCCGATCTGTCACAGCGGTAACCTCCCTTCCTTTCAAGGTGCGCAGGATGGTGTCGAAAGCAGACTTTTTGAGCCAAATATTGTAGAATAAGAATGGACTGTTGTGCAGAGCTTTCCACACTATATACGGGGTGGCATGGCAGCTGTCTAACTATATCTTGAATATGTTATGTAAGTGCACAGACGGTTTTGAAGGTCTACCCTCAAAACCAAAAAAATTCACGTTTTGAGTCACAATTTTTTGTCTACAAGGTTGCCCCACTTTAAAAAGGTACTATGAACAACCCCTAACTCAGCAGCTGCAGCTCTCGCCGTAATTTCCCCCCTCCGGAATTTCTCCCACAGGGGCGGGAAGGTATCCGGGATGGGTTTCTTCTCCCGACCGAACCGGACACCTCGCGCCTTAGCCGCCGCAATGCCCTCCGCCTGCCGCTGCTTGATGTTTTCACGTTCCACCTGTGCTACATAGCAAAGGATTTGCAGCACTATATCCGCAATGAAGGTACCAGTCAAGTCCTCAGCTTTCTGCCGGGTGTCCAGAAGCGGCATATCCAGCACCACGATGTCTGCCCGCTTTTCTTTAGTAATAATCCTCCACTGCTCCTGGATCTCCCCATAATTTCGCCCCAGCCGGTCAATGGACTTGACCACTAATACATCATCGGGCCGCAGTTTCCGCAGCAGCCGTTTATATTGAGGCCGCTCGAAGTCCTTTCCGCTGAGCTTGTCCAGAAAAATATTTTTCTCTGGGACGCCAAACTCCTGCATAGCAATCAGTTGGCGCTCCTCGCACTGGTCCTTGGTCGATACACGGACATATCCGTACAATTCACTCATTTTTATGCCTCCTACACGTTTTTTCTATTTCATTGTATAGGATGGGCATTTTACACAAGAAATTTGCCGAGATTGCAGTATATCCGCAGCATCATTTGGAGCAACAGAAGCCAAAACTCTGTTTGAAGATTGTAGTATTGATAGAGGGAGAACCGAGGGAAAAGTCACGATAGCAAGCACAGCCAGCGAGTACCCACTGGCGGATTTTCGATTTAGGGGGATCCCTGCCCCTAAACCGAAAAATGCTTGCTGGGATAGTCCCAGACCCTTATGAGAATGGAGGCGGCAGCATGGCAAACCGAAAACGGAATATCCAGATGAAATTCTGGGTCACGGAGGAGGAAAAGCGGCTCATTGACGAGAAGATGAGCCAGCTCCCCACCCGGAGATATGGCGCCTACCTGCGGAAGATGGCGATAGACGGGTACATCATCCAGGTGGACACCACTGACATCAAGGAGATGACGAAGGCCCTGGGCTCCATCGGCCGGAACATCAACCAGATCGCCCGGAGGGTCAACGCCGGCGGCCCCGCCTATCAGGCCGACATGGAGGAGATCCGGGAAAGGCTGGACCAGATATGGCAGTTACAAAGACGCATCCTATCAAGTCAACGCTGAAAGCAGCCATCGACTATATCTGCGACCCGGCCAAGACGGACGGGAAACTGCTGGTGTCCTCCTTCGGCTGCACCGCTGAGACCGCCGACATTGAATTTGCATGGACCCGCCGCCACGCCATCGACAAGGGGACGCACCTGGGCCGCCACCTCATCCAGGCGTTTGAGCCTGGGGAGGTCACGCCGGATGAGGCCCACCGGATCGGCATGGAGCTGGCGCGGGAGGTCCTGGGCGGCAAATATGAGTTTGTCCTCACCACCCACATAGACAAGGACCATGTCCATAATCACCTGATCTTCAACGCGGTCAGCTTCCAGGACTACAAGCACTATCACTCCAACAAGCGGAGCTATCACTTTATCCGCCGCACCAGCGACCGGCTCTGCAAGGAGCATGGCCTGTCAAGGGCAAGAGCTACATCGAGCACCAGGCGGAGCAGAACGGGACCAGCTACAAGGCGAAGTTGCGCTCCGCCATCGACCGGCTCCTTCCCACCTGCGCCGGCGTGGAGGAGCTGCTCCTCCGACTCCAGCGGGAAGGGGACGAGATCAAGCGGGGGAAATACATATCTGCCAGGGCCCCAGGCCAGGAGCGGTTCACCCGGCTGAAAACCCTGGGCGCCGACTACACCGAGGAGGCGCTGGCCGCCCGGATCGCCGGAAGACCCAGGCCCTCCCGCCAGCCGAGGCAGCGCGCCGGGAAGGTCAGCCTGCTCATCGACATCCAGAACAACCTCAAAGCCCAGCAGAGCACCGGCTACAAGCATTGGGCAACCATCGAGAACCTGAAACGGGCCGCCGAGACGCTGAACTTCCTGACGGAGCACGGCATCTCCAGCTATGAAGAACTGGCCGAGCGGTGCGACGGGACGGCGGCCGCCACCGCCAGGGTGAAGGCGGACCTCCGGGACACGGAGGCACAGATGGAGCGGCTGACCCTGACCATGAAGCACGCCGCCACCCAGCGGCTCCGGGCTGAGATGGACGAGCTCACCGCCAGAAGGGCCGCCCTGCGGACGGAATACCAGAAGGCGCAGAAGGAGGAGCGGGAGTACGACACCCTCCGTCAGAATGTGGACGCCCTGCTGGAACAGCCGGGAGAGGCGAACCAGCAACGCCGGCGGAGCAAGGAGCTGGAATAAAGCCGGTTGTGCGCCTTTGACAGACTTTTCAAAAGGCCCTGGGCGCGAGCCGTGTTTGACTGTATAATGGAGGCAGGAATGGAGGTGTGACCATGACAAGAAGCGAGGCCATCAAAGACTTTTTCCGAAAGACGGTGCTGCCTGTTGCCATCGCCGGACTGCTGTACTGTATTTTCAAATCCACCTGCATGAGAAACGGAGAGCTGGACCTTCTCTGGCTCTGGATCCTCTACGGCCTGCCCTTTGGGCTCCATCGGATGCGCGTCTGGATCGTGCCGGGCGGGGGCTCCCTGGGCGGCGGCGCCGCGCTGTTCGCCCTGAACTTCATCATCGGCGGCCTCATCGGGGGCTTCGTCCTGGTGTGGCGCCTGCTGGTGGCGGCATGGTACATCCCCCTGACGGTTTACCGGCTGATCGCCAGGTGACCGCGCCATGGAAATGTGGAAAACGGCCCCTTTCCACCCCTAAATCGGAGGCGGGAGGCCCGCATGGGAAATCATAAGGGCGGCTCCCGGAAAAGCCGCCACAGGGGAAATTTCAGCCGGTTCTCAACCCTTATCCCCACACTTTTTCGAGCGTGCGGACAGGTAATGGGGACAGGCGATGAGCGTTGCCCGGAAACTCTGCTTGCAAGTACGCTGGCATTTCCGGCAAAGGTCGTTGTACGTTACCCGCCCCCGTTCATTGAGGAAGAAAGACAGTTCCAGCTTCCTCTTTTTCGGCATTCTCGGCATGGTGCCTCCTTAAACAAAAATCCGCCCATTTCAGCCGTAACAGCCGCAATAGACGGATAACAGATTTTAGTGTTGTGTTTCGGGGCGATTTTCAAGGGAAAAGCGGCCATAGAGCCGCCCGGAAATCCCCCGTAGTATTACGGATAGGGTAGACTATGCCCTATCGGATTGTTGTGTTTCGGTATCAATTCGGTGTTCATTTTCGCCGGTTCTCCCTGATGTCGTTCCTGCCCCTGGCTCTCACAACGGCGTTTCGCTCCCTTTGGTACGCTCGTTGCGGTCATGGTTCCTCCATTTCCCTGCCGCAAGTCGTTGCGCTACATCGCCGAGGAGCATATCCCATACAGGCCGGTCATTCGATTGGAATAATCCATCGATGAACTAAGCCCATTATGGCACATTTTTGAGCCTTCTCCCGTATATCCACAAAGTAGGAAAACCGTCCCAAAAACGAAAATTTCCACGATTGCGGAACGGGTATGGTATAATGGGATGGACGGCGGCAGCCAGCCGCAGGAAGGAGCGATGTATCTATGAAAACCCGCATTTCCGTACAGGAACGCCTGAAAGATTTACGGGTGGAACGGGGCTTAAATCTGGAAGAACTGGCGCAGGAAACCGGCATTTCAAAATCAGCCCTCGGCAGCTATGAAAACGACAACGATGAATACAAGGAAATCAATCACGGCAGCCTGTTGAAGCTGGCAGACTTTTATCAGGTGTCCGTTGACTATCTGCTCGGCCTTACCAACAATCGGAAATATGAAAACACGCCGATAGAAGAATTACATTTGAGTGATGAAGTCGTGGAACTGCTGAAAAGTGAACGCTTCAACAACCGGCTGCTGTGTGAGATTATCTCCCATGAAAAATTCAGGGAACTGTTGGCAGACGCAGAAATCTATGTGGACGGGATAGCAACCATGCACTTTCATGACACAAACAGCTCACTGGCTGCTTTACGGGCTATGATACTGGAAGAACATCCCGAAGCTACGGCAGACCGGGCAATCAAAGTATTGGAAGCCTGTCAGGTAGAGGAAGAAGATTTCTTCTGCCATGTGACGCACAAAACATGGGATGCCATTCTCCACGACATACGCAAGGCGCACGAAAATGACAGTGAAAGTGCGCCGGATACCACGCCCGCCGATGAACTGATACGGGAAGTACAAAAGGCCATGCAATCGCCGGGGGACAGGGTTCAGCAATTCACGGAGATATTCTGCAAGGCGTTTCAGCTTAAATATAAGCGGCTCTCACAAGAGGAACGAAGCCTTTTGAAGAAGCTGTTCAAGAAATCCCCGCTGATAAAACAGTCCGGTATGAACTTCCGGCGCAGGCCGTGGAAATGAAAACTGCCGTTGTGGGAATGGTTGTTCCTGCAACGGCAGCTTTGATTATATATGAATTTGGAAATCCTGAAACTTAAACAATCCATTTCCCTGTTTGAGTTTTCCGGCTCTCTCTAATTGTGCAAATCCGGCTTCAATATCGGCTATCAAAGAAACGGGAATATCCAACTGATGGTGTCCGGGCAGAACTTTTTTTATATTGTATTTCCGTATTCGCCTTATAGATTGATAGAATAGCTTCGGGTCGGTAGTTGGGTAAAATGCGTCCAGGCTTCCCTTGTATATCAAATCCCCGGAATACAAATAGTTTCGTTCTGGTTCGTAAAAGCAACAATGTCCGGGAGAATGTCCCGGCGTGTGAACAACTTGAATTTCCCGCCCGCCTAAATTTAGAAAATCGCCATCGTGTAAAATTCTTTGTGGGATACCTTGAAAAATCTGATAAGCGTTAATATCAAAATCTCTTGGAAAATCACAAGGAAGCCTTGTCAAATTATTCTTCACAACTTGCAATGGTATCGGAAACCTGACCGATAGCCAGTCCTTTTCCGCTTCATGTACGGCGATATTATCAAAATACTTATGCCCGCCAATGTGATCCCAATGAACATGAGTTGTAACTGTCATAACAGGCAGCTTTGTCAGAGAGTCCACAATTTTTCTGATGTTGGAAACGCCTAAACCTGTATCAATGAGAATAGCATATTTTTCCCCACATAATAGATAACAATGTGTTTCTTCCCAGTGCTTGTATTCGCTAATAGAGAATGTATCACGGTCTATTTGCTCAATGGTAAACCAATTATCCATTCCGCATAATTACCTCCAGCAACTGAATTTCCAGTTAAAACCACTTTGCATTTTCATCTCTGAAATGTGGTATATTGCCATCTTTATAAGGGTCATACCGATTTTCGTTACAACCAAATTCTTTTAAGAGAGCAATCTTGCCATCTGGCGTCCATTCTATCAGTGACATTCCATCAAACGCTTCTACGTTACCGGCGTCCATCTTATTTTTGAAATACCATTCAACAATGGTTTGATTGCCTTTATGGAAAAATTGCTTGATGTCCCATTGCAAGACAGTTCCACGGGTATTCCATTCCTCAAACCAAAGTTTTATTTTCTTGGAGCCGTGGTACTCTGGCCCCCAACTTTCAATATATACGGCATTATCAGAAAATACATTAAATATACCCAAATCTTTTTTTGCAAGCCACATATCAAACCAAAGTCTGATAATTTTTTCTCTATTGTCCATTTCGCAGCGCCTTCCTTGTCAATTTAATTTTTCAGCGTCTTTGTCCTGCTCTAATTCAATTACATCCAAAATGCCACAATTCAGGGCTTCGCAGATACGAACCAGCGTTTCCATGCTGATGTTTTTGCCTTTACCCATGTTGGCAATCATATTTGTGGTAAGACCGGCGGCAATCCGCAAGTCCTCTTTCCTCATATTGCGCTCAACCAGCGTGTGCCAGAGGGGTTTATAGCTTATGTGCATTTATCCTCCTGCCTTTCTCCCGGTTCCGGGGTTTCTGTTCCCATTATATCAAAGTTCTTGCTATTCCACAAATATTTCTTGACATAACCGCCGGTTCCGTCTGGATTGTGCTTTTCCTTTCTTTTCTTGATTACATCTACTTAGCCATAAGCTGTTTCATGCCCTGTGATTTGCTGGCAGGGTTGTCCTGGCCGTAGCCCTCCAGAAGATTGATAACACCCCAGATGCCCAGGCCCGCGCCCAGAGCGATCACCAGGGTCTGCAAAACACCAACTGCGCTGTTGAAAAATTCCATATATTTACCTCCTAAAAATGTGTTTGTGTTATTCGTTTACATCAATCTCGTACACATCGAAGCGGTCGCCGGGCTTTACAACGGCCCGCTGCTTCTTCATGTACCGTTCCATATCAAAGACATTTTTAGGGTCGGCGTCGGCTGTGTACTTGTAGTTCGGGTGCCGCGTCAGATCGTACTTGTCCGAAAGAAACGGACGCACGCCGCGCAGCATGAAGATACATTTGCCTCCGTCCATAACTGCCAATTCGTCCTGGGTCATCAACTCCTTTCCTAATTTCTGATAGCTGAGGCCGTGGGAAATCTGGCTGCCCCGGTTTTCGGACTGGTTGTAGCTGTCGATGGTCTCCTTGCCCAGCAGCTCCGAAATCTCTTTGAGCGTCGATTTTTCCTTGCCTCCCAAAAACAAGGTGCTGTCGCAGTTACCCACAATGGTATCCGCGTTGTCCTTGTAGATGGCTTTTAACTGGCTCTGCGACTGTAAGATGATGGATGCCGATATCTCACGGCTCCGGATGGTGGCGATCAGCTTGTCGAAGTTCGGTATCTGTCCGACATTCGCAAACTCGTCCAGGATCAGGCGGACATGGACGGGCAGGCGCCCGCCGTAGAAATCATCCGCCTTGTCGCAGAGAAGGTTGAATAACTGGCTGTACATAAGGGCTGCGACGAAATTAAAGGTGCTGTCCGTATCACTGAGGATCACGAACAGGGCCGATTTGCTGTCGCCCAGGGTATCCAGTTCCAGCTCGTCGGTCTCCATCAAATCCCGCAGCTCCCTGATATCAAAGGGGGCAAGGCGGGCGCCGCAGCTAATTAAAATGCTTTTGAGTGTCTTGCCCGCGGCCATTTTGAACTTGCGGTATTGCTTCACCGCGAAATGGTCCGGGTCTTTTTCCTCCAACTGTGCGAAAAGGAGGTCAACGGGGCTTTGGTATCCCTCGTCGTCCTCCCTTGCTTCGCTGGCGTTGATCAGGTCCAGCAGCGTTATGAAGTTCTTTTCTTCCTCCGGGGCCTCATACCAGATGTAGCCGATCAGGGCGCAGTAGTAGAGGCGTTCCGCCTTCACCCAGAAATCTTCCCCGGATTTGTCGCCTTCGCCCCTCGTGTTCAGGATCAGGGCATTCACCAGCTTCAGGATATCCTTCTCCGACCGGATGTAAGCCAGTGGGTTATATCTCATGGACTTCCTGAAATTGATAAGGTTGAGGCACTTGATACGGTATTTCTGCCGCTCCAGGAAGGTCCCGATCTCCGGCAAAAGTGTACCTTTCGGATCGGTACAGACATACGAGGAATGACCCTGGAGGAGCGAGGGCTTGCAGAAGAACCTTGTTTTTCCGCTGCCGCTTCCGCCGATCACCAGGATATTTTTATTCCTGGCGTACTTCGGCTGCTTCGGCCTGCTTGACATGGTGATCCGCTCCGTCATGGTCATGGGGATGTTCTGGAAGAAATCCTTGTCCATGTAAGGGGCGATATCTGCCGCCGTGCCCCAACGGGCGCTGCCATATTCCATGCCGTGTCGGTATTTCTTCGCGTTCTTCCCCTTCATGTGGACCGCCACACGGAGGATCACCGCCCCGGCGATGCCCACAAGGAGGTCCACCGGATTGAAACTTAACCCCAGGGAGGAAAAGGCCGCCGTGAAACCCTCCCCGATGGAGAGCAGCTTTGCGGAGAGGTCCGCGCCGGGCGCAAGCCGCACCGCCTGGGCCAGCTTATCGAAGGGATACACGAACAGGAGGTACGGGAGGTTCAGGATCAGCAGCTTTTTCACATTCATAGTTCCACACCCCTTTCTTTCACCCTGGCCTTCTCCCGGTCAAGCGTCCTGTGCTCCACCTTCCGCGCCGCCTGCTCCCTTGCCTGGGCAAGCCGCTCCCGGACGGAGGGCTTTTCATCCCGGCCCATTTTCCGGCTTGCGAACTCCTGGAAGGCCGCTGTGATGGCGTCGGCATCCCGGCTTTTGAAAAAGACCAGGTAGCGGGGCTGCTCAGCGGTGGTGTCCTTTTTCAAAGCGAAATCCACATGGTATTTTTTTGCCACATGGGTAAAGGCCTTGATGTTCTTATCGCTGATCTCGATATTGGCAAGCCCGGCGTTCTGCCCGGCAAGCTGCTTTAGGGTCTGTTTGCCCCGGTGCAGTTTCGGGGACTTGTTTTTCTGCGCCTCCAGGAACTTTTGCAGGGCCTTTTCCAAAACCTGCTCGCTCATTTTGGCGCCGTCAATGATAAGGGCAACGGCCTTGTCGGTTACTTCTTCCTGCATTTAGCCCCGCCCCCTTTGCCCGTCCCCGTACATATCGTGCTGCATCAGGGAGGAATAGTAGTTGCCGATGGTGCCCGGGGCGTTATACAGGGCTGCCAGGAGATATTTCTTGATGTTGCGGACATAGGTGGTGTTGTCCCTCATGCAATCCATGACATACTGCACATGGGAGCTGTCCAGCTTCATAAAGCGGGATTTTACCACCTCCGCCGGATAATCGTCACCGGCTACACGGATCGTCTTTCTGGCAGAACAGACAGTATCCACGATGAGCTCTGCGATCTCGTCAAGCTGCTCACGGTCGATATGGCTGTCCTGGATCAGATACTCATACCCGATGTTCTCTAAAATGACCTCCCTGTATGCTTCTCTGGCTCCCATCCCATCCGTTCCCATCCTTGCCCCTGCGGGGGTAGGGGGATTTGATCGGATAGGATTTGATGGCTCAGTAATTGATAAATCTTTTTTTGATACCTGGTTACTTGATACTTTCGTATTTAATTGTGCGGGGTCTCCCTGCATAGGCGTATCCAATGTGGGAACAGCCTGTATGGGATTTTCCAATATAGGCGGCTCCTGCATAGGTGCGGGCGGTTTAGGCTGCTCCAGGATTGTGTACTCGATTGAGCCAAGCTGCCCGTTTTCATTACGGATACGCTCACGGATCAGATACCCGTGTGCCTCCAGCTCCCGGATACCGCCGCTGATGCTGTCTATGCCGTCCTTGCAGATACGGGCAAGGCCCTTCATGGTGTAGTCCCAATCCTCCGGCAGCGACAGCATAAGGGAGAGCAGGCCCTTCGCTTTCAGGGAAAGGTCTGTGTTCCGCAGATGGTGGTTTGACATGACCGTGTAATCACGGGTCTTTTCTATGCGGAAAACTGCCATGCCTGATACCTCCTTCCTCATGGTTTGAAAGTGTTGTTTTTCGGCGTTTCCTCCGTCTGTATCCCTCCGATATCCTCCCCATGGGAAAACACCCATGCCCCTTTCGGTTCGTGGCACACAGGGGAAGGAACAGCGGATTTTCCACCCTTTTTGATACAGTTTTCAGTTCCCTACAACTCACGGTCTTTGTGGTCATAGCGGAGGTTGCCAGCTATGACCTTCGCATGGTTCT
>OLRX01001726.1_pt1 | contig 15493 bp, 10 predicted proteins | sample 1672991 | NCBI WGS metagenome assembly OLRX01 (sample SAMEA3136744, study PRJEB25190) | human gut metagenome | biome: human gut; feature: human-associated habitat; material: faeces | place: Austria | collected 2013
AGCTAATCCTCTTTTCCGTTGTTCGAATCTAAACGATAGAACTTTAATTCCCCTGATGGTCGCCGTCAACGCACGGTAAGGGGCGACCACAAGAAAAGCGCCCGGATCGGCGTGCATGGCTGGCGATACAACGCGGCCCCCGGATCTCTCCGGGGGCCGCGATCCGCCGAATGCGCCGGATTCGGGCCTACTTGCCCAGTTCGGGATGCAGCAGCGAGGGCGCTGCACCCAAAAGCAGCTTCGTGTACTCGTCCTTCGGGTTCGAGAACACCTCCTCCGCCGTGCCGTTCTCCACGGCCACGCCGGCGTTCATGACGATGATGCGGTCCGATATGTAGCGCACCGTCTGTATGTCGTGGCTGATGAACACCATCGACAGGCCCAGATCGCGCTTCAGGTCCATCAGCAGGTTCAGGATCTGCGCGCGCACCGACACGTCTAGCGCGCTCGTGGGCTCGTCGGCGATGATGGCGTCGGGCTTGAGCGACAGGGCGCGGGCGATGGCCACGCGCTGCCGCTGGCCGCCGGAAAGCTGCCCTGGCAATGCGTCGAGCACCGATCCCGGCAGGCCCACCATCTCGATGAGTTCCTGCACGCGTGCCTCGCGCGAGGCCTTGTCGCCGATCTTGTGCACCACGAGCGGGTCCATGAGCTGGTCGTGCACGCTCATGCGGGCGTTCAGGGCTGTGGCCGGGTCCTGGAACACCACCGAGATCACGCGGCCGATGAGGCGGCGCTCGGCGGCGGTGCGCTTCGTCACGTCCTTGCCCTTGAAGAACACCCTGCCCGACGTGGGCTGCTGCAAGCCGCACATGACGTTGGCCGTCGTGGACTTGCCGCAGCCCGATTCGCCCACGATGCCCAGCGTCTGTCCCGGCATGAGTTTGAGCGTGAGCCCGCGCACGGCCTGCACCTTGTTCGGGTGCAGGATGGAGCCGGTGCGCGTCTTGAACGTCACGCGGATGTCGTCGAGGAAGATGATGGGGGTGGGCTCGCCGTCCGCACCCGCAGGTGCGGCGGCCGTCCCGTTCAGTTTCTCATCGCTCATATCAGCGGACCTCCTGGCACATAGGGCTTGATACCGAGTCGTTTCAGCTCGCTGTCAGGCAGCTCGCCGTAGTAGTGGTCGGTGCCCTCCACGCGCTTGAGCACGGGGCGCAGCTGCGAGACCTTGTCGGGATGGCTCGAGCGCGGCGTGAAGCGGTCGCCCTCGGGGAAGTCCTTCGGCGAGGGCACGGAGCCCGGCACCTGGTGCAGGCGGGCGCCGCCGGCCTCGATGGACAGCACCGATCCCAGCAGGCCGCGCGTGTACTCGTGCACGGGGTGGCACAGGATGTCCGTGACCGGGCCCTGCTCCACCACCTGGCCGGCGTACATGACGGTAATGGAGTTGGCCACCTCGGCCACGAGGGCCAAGTCGTGGCTCACGAACACCATCGCGAAGCCCAGCTCCTTCTGCAGCTTGTTCAGCAGGTCGATGACCTGCTTCTGCACCGTCACGTCGAGGGCGGTGGTAGGCTCGTCGGCAATGATGAGCTTCGGGTCGCGCGTCAGCGCCATGGCGATGAGCACGCGCTGGCGCTGCCCGCCGGAGAGCTCGTGGGGGTAGGAGCCCAGCGTGCGCTTCGGATCCAGGCCCACCAGCTCCAGCAGCTCCTCGGCGCTGCGGGTGCCGCCGCGCTTCGTCAGCTGCTTCATCTGCGACTTGATGAGCATGGAGGGGTTCAAGGACGACAGCGCGTCCTGGTAGATCATGGCGATCTCGCGGCCGCGCAGCGCGTTCATCTGGCGCTGGCTCATGGCGAGCAGGTTCTGCCCGTCGTAGAGCACCTCGCCGGTGACGGTGGCCTTCGGGTCCAAAAGGCCCATGATGGTGAGCGAGGTGATGGACTTGCCGCAGCCGGACTCGCCCACAAGACCCATGGTCTGGCGCGGGCGTACTACGAAGCTCACGTGGTCGACCACGTTCACGTCGCCATGGCGCGGGAACTTGATGCAGAGGTCCTTGACCTCTAGGATGGGCGGCACGTCCGTGCGCGCCTCGAAGCGGTCGGTGCGCGTCTTCTCAATCGCCTGAAGCTCGCTGAGGCGCTGTTCGAGCATCTCCGCCTGGGCGGCGTATGCCAGCGTGGGGTCGGCCACGAGCTTGTCGGCCTCGCGGTTCGCGCGGACGGCGGCGTCATCGGCCTTGACCGGGGCCTTGGGCGCGGCGGCCATGGCATCGGTGATGCCCTCGGACAGGATGTTCAGGCAGAGCACCGTGATCATGATGGCCAGGCCCGGGAACAGCGCCTGCCACCAGCGGCCCGCCAGCACGCCGCCGCGCGCGTCGGACAAAATGTTGCCCCACGTGGGCGTGGGCTCGGGGATGCCGGCCGAGATGAAGGACAGGGATGCCTCGAACACGATGGCGTCGGCCACCAGCACGATGGTGAACACCATGACCGGGGCGATGCAGTTGCGGATGACGTGCTTCACGAGGATCCACGGCGCACGGGCGCCGGAGACGACGACGGCGCGCACGTAATCCTGGTTGTACTCGCTCACCACGTTGGCGCGCACGATGCGGGCGATCTGCGGGATGTACAAAAAGCCGATCGCGAAGATGAGCGAGGGCACCGAGCTGCCGAACGCGATGACGAACGTGGCGGCCAGGGCGATGCCGGGGAAGGACATGACCACGTCGAGGACGCGCATGATGACTTCCGACACCCACTTGCGCGACACGGCGGCGATGGCGCCGATGATGGAGCCGCCGATGTAGAATTTGCCGCCGCTGAGAAGCGTTCCGCCCAGGGCCACGGACAAGATGGCGTCCATCTCCATGTTGAGGCCGGCGTTGTTGGGGTCCGCCGCCGCGATCATGGAGGATTCCATCAGTCCGGCAATGCCGGCGCAGATGCCGGAGAAGACGTACACCATAAAGATGATGGAGGAGACCTTGAGGCCCGTGCGCCGGGCGGCGTTGGCATTGATGCCCACCGCCTGGACGAACAGTCCCACAGACGTCTTTTTCTGGATCAGAACCACAAACAGCACCATGAGGGCGGCAATGAAGATGGTGGTAGGCAGGGGGCTGCCGGGAATGGTGGTGCCGATGTAGGTGAAGGGCTCATAGTACACGGTGACATTCTGCCCCTTGGTAATCAGCATGGCGATGCCTCGTCCGGCGGTCAGCAGAATCAGTGTGGCCACCATGGGCTGGATCTTCAGCTTGGAGACCAGGAAGCCGTTCCACACGCCGCACAGGGCGCAGACCAGCACGGCGATCAGACAGGCCGGCAGCAGCGGCATATTGGCTGTGCCGTCCCCTGCTCCGCCGATCAGAGAGCAGCAGATGGCGCCGGAGATGGCGATGACAGAGCCTTGGGAGATGTCGATGCCCCCGGTGGCGATGACGAAGGTCATGCCCATAGACAAGATCACCAGGATCGAAGCCCGGTTGAGAATGTCAATAATGCGCCCGTAAAACTGGCCGTTCTGGAACTCAATGGCAAAAAAGCCGGGGGTGGCAAACGCGTTGAACACCAGCAGCAGAGCCAGGGCAAACAGCGGCAGAAACAGGTGGTTGGACGTCACCTTTTTCACTTTTCCCATCATTCAGGCACCTCCTGCAATGGCTGCCATCACCCGGTCGGAGTTGATGTCGTCGCCGGTCAGTTCCGCCACCTTCCGCCGGTCCCGCAGGACTGCCAGGCGTGTGCAGGTGCGGGTCATCTCGTCAATCTCGCTGGAGATGAAGATGATGGACATGTGCTGCTCCCGGGCCAGCTGGATCACCATTTTCTGGATCTCCGTCTTGGTGCCGATGTCGATGCCGCGGGTGGGCTCATCCAGGATCAGCAGATCCGGCTGCGTCACCAGCCAGCGGGCGATGATGGCCTTCTGCTGGTTGCCGCCGGAGAGGTTGCGGATCAGCTGCTCCGGAGAGGAGACCTTGATCTGCAGCAGCTTGATGTACTCGTCGGCGATCCGCTCCTGCTCCTTCAGGGGAATGTGGTTCCACATGCCCTTTTTGGCCTGAAGGCCGATGATGATGTTCTCCCGGACGGAGAGGTCCCCGATGATGCCCTGAATCTTCCGGTCCTCCGGGCAAAAGGCGATCTTGTGGTGCATGGCGTCCAGGGGGGAGTTGAAATGGACTTCCCGGCCGTTCATCCGCAGTGCGCCCTGTTCGGGCTTGGCCACGCCGGCCAGAAGCTCTGCCGTTTCCGTGCGGCCTGAGCCCAACAGGCCGGCAAAGCCCACGACTTCGCCCCTGTGGATCTGCAGGTCAAAATCCTGGATACGGCCGAACGCGGAGAGTCCGTCGGCCTCGATCAGCACCTCGTCCCCGCACAGGGCGGTGTTTTTGCCCATGCTCTGAATATCCCCCAGCTCCTTGCCGATCATCTTGGAGATCAGCTCCACCCGGGGCAGCTCCGCCACGGCATAGGCGCCCACCAGCTCACCGTTGCGCAGCACCGTGATCCGGTCGCAGAGCTCATAGATCTGATCCAGGAAGTGGGAGACAAAGATGACCCCCAGGCCCTGGGCCTTCAGCTTGCGCACCACTGCGAACAGGCGCTGGGTCTCCTCCTCATCCAGGGAGGAGGTGGGCTCGTCCAGGATCAGCACCTTTGCGTCCACATCCACCGCACGGGCAATGGCAATCATCTGCTGGACGGCCACCGAGTAGCTCCCCAGCGTCTTTGTCACGTCAATGTTCAGATTCAGCGTAGTCAGCAGCTCCGCGGCCCGGCGGTTGATGGTCTTCCAGTCGATGCCGCCCGCCTTTTTGGGCTCACGGCCGATAAAGATGTTCTCCGCCACGCTCAGATTGGGGCACAGGTTGACCTCCTGATACACGGTGGAAATGCCGCACTTCATGGCCTCCAGCGGGCTGGAGGGGGAAATGGGCCTGCCCTCCATGGCGATCTTGCCGCCGTCCTTTGCGTGGACGCCGGTCAGGACCTTAATCAGGGTGGATTTTCCCGCGCCGTTTTCGCCGACCAGCGCGTGGACTTCACCGGAGTGCAGGGTGAAATCCACATTCTCCAGCGCGCGGACGCCGGGGAAGTATTTACAGATTCCCCGCATTGTCAACAGGGCTTCTTCTGCCACAGGTCATCACATCCTTTGTCTTGGATTCGGCGGGCCTGGCATCCCGCCGGAGGCCCTGGGGAGCCAGGGCAAAACAGTCCGCGGGCGGGGAGGACATCCCCCGCCCGCGGGATCATGGAACGGTTGGCGAAAGCCGGTCAATAGGTGCGGTTGGGCATCTCCTGCTCGGCAATGTCAGCGGGGAAGATCCCCTCTTCCAGCTCAATGGTGGCGGGTACTTCTTCGCCGGCCACAATCTTCTTGGCGGTTTCCATCAGGGTCTCGCCGAAGTTGGGGGTGTGCTCCACGGCGCAGTTCATCTTGCCCTCGATCATAGCGTTGAACTCGCCCTTGGCGGCGTCGATGGAGACGATGACGATGTCCTCACCGGGCTTCAGTCCGGCAGCCTCAATGGCCTGAATAGCGCCCAGAGCCATATCGCCGTTGCAGGAGAAGAGAATATCGATCTTGTCCCCGTCGGACTTCAGGAAGGACTCCATGACCTCCATGCCCTTGGCACGGGTGTACTCACCGGTCTGGGAACAGATGACGTTGTACTTGCCGCTGTTGGGGGATTCGGCCATGGCATCGGTGAAGCCCTGCAGGCGGTCGGCGGCCACGGAGGAGCCGACCGTGCCCTCCAGAATCGCCACCTGGAACTGATCGCCGCCGGCACGGGGAGTCTTGCCCTCAGCAGTCATATACTCGTCAACCCAATTGAAGGCATTAGCACCCTCCTTCAGGGCGTCGGCAAAGATGTGGGTCACATACAGAGAGGGGTCCGCAGTCACGCCGCGGTCCACCAGGACCACCGGGATCCCGGCGTCCTTGGCCTCCTGCAGGACCGTATCCCAGCCGGTCTCCACGATGGGGCAGAAGGAGATCACATCCACGTCAGATGCGATGAAGGAGCGGATGGCCTTGATCTGGTTCTCCTGCTTCTGCTGTGCGTCGGAGAACTGGAGGGTCACGCCGGCGGCCTCCGCGGCAGCCTTGATGTTGTCGGTGTTGGCAGTGCGCCACTCGCTCTCAGAACCGACCTGGGCAAATCCAAGGGTGATGCTGTCCTCACTGCCGGCATCGGCGCTTTCCGCGCCTCCATCACTGCAGGCGGCCAGAGACAGGGCCATCGCAGCGGCCAAAACGCCGGTCAACCATTTCTTCAGTTTCATACCTTTCAATCCTTTCTCGCTTTCTTCATCTTCCGAATGGGCGGTCTCGCGCCCTGTGTTAAATAATATACAAGACGCCTCCACCTTTGAAAAGAGGCGCTCCAACGGGTTTTTATTTGAATTTTACAGAAAAAAGTCCGGCCGGAAAGCCGGACTTTTGCTTTTTTCTGCTGCTTCTCAGCTTTTTTACGATTTTGCCGGAATCTGTAGCGTGACCCGGGTCCCGCAGCCCAGCCGAGAACTCACGTGAATGCCGTAATCCGCTCCATAGGCCAGCTGAATGCGCTTTTGGATATTGGGCAGCCCAAACCCGCCCTCGGAGATCTGACCGAGATCTCCGGCCACCTCCCGTTGCACTTCCTCCAATTTCTCAGGCGTCATGCCGCAGCCGTCGTCCGCCACCTGAACCACCAGGCAGCCGTCCTTCACATCGGCGCAGACGCGGATGGTGCCGCCCCCCCGCTTCTTTTCAATGCCGTGGTACAGCGCGTTTTCCACAAGGGGCTGCAGGCTCAGCTTTTGGATCCGGCAGTCCAAGGCTTCGGGCTCCGCCTGGATCTCATAGTTCAGGATATCGGCATAGCGCACTTTCTGAATATAGAGATAGCTTTGGATGCAGGACAGCTCCTCCTGAAGGGACACCACTGCGCGGCCTTTGCTGAGGACCACCCGGAAAAACCGGGAGAGGGACTGGACCACCTGAATGACCTGCTCCTTATCCCCGGACTCCGCCAGCCAGACGATGATCTCCAGCGTGTTGTAGAGAAAGTGGGGATTGATCTGTTCCTGAAGCAGCCGCAGCTCCAGCTGCTCCTGGGTGCGGGTGTCCTCCTCCACTTTTTCCATCAGGCGCTGGAGTTTTGCCGCCATGCGGTTGAAGCTCTTGTTGAGGATGGTGACCTCATTCTCCCCGGCATCTTCCATCAGGGCATCAAAGTCGCCCTCCGCCAGCCGCCGGGTGTTTTCCACCAGCGCCTGGATGGGGTCGTTGATGGTCCGGTTGATGCGCATCAGCAAAAATGCCAGAACCGCCACCATCAGCACCACCGCCGCCAGATCCCCCAGCAGCAGCAGCTGAAATCCGGTCTGGAGCATCTGATCAATGGACTCCCCCCAGAGCAGCTCCAGATAAATGTATTCCTCAATCTGGTTGTACACCAGGGCGGAGACATCCCGAATCTGCTCCAGCGTCACATTCTGCAGTTCCAGGGACACGTCCGCATCAATCTCCTGCCCCAGCTTCTGACAGTACCGCTGCAGGGTGCCGAAGGTGCGCGTGGCAATCTGCAGCTGGATCCGGCCGTTTTCAGAATTGTTCTCCTGCTTCAGCAGATACAGCCCCTGGCGAATTTCCTCCATGTGGTGGAAGAGCTGGGTCGTCTCCAGGGTGCGGCGCCCCGCCACCAGATAATAGGCGTCCAGGCTCACGTCATCCCGGACAGTGGGGATCAGCTTGTTTGCGGAAATGACCCGCTCCGCCAGGATATGGTATTCTCCCAAAAAGTGGTGGGACAGGCCGATAACCAGCAGGTTGATACTCAACATCCCCACCAGGATGACCGTAAACCCCGCCAGGATCTTGCTCCGTATGCTCCCACGGCGGCCCAGGGCGGTTTTCAGGGCGCCGGCTGCACGACTCATCCGTCTCATAGCGTGTGGGAGCGGCGGTACTGGCTGGGCGTCTGCCCGGTGTTTTTCTTGAACAGCATGCTGAAATACTCCATATTCTGATACCCCACCCGTTCTCCGACCTCACTGACCCGCAGATCGCTGGTAATCAGCAGGCGTTTGGCCTGGCGAATTCGGACCTCCGTCAGATATTCACTGAACCCGACGCCAATTTTGGATTTGAAAAGCGTGCTGAGGTGGTTGGGGCTTACAGACACTGCATTCGCAACCGAGGAGAGGGACAGCTCCGGGTCCATATAGTGGCGGTCGATATACGCTCTGGCTTGCTCTGCGGAGGGCGTGTGCCGGCTGCCCCCGGGGCGGACCTCCATCACCTCTTCGCAGAGCTGGCAAGCCAGCGTCAGGAAATCATCTACGGAATTCGTCAGCAGAATACGCTTTTCCAGCAGATCCTCCTGGCGCAGGGATTCCGGAAGGGGGATCCGGTTTTCCTGGCAGAACTCATGGACCACAAAGAAAAGCTCTGTATAGAGATAGCAGCGATAGACAAAGGAGGAATACCCGGACTCGATGGTCGGCCGGTAGTGGGCCCAAAATGACGGAAGTGCAGACGGCTTCCCAGTCCGCAAAAAGTCCAGCAGGGTGTCCCGCTGGAAGGAGGTGGAGTGGGACAGCGTCTTGCTGTCTGCGGACTCCCGCTGCTTTTTCTGAATCGTCAGCAGATGGTATGCTTTCGGCAGGTCGCTGAGCCGGGCCGCCTGTTTTCCAGGCAGCAGATGCACGCTCAGTCCCTCCTGCCCGGCCAGCGCCTCCAGCCATGCAGAGAACTCCCGCAATTTCGGGGGAAGCCCGGCCGCGTCTTCCGCCAGCAGCAGGAACGTGGCCCGCTCCCCATCAAAGCCGGAGCCGTATGCCATTGGCGCGGCATACAGCTTGTCCCGCAGCGCCTCCCGATCCGGTATCACACCGTCCAGCTCCGTCAGGATGATCTGGTAGGCTCCTGCAGCCAAAGAGATCCCAAGCTGCGCCGCACGCTGGAGCATCTGCGCCGGTCCCATCAGGATGCCGCTGTACAGATTGCTGAAAAAGAGCTCCCGCTGTGTGATGCTATGGCTCTGCCGCTCAATCCGCCGTGCGCGGCATTCCAAAATCTGCGCCTTGCTGCGGTCCACGGCTTCCAGAATATCCCTGCTGGAGACAGGCTTGAGCAGATAGTCATTTACGCCCAGGGTGATGGCCTTTCTGGCATATTCAAATTCATTGTGTCCGCTGAGGATGATGATGCGGGTATCCGGCAGCTCCTTCCGCACGATCCGGGCCAGCTCCAGGCCGTCCATAAACGGCATCTTGATGTCCGTCAGCAGAATATCCGGCCGTTTTTCCAGGAGCTGCGGCAGAGCGACTTCTCCATCCGGCGCATCCCCCAGGAACAGGATATCGTGTTCCTGCCAAGGAACATTGTCTCGGATACTCTCCCGGGCAATCCGCTCATCCTCAACAAGAAACAGCGAAATCATGAGTCTCCTCCCCATACGCAGTGTTCTGAATTTCAAACAGCTCCCGCCGGCAAATCCCACCGAATCCATTCCATGCAAACGGAGAGGCAGCGTCCCGGCTGTGGAACAGGCGTTTTTCTTTATTATATCGTATTTTGTCGAAAAGAAAAGGTGCTGAATCATTTTTGCGGATTTTCCGGCTGTCGGCGTATATGCAAACCGCCGCACGGACAGGCCCCTCCATCGTCCCGGTTCGTGGGGAGAGAGCTATCGGGGCGACGGCTTTGTGAGGCGAAATATTCAATGCCCGGAAATGAAATATTGGGGTCTTCGGGCGCAATCAGTCCGGCGGAGGATCCCGCTGTTCCGGCCAAGCAAAGCCACAAACCTGGAGCCGAAGGCCGCTAAGTCTTACTTCGGGAGCCGGCACACCTCTCACATAGAGAGTTTGTTCTCCTGATCTGCCGGCAAAATCTTAATGGTATGAGAATCGTGGGCAGCACAGTCCGGCCCAGTGCCTGCAACGGCTGCTTCTGAGCGCTTTTCAGTCCAGTCAATCGGCTCGAATTGAGAACCGGAAATGGTAGGAGACACGTCTACGGCCCACATAGCTGATTTCCAGAAGGTCCCTTGCCTTTCTCTCACTTAACTGCCAAATCCATTCATTGATGACGCCCATTCAGATTTCATCCGGACTTGATTCCTCCTTTTGTTCGTTCCGGTGGTTGGCAGCTCTCTTCCATTCCAGCAAAGGAGGATGCTTTTTCAGAGCTTAGGCTTTGGGGAACCTCCGGCTGTTCCGGCAGTTCTCTTTATGCACGGAAAAGCCGTCTGATTTCTTAAAAAATCAGACGGCTTTGTGGCTGCTGGGGCCGGATTTGAACCAACGGCCTGCGGGTTATGGGCTGCTGTCGCTTTCTCCATCTGCATGGCCTGGGGGCAGCATCAGTTGAGATGTACTTGGGTTGTGATTACCCGATCATCCGAATGAGCTCCGGCAGCTGGGACAAATCGTTCAGCACAAAGTGGGCTCCAGCGGCGCGGAAGGTCTCCTCTGCCCGGCGGCAGACATCCCTGCGCTCCTCCGGAGTGAGGGCCTCGTACTCTGTCTGGCTCAGACCCAGGACGGAGCTGCCCTCGATGACCCCCACCGACCACACGCCGGCATTGACCCCCTCCCGGATGTCGGAGACAGTGTCCCCCACCTTCACGGCGTTCTTCACACTGGGGACCTCCAGCGCCTTCAGGTTTTCAAAGATCATGTAGGGATCGGGACGGCCCCTGCCGCCCACCCCGTCGGGGCTGATCCAGAAGTCGGGGGCGTAGCCCAGCCGGGCGGCCGTGGGTGCGACAATGTGCATCATGGAGTCGGTATAGCCGGTGGTGGAGCCGATCTTCAGCCCCATCTCCCGCAGGGCGGCCGCTGTTTCCACCGCAAACGGCTTGGGTGTGGAAAACCGGTCCAGGATGGAGAAGAGCTTGGGCTCAAACAGGGCGTACACAGCCTCCACGTCCTCCTCCCCCGCGGGGCGGCCGTGGGTCTCCTCCCAGGCCCGGGCGATGCGCTCCATCCGGAGCATGGTGCGGATGTGGTCCCGCTTCAGCATACCCATGGGCTTACGGGTCTCCTCCAGGGTGACCGGCACGCCGTGGTGGGCGAAGGCCTCCTGAAAGGCCTGGACGGGGGCGAAGCAGCCGTAGTCCACAGTGGTGCCCGCCCAGTCAAAGATGACGGCCTGGATCATGCGATCTCCTCCTTATGGGCAGCCAGGAAGCCGGCGATGATGGAAGCAAGTTTCTCAATATCCTCCGGGTAGATCTCTCCGATGTTGCCCACCCGGAAGGTATCTGCATCGGTGAGCTTGCCCGGGTAGAGGACGTAGCCCCGCTCCTTGATGTAGGTGTAAAACTCGGAGAACTGGAAGGGTACCCCGGCGGGATAGAAGAAGGTGGTGATGATGGGGCCCTGTCGGCTCCCGTCGATGTATGGGGCAAATCCCATGGCGCGCATCTTCTCAATGAGCAGGCGGTTGTTCTCGGCATAGCGGCGGTGCCGGGCGGGGATGCCCCCCTCCGCCTCCAGCTCGTCCAGTGCCTTGGAGAAGGCCAGCACCACATGGGTGGGGGAGGTGAAGCGCCACTTGCCGTCCTTCTCCATCCCCTTCCACTGGTCCAGCAGGTCCAGGGACAGAGAGCGGGCCTTGCCCTCGCTGGAGAGCAGCTTGTCCCGGCGGCACAGGATGAAGGAGAAGCCGGGTACTCCCTGGATGCACTTGTTGGCGCTGGACACCAGAAAGTCGATGCCCCAGTCGGAGACGGGGATATCCACCCCGCCGAAGGAGGACATGGCGTCCACGATGAAGGTCCGCCCGGCGTCCCGGACCACCTTGCCCACGGACTGGATGTCGTTGAGGATGCCGCTGGTGGTCTCACTGTGGACCATGGCCACGTGGGTAATGGCCGGGTCCTGAGCCAGCAGACGGGCGACGCGGGCGGGGTCGGGGATGTGGTCATAACTCTCGGCGTAGTGGACATAGGGAATGCGGTTCCGGTCACAGATCCGGGTCATGCGCACCCCGTAGGCCCCGTTGGAGCAGATGAGGACCTTGTCCTCGTCCCCCACCACGCTGGAGAGGACGCTCTCCACTCCGAAGGTGCCGCTGCCCTGCATCAGCACGGCAGTGTAGTCATCCTCGGAGACATGGGCCAGCTCCAGCAGCTGGCGGCGGATCTTCTGGGTGACGGCCTTGTAGTCGTCATCCCAGGTGCACCGGTCCACCAGCATCTCCTCCTTCACCGTGTCGGTGGTGGTCAGGGGCCCGGGGGTCAGTAGTTTATAGGTATTCATGGTCGGTTCCTCCTTTTCTCACAGACAAGCCAGTTCAGCCCTTGGCCCGTTCGGAGAGCTCCTGGTGGGCGGTGAACAGCTCGAAGGTCAGGGGCTCGTCAAAGATGCTGGGGTAGTCGGACTGGTTGGCGGGGTCGGCGGTCTCGCCCTCATAGAGGGGATTCGGGTAGGTTTGGATCAGCTCGGCGCGGCCGTTTTCTATGATGCACCGCGCCATCTCCATGGCCAGGGGGTTGGTGTCCTCCCCCTTGTCCAGGACGGCCACGGACTCAGTAAGGGAGAAGTTGCCCTCCGTGGGGTCCACGTAGTCGATGGGCAGGCCGTCAGCCTTGTCGGCCACTGCCTGGTGGCGCAGACCGAAGCCGATGGCCACCTCGCCGGCCCGGCACAGCTTCAGGGGGCCGGAGCCGGAGGTCTCGATGTGGGCGCCGCAGTTGTCATAGATGGCGGCCAGCGTCTCCTCGGCCCCGTCCTCGCCGTAGGCGTCCACCAGGGCCTGGATCAGCAGCCATGCGGTGGAGGAGGACTGGATGTCAGTGACGGCCACCTGTCCGGCGTACACTGGGTCAGCCAGGTCCTTCAGGCAGGTGGGAGTGGGCAGGTTCTCTGAGGCCATCAGCTCAGTGTTCAGGATGATGGCCCCCTCCTGGGAGGTGATGGGGGCGGTGTAGTCAGGCACCTCCTCCAGGGTGTTCACCTCAAAGTCCAGGGGCAGGAACATGTTGTTCTGCTCCTGGGCGCTCTGGAGATAGAAGGTGCTCATGGTCACGAGATCCGCCTCTAGGTTGGTGCCCTCGGCCAGCAGCTTGCCCCCCAGCTCGGAGGTGCCGTAGGTCTGCACGATATACTTGCCCTCATAGCCGCCTGCGTCCAGAGCGTTCTCCATGGCAGTGACGGCCTCCTCATCGGCGTTGGAGTAGATGACGATCTGGTCATCGCCGGAGCCGGAGCTGCCGCAGCCGGCGAGAAGGGTCAGGGTCAGGGCGGTTCCCAGGGCGAGGTATTTTTTGAAATTCATTGGACTGCTTCCTTTCTGTTTCCAAAGAGTTGGATGGAACGGCGCTCTTTCACCGGATGGGATGCCTTATAGCTGGCCAGGCAGGAGAAGAGCCCCTTGGCGATCAGGTTAGTGGCCAGGATCAGCAGGGAGAGGACGAACACCTCGTTGAAGCGGTTCACGTACTGCAGCTGCTTGATCATGGTGGTGAGAACCATGGTCCGGGCCCCGGCGATGAAAATGAGGGCGCTGATGGTGACCATGGAATTGATGAAGTAGTAGCTGAACACCTCGATGAGACTGGACAGAGCGTTGGGGGTGACCACCCGGAGGATGGTCTGGAGCCAGCTGTCCCCCATGAGCATGGCTGTGGTCTCCCAGCCGGCGTTCATCTTGGACAGGGAGTTCTTCATCATCAAATAGGGGGTGGAGAAGTAGTGGACGATGTTGCACAGGATCATCAGCAGCAGGGTATTCTGCAGGCCGCTGCCGGAGAAGAGAAACAGATAGGCCACACCCAGCACCATGCCGGGGATGGCGTTGGTCACCAGGGCAATGCTCTCGATGACCCGCTTGTACCGCGGGGGCAAGGTGCTCCGGGCGGTGATGAGGGCGGCGCCGTAGGCCGCCAGAGTGCCCAGGAAGGCAGTGAGCAGGGCCATCACCAGAGAGTGCCAGTAGACGGTAATCAGCTCGCTGTCGGTGAATACGGCGGCGAAGTGCTCCAGGGAGAAGCTGGTCTGATAGGGCCACTCCTCCACCAGGGGGACCACAAAGAACGCCTTGGGCGCGGGGCCGTACTGGTTCTTGATGGTCAGCATATTGGCCATGGCGTTGGGGGTGGCGCCCATGCCGAAGCCGCAGAAAGCGGCGGTCATCACGGCGGCCTCGTAGTCGGCGCCCATCACACGGAACACCACAAAGGAGGCAAACAGGTACATCAGCAGGGTCTGGACCGCCAGAGTCACCACGATGGGCAGAGCCAGCTCAGCCAGCTGCCACAGCTTCAGGGTCATCAGGGCGATGCCCAGGAACACATTCAGGCTGGTGTTGCCCGCCACATCGATGGCCTTCAGGGGCAGCTCCTTACCCATGGCGTCGGCCACGTTGCGGATGATCAGGGCCACGATCATGCCGCCGATATACACCGGCAGGTTGATGCCGATCTTGGCAAAGGCGTTGGTGATATAAGTGCCGATGCCGGTGGCAATGATGATCAGAACAAAGGAATCCAGGAAGGTATTGCTGTCCAGCTTCTCCGACTTGGTGAGATAGACGGTCTCGGGCTCGCCCAGCTTCTCATCTTCCGCCGTCACATGGGGCTTCAGGTTGTACTTTTTGATCTTCCATCTGCCCAGAGGGCCGCCCATGAGGGAGCCGGCCACCAGTCCGTAGGTGGCGCAGGCCACAGCCACCGTCAGGGCGCCTTCCACACCGGCCTTCTGGAAGGTATCACCGAAGGAGGCGGAGGTGCCGTGACCGCCCACCAGGGGCACGGAGCCCATGCACAGGCCCATGCGGCCGTCCAGTCCGAAAATACCGGCCATACCCACGCCCACCAGGTCCTGCATGGTGACCATGATGGTGGCCAGCAGCAGGAAGATCATGACAGGCAGCGCGCCCTTCTTCAGCAGCTTGATGCTGGCGCCGAAGCCCACGCTGGTGAAGAAGAAGTCCATAAAGGCCACGCGCAGGGTCTCATCGAACTCCAGGGTCAGGATCCCGGTCTGATAGGTGACCAGGTGCAGGATGGCGAAGATCAGTCCGCCCACCACCGGGGCGGGGATGCAGCAGCGCTTCAAGAAGTCAACGTGATTGACGATGAAGCGTCCCAGGAGGAACAGCAGCATTGCCAGAGCCGCCGTCTGCAGCATATCCATTTGGATCGTCAGCATAAGTTTCCTCTCTCCTCTTCTTTTTTGTTCAGCCGCTCCTCGGCTGTTTCATACTTCGTACCTCATTTTATGCGTCAACTTCAATTTCCTTCAAATTTCTACAACATGAATTTTATTTCCCGCACTTTTCACAATTCCAAACATTCATTTTTGAACATTTTCACGACATTTACAGCAAAAACGCCTTTTCTCCGTGGTTTTCCCGCCTCTTTATGAAGAAAGCACAGGGTTTTCATCCAAAATTTACGGCATCTTAATAGGCGTAGAGCACGGGAAAAGCGGCGCGGCGGGAGGATGTTCCGGCCCTGACCTCCGCCCCCTGGCGCAGAACGAAAAAATATCCCGTCTCCGGAATAATCTTCCCGGGGCGGGTC
>OLRX01001738.1_pt1 | contig 15373 bp, 14 predicted proteins | sample 1672991 | NCBI WGS metagenome assembly OLRX01 (sample SAMEA3136744, study PRJEB25190) | human gut metagenome | biome: human gut; feature: human-associated habitat; material: faeces | place: Austria | collected 2013
GTATGCACGGCGGCTGGCAGACCAGCGGCACCGTCCGGGTGTGCCGCCTTGCTTTCAACCTCTGGAACGGTTATACCGACCCGGATCACAGCAACGCCTATTCCCCGGAGGATTTATTTTGCTGCGAGTTTGCGCCCTACTTTATGGAGGGCGTGAAGATCCGTTACCCGGAATACTGCCGGGAGCTGCCGCCTGCGAGAAAGCAGACGGAACCGGCGCGATAATACGTTTGAATGGAGGAATGAACCATGGCAGAATCGGCTCTTGCCCTGCGGGAACACCCGCAGATTATTGAACTTCTCTCCGTATTGGAGCAGAACAGCCTTTCCAAACAGAAGGAAGAAGTACAGGCCCTGCTGGGCTATATCGACGGCATGGAAGAAAAGCTGGCCCAGATGATGGAGGAAATGAAGGCCATGCGCCTGGAGGTGGAAAAGCTCCACGACAAGGGAATCCGCGCCCGGTGCGCCCAGCTTGTGGGGACGGCGGAAGGAAAAATCCGCCAGGGAAAGACCATGCTTTCCACGGCCAGGACAAACTTTGTCTCGGCTGCCGGGCGTATGCTGGGGACGTTTCAGGAAAAGGGGCGCGCCGCCCTGCGCCATGCGGTGCAGGCGCTGCGTATCCCCGCCGTCCTCTCCCGCATGGAGCGCGGTTTTTCCCACGCAAGCCAGGCGATGGAGCAATGCGCCGGGAAACTGGATGTGATCCGGGATGAGCTGCACCAGGCGGGCGGCCACATGAAAAACGCCGGGCGCGCCCTGGCTGGAAAAGAGGCCCTGGAGGCCCAGAAACTGGAGGCCGACAAGGGCGCGCTTGCCAGGCTGCGAGGGCTGTTTACGTCCTGCGGCAAAACCTTTGCCCAGATGGAGCGCAGCGCGGGACGCCTTGCGGAAAAAGCAGGCGGCGAAAAATCTTCCGTAAAAACCGAGCTGCGGGGGCTGAAACCGGCCCCGGAGGGGCAGCGCCGCCAGGCGGCCAATAAAGAACAGGCGCGATAAGCATAAGGAGGGGTGAAACATGAGCGATAAAGCAAAAAGCAGACTGATGATTGCAGGGGCGGCCCTTTGCGCCGCCCTGTTCCTTTTCTCCGGGGCTATGCTGGCCCGTGAATACCTCGACCAGAAGCAGAGCGCCGAAGCCTTTGCAGAAGTGGCGGATTTGATTAAGGAAGATGTAGAGCCGCCCACGCTGGAACTTGCCGACGACCCGGCCCCAAAGCCGGAAGAACTTACGGCTTTTGAAAAGTACGCGGATGTGTACGCCCAGAACAGCGACCTGGTGGGCTGGATTTCCATTCCCGGCACCCGGATTGATTATCCGGTCATGCAGACCAAGGATACCCCCAATTTCTATCTGAAGCACGCTTTTGATAAGTCGTACAGCAGCTATGGGGTGCCCTATATGCAGGAAAACTGCGACGTCGGCATTTCCGACAACCTGGTGCTGTACGGCCACCACATGAACAACGGCAGTATGTTCTCCGACCTGTGCAAGTATGAGAGCGAGGATTTTTACCGGGAACACAAGACCATCCGCTTTGATACCCTGGACAGCTTTGGCGAATATGAGGTGATCGCCGCCTTTAAGACGGTAGCCTACTCGGAGGAAGGCTTCAAGTATTACCACTTTGTCAATGCGGAGAGCGCCGGGGCTTTTGACGGGTTTATTGCCGAGTGCAAGGCGCTGGCGCTTTACGAAACGGGCGTAAGCGCGGAATATGGCGACCAGCTTATCACCCTTTCCACCTGCGAGTATTCCCGGACAAACGGGCGGATGGTGGTTGTGGCAAAGCTGCTGGAGGAATAAGGGCGGCCCCGCCCAGGGAAGGAGGTGAAGCCCATGGGCAAGGGCATTAAAACAAGAGTGGCCGAAAAAGGAATTAAGTCCATTGACAAAGCGGCGGTGGCCTCGGAACGGATGAAGGAGGCGTATATCCGCACCAGGGATAAGGCCGACCACAGCCTGTATGCGGAGGAAAGCTCCCCCGGCGAGTATGCGTCCGACCGCCTTTCTTCTGGGGTGGATAGCGTCACCCATGAAGTGATCCACCAGTTTGATAAACAGGGCCGCAAAGGGATAAAGACCACAAAGGAGAACATTTCCAAGGTCAAGGAGAATATCCAGAAGCGGAAAGCCGCAGCCGAACAACCGAAAAAACAAGCCGAGAAGCAGGCGGCGAGGAAAACCCGGCAGGCGGCGGACAAGATCTCCGAGCCGGTAAGGACGCTCCGGCAGGAGCGTGGGGCCGTCAAGACCCTGGATCGGGGAAAGAAAAGCATTAAAACCGTGGACAGGGGTCGCAAGACCATCAAGCAGGCGTCCTCTACCGCCAAAGGGACGGTAAAAACCGCCAGCAAATCCATCAAGACGGCGGAAAAAACCGCGAAAGCCAGTATTAAGACCACACAGCAGGCGGCCAAAGCCGCCCAGCGGACTGCCCAGGCCACGGCCAGAGCCGCCAAGGCCACCGCCCACGCGGCCCGCGCTGCGGCCAGGGCGGCGGTTGCGGCTGCAAAGGTTGCGGCCAAGGCTACCATTGCGGCGGTGAAAGCCATCATTGCAGCCACCAAGGCGCTGATTGCCGCCATCGCTGCCGGAGGATGGATCGCCGTGCTGGTCATTGTCATTATCTGCCTCATCGGGCTTTTGATCGGCTCCTGCTTCGGTATTTTCTTTTCCGGCGAGGACAGCGGTTCGGGCTATACTATGCAGAACGTGGTGCAGGAGATCAACGATGATTACCAGCAGCAGATCGACACCACAAAGGCGAACCTGTCCCATGACGTGCTGGAGATGTCCGGCTCCCGCGCCGTCTGGCCGGAGGTGCTTGCCGTCTATGCCGTCAAGACGACCACCGACCCGGATAACCCCCAGGAGGTGGCCACCATGGACGACAGCAAGAAAGCCATCCTCACGGATATTTTCTGGGAGATGAACCAAATATCTTCCCGCACGGAAACCAGGACGGAAACGGTCATCACCGAAACTGATGACGGCAATGGCAATATCGTGGAGACGGAAACCACCGTCACCCAAACCTATCTGTATATCACCGTCAGTCACAAGACCGCCGAGGAAATGGCAGCGCAGTATGGATTTGACGAGGAACAGAAAGAGCAGCTTGCCGAACTTTTGGACGAGGAAAACCGCAGCCTGTGGAGCGCCGTTCTTTACGGCATTTACACCGAGGACGGGGCCATCGTCTCCGTGGCGCTCTCCCAGGTAGGGAATGTGGGCGGCGAGCCGTACTGGAGCTGGTATGGTTTTTCCAGCCGTGTGGAATGGTGCGCGTGTTTTGTGAGCTGGTGCGCCAACGAGTGCGGCTATATTGATACCGGCGTAATTCCCAAATATGCAGGGTGCGTCAATGGCGTACAGTGGTTCAAGGACAGGGGCCAATGGATGGACGGCTCCGCCGAACCGGCCCCCGGCATGATTATCTTCTTTGACTGGGATGATGAGAACGGGCAGGACGGGCTTTCCGACCATACTGGGATTGTGGAGAAGGTGGAGAACGGGCGCGTTTACACCATTGAAGGCAACTCCGGCGATTCCGTCCGGCAGAACAGTTATCCCGTGGGATATTATGAGGTGCTGGGCTATGGCTGCCCAGATTTTTAACAACCTCAAAAAGAAGAAGCCCAGCCGCGCAGGCGGCTGGGTACATATCTATAACTCAAATAGCTTTTTAGACTGAAATCGGGTAGATACCAGCAACTCAATGTCATATTATTTCGTTTAATTTATGGCGAAGCAAAGAAAGACTATTGACTTTTGCAGACTGCTGTGCTATATTAAAACCGTTGGATTGAAACCAATGGTTTTAAATGATGGAGGCACCCTATGGCAAAGCGTGTAGCAGGAGTAACGGAAAAGCTGATGGAAGCAGCCAAGCAAGAATTTCTAAAAAATGGATATGAGCGAGCCTCCCTACAGACTATTGCGGAAAAGGCCGGCTCCAGCAAAGGAGCAATTTACATTCGCTACCCGGACAAAGAGAGCTTGTATCGTTCCCTTGTACAGCCCGCCATGGATGATTTTTGTGGTATGATACAATCGGCGTTGCAGCAGTTTAACCAGTTGCCTGGAACCGAACAAACCAGTCAAATGTATTCTTTCTCTGATCAATGGTTTTGGGCTTCTGTGGACTATATCTACGATCATTTTGACGAGTTCAAGCTACTTTTGACCAGTGGAGAGAATAATACATATCAGGAATTTCTCCACCGGATTGTGGAGCTGGATAACCAATGCACCATGCGCTATATTCAGGCATCCAGGAACGACGCAATCTCCAGTGGCCGTCTTACGCCGGAACTGGGCCATCTGCTGTCCAGCGCCTTTTATACCGGAATGTTCGAGGTGGTCATCCATGATATGCCAAAGGATCAGGCGGTTGAGCATATCCAAAGGATGCGGCGTTTCTACATCGCCGGGTGGAGATCTATCTTCTTCGGAGATGGAGGTGAAAACCATTGAACGGGTGGATTGATAGGTATGGCTGGATTCACTGTCCTACCTGCGGCAACAAAACCCGCACGAAAGTAAATCCGGATACTGTTCTCAAACGCTTTCCGCTATTTTGTCCTAAATGCGGAAAAGAACACATCGTGGATGTGCAGGGACAAAACATTATATTATCAGAGCCAGACGCCAAGACGCAGAGCCGATGATTTACAGGATAAATCCTGTGGATTGTCGGCTTTTACTTTTGGTCAGCGGTTAGGTTTCGCTAACTTAAAGGAGGGAATTATATGCAGCGACAAAAAGATTCTGTAAATTTGATGACATTCATTAAACCGCATCAATCAGGCTTTTTGCTCTCTATTATTCTTGCTGTTATCAGCGTCACAAGTGGTATCGTGCCATATTTCGCTGTGGCAAGGATCGTAAATCTGCTGATTGGAGGTGAAACGAATTTTTCTGCTTATTTAACATGGGGAATTGTTGCCCTTATAGCTTATCTGATGAAGTCTGTTTTTCATGGGCTCTCTACCAGATGTTCCCACGAAGCGACATTCCATGTGCTTTCAGAAATACGACAGGCGATTGCGGATAAATTAACGCGTGTTTCTATGGGATATTTGACGGATACACCTTCGGGACGGCTGAAAACAACAATGGTAGAGCGTGTAGAGCAAATGGAAGTCCCTCTGGCACATATCATCCCGGAAATGACTTCTAACCTGCTTGTCCCCATCGCCATCATTATTTACCTGTTTGTATTGGATTGGAGAATGGCACTGGTATCCCTGATTACGATACCCATCGGAATGCTCTGTTACATGGCCCAGATGAAGGAATACCCTAAAAAATATGGTGCTGTTGTTCAGGCAAGTAAGTATATGAGCGCCACCACTGTGGAGTACATCAATGGGATTGAGGTCATCAAGGCGTTCAATCAAAGTGCTGCTTCCTATGGAAAGTTTACACAGGCTGTCCGCCAGAGCGTGGATCTCATGCTGGACTGGATGAAATCCACCCAGGGCTATTCTGCTCTGATGATGACGATTTGGCCGGCTGTATTGATTGGTGTATTACCCGTTGGATGCTTGTTCTATATGAACGGCTCTTTGTCTGCTCCGGACTTTATTACCATTGCCATTCTGTCTCTTGGCATTATGGGGCCGCTGGTTGCAGCTATTTTTTTGACGGATGATTTTTCTAAAATTGCTACTATCACCGGAGAAATTACTGCCGTATTGTCCGAGCCTGACCTGGATCGTCCGTCCCAGCGGAAAAATCTCAAAGGATTGGATATTTCTCTGCGGGATGTGACTTTTGCTTATAAGGATACGCAAGTTCTGAACGGCATCACCCTGGACATCAAGCAAGGAACCACAACGGCATTGGTAGGGCCTTCTGGCTCTGGTAAATCCACGATTGCGAAACTTATCGCCTCTTATTGGGATGTTGGAGACGGGCATATCACCATTGGATGTGTTGACGCAAAAGAACTTCCTCCAGAGCAGGTAATGGATTTGATTGGTTATGTATCCCAGGATAATTTTCTGTTCAATTTGTCCGTCCGTGAGAATATCCGCATGGGCAGGCCAGAGGCAACGGATGCTGAAGTCGAGGCGGTGGCAAAAGCTGCGGGCTGTCATGAGTTTATCATGGGTCTGGATCACGGGTATGAAACTGTAGTAGGCGGCGCAGGTGGACACCTCTCCGGTGGAGAGCGCCAGCGGGTCGCTATTGCACGGGCCATGATGAAAAATGCACCCATTGTTATCTTAGACGAGGCAACTTCTTACACAGACCCGGAAAATGAGGCGGTCATTCAGGATGCCATAGGGCGGCTAACTCATGGAAAGACACTCATTGTGATCGCCCATCGCCTGTCCACCATTACTGGGGCGGAACAAATTGCTGTGGTAGATCACGGAAAGATTTTGGACTCCGGAACGCATGGAGAACTGTTGGATCGGTGTCCGCTATATCAGCAAATGTGGGCGGCTCACACGCAGGCGCGAGACAACGATCAGATGGAAGGAGGTGCGGCGTATGTTTGACGCATATAAACGGTTCTTTCGATTTTCCGGGACAGAGAAAAGTACCTGGTATAAAGGTATGGCCTTTGAACTGCTGCGGAGCATCTTTGAAGCGTTACAATTTGTCGCTCTATTGATCGTGCTACGGGCGTTGGTAGAACAGAATATAACCGGGGCCACCGCATGGACAGCTTTGGGAATTATGGTGGTTAGTGTGGCTGGGGCCGCGCTCTGCTGGTATCTGGCCCACAATAGCGAAGGACACGCTAACTACCGAATGTGCGGAGAAAAGCGTATTCACATCGGTGAACGCATGAAATATATGCCGATGGGTTATTTCAACGCACAGAGCCTGGGCAGTCTTACTGCGGCAGCAACCTCCACAATGTCCGATTTGGAGAGTATGTCTTTCGCAGTGATTGCCCGGACAGTTGTGGGTATGATTCGTACTGCGGTTTTTTCTCTGGCGATCATGTGCTTCGACTGGAGAATCGGTCTTGTGTTCTTTGTTGGGACGCTGCTGTTCCTTTGGGTCAATTCTCGACTGCTTAAGAAATCCCGTGAGCTTTCCCCAGGACGATTGGCTGCACAGACTAAATTGGTGGATGCTGTGCTGGAATACATCCAGGGTATGAGTGTGGTGCGCGCTTTCCACGGGGATAAAGCGGCAAAACAAACTCTAAACAATACCATCAAAGAAACAGAAAATCAAAACTTCAAATTGGAGCGCAAACGCATCCCCTACAACGTGCTGGAGCAGGTTGTTTTGCGCGTTACTTCTGTATTGGCAATCCTGCTTTCCATCTGGCTTTTCCTGCAAGGGAATATGTCGCTGTTCACCTGTTTGATGATGGTGGTATCTGCGTTCCTGGTATACAGCGAATTGGAATCGGCTGGTGAGATGTTCTTTATGCTACCGATGATTGATGCTTCCATTGACCGGGTAGAGGAAATTGATCGGGCACCCAGGATGGACGAGAGCGGCTCGGTTCAGGTGCCGAAAAGCCATGATATTTCATTTGACCATGTGGATTTCTCCTATGGAGATCGGAAAATCATTGATGATGTGAGCTTCACCATTCCAGAAGGCACGACTACCGCTATTGTGGGGCCCTCCGGTTCCGGCAAAACAACGCTTACCAGCCTTATGGCCCGGTTCTGGGATGTGAAAAAAGGCTCCGTGAAATTGGGCGGCATTGATGTAAAAGACTATTCGCTGGACAGTTTGATGAGCAATTTCAGTATGGTTTTTCAGAATGTGTATTTGTTCAACGACAGTATTGAAAATAACATCAAGTTTGGTAAGCCGGAGGCGAGCCATGAAGAAGTGGTGGCTGCGGCAAAAGCTGCCCGCTGCCATGATTTTATTATGGCGTTGCCTGATGGCTATGACACAGTGATTGGTGAAGGAGGAGCCACAATATCTGGCGGTGAACGTCAGCGGCTTTCCATAGCCAGAGCCATGCTGAAGGATGCTCCCGTTGTCATCTTGGATGAAGCTACCGCAAATGTTGACCCGGAGAATGAGGCGGAGCTTCAAGCGGCCGTTGAAGCATTAACCGGAGGCAAGACCATTATTATGATCGCCCATCGCCTGAAAACGGTGCGCCATGCAAACCAGATTTTAGTGGTGGATCACGGAAAGATTGTTCAGCATGGCACCCACGAAGAATTGATAAAGCAGGGCGGGATCTATGGAGATTTTGTCCATTCCCGGAAATCGGCAGAATCGTGGCGCATTACTGATCCGAGAAAAGGCGAGGCCAATGGAAAATGATAGGGAAAAAAGTACTCACTAAAATTGTATTACTTTTGATTGTCTTGTTTGGGGTAACCATTCTGACCTTTGTCTACACAAACCTCTCCCCTGTAGATGCGGCTGAGGCATTGGCTGTGCGTCGTTACAGTCGGCCAACCGCGGAGCAGATTGAATTAGTGCGGGAAGAACTTGGCCTTGACAAACCTATCCTCCAGCAATATGGCTCTTGGTTGTGGAATGCCCTGCACGGTGATTTTGGAAACTCATACAACACGGGACGTTCCATTGTGGAGGAACTGGCGGCATCCATACAGCCAACTTTGATTATGGCTGTGTTAGCACTTTTGTTTAGTACGGTAATCTGTATTCCCCTTGGAGTTTTATCTGCCAGCAGAAAAGGAGGTTTAGCGGATAAAAGCATCTACCTGTTCGGAATTATTTGTATGTCACTTCCAAATTACTGGATCGGTTTCATGCTTTTACTTGCTTTTGCTGTGTATCTCCCTATTTTCAGCATTATGGGGGCAGACAGTCTGAAAGATTTTGTTCTTCCGGCTCTGGCATTGGCTATCCCTACGTCGGCAGGAACTATTCGGGTATTTCGTTCTTCCCTGTTAGATGGATATAACAGTGATTTTGTATTATATGCAAGGGCACGGGGAGTATCAGAATGGAAAATTGCAAACATGGTAAGCCGTTTTGCGTTACCTCCGTTAATTACCATGCTGGCGCAGAGCTTTGGGTTTATGATTGCAGGCAGTTCTATGGTGGAGAGTGTGTTCTCCATTCCGGGTCTCGGTTCCATGTTGGTGACAGCATTAAACGCCAGGGATACCATAACAATCAACGCGTGTGTATTGCTCACTGCCGTTATCTTTGTCTTGGTCAATTTCCTTGCAGACTGCCTGAACACATTGTTGAATCCTCAAAGCCAGATGGGAGGAAGATCATGATTCGTAAAATTATCCACAGCCCTCAGGCTTTAATTGGACTTGCCATGATGCTGATTGTTTTTCTGGTGATGGTGTTTGCCCCTTTTTTGGCACCTAATGATCCTATGCAACTGAATGTGGCCCATAGTTTTGCTCCGCCAGATACACAATATCCACTTGGGACAGATGAGCTTGGACGATGCGTTTTGTCTCGCTTAATTTACGGAGCCAGGGAATCTTTGAGTATTGCGCTTCCTACTTTGCTGCTATTGGCTATTATCAGTACCGTCATTGCAACCTTATGTGCTTATCTTGGCGGTATTGTGGATCGGGTATTTGAGGTGGTATCCAATATTTTTATGGCATTTCCGCCATTCCTCGTGGCAATTACTTTGGTAGGGCTTTTTGAGTCCAAAGTAACCAGCATCATTCTTTCCATTGTGATTGCTATGTGGGTGTGGAATGCGAGGGTGGTTCGCACCCATGTACTCCGAGAACGGAGTCAACCGTATGTCATCACCTGTAGAATGTCCGGGTGCTCAGAACTGCGCATTGTGTTCCGGCATATCATTCCGAATATTCTGCCACATTTGTTAGTGATATATAGCACAGGATTGTCCTCCATTATCATTATGATCTCCAGCTATGCTTTCTTGGGCTTGGGATTGGAGACCGGCACGGCAGAGTGGGGCGCAATGTTTGTGAACGCCAATAAACTAATGTTTAGCCATCCGGAACTGCTGGTCTATCCAGGTCTGTGCATTTTATTTGCCGCGGCTGGATTCAATTTATTCGGGGAGGCCCTGCGAGACCTCTGTGCTCCAAAGGAGGGATCATGATGCTCACGGTTAGTAATCTTTCCATTTGCACAAAGCGGACAAAAGAAGTCCTTGTACACTCCGTCAGCTTTTCTGTGGGCAACGGGGAAACATTGGGGTTGATTGGGGAGAGCGGAAGCGGAAAAAGTATGACCAGCAAGTGTATTATGAAACTTCTCAATCCCCGATTATTTGACCAAACTGGAAGCATCCAATGGAATGGGCGAGAAATGCTCACGGTGAAAATGAGCGAATTGAGAGACTATCGGGGGAGGCAAATCAGTATGATCCCTCAGAACCCCATGACCGCGTTTGCCCCAATGCTCAAGCTGGGAAAGCAGGTGGAGATGGGATTTTCACTGAAAGGCCAAACAGAGAAGATGGCATTCCGAAAACGATTCGCTGCTGCGCTTGCAGATGTCAATTTGCCTGATGCGAGAAAAATCCTTGGAAGTTATCCTCATGAATTATCTGGAGGCACACTGCAACGCGTTATGATTGCCCTCACCCTTCTTCAACGCCCGAAGTTGATTATTGCGGATGAAATTACCACTGCTGTGGATGCTGCCAGTGAGTATCTGATCCTGAATGAATTAGAGAAATTAAAAAAATCTGGAGTTTCCATGATCGTTGTGACCCATGACTTTGGCGTGGCCGCTAAGATATGTGACCGGGTGGCCGTTATGAAGAATGGGGAAATCATTGAAACCGGAAAAACCAAAGATGTCTTTACAAAACCGCAGCACGAATATACCAGACAACTTGTTCAGGCCAGCGTGCTGTTTCAGGAGGGACTATGCTGAGAGCCGAACATATTACAAAACAATATTCATTACCTGATAGCGGACACACAGTTTTTGACGCCGTGTCAGATGTCTCTTTGGAACTAAAAGATGGATGCGTATCCTCACTTGTGGGGGAAAGCGGAAGTGGAAAAAGCACTTTGGCAAGAGTCTTGTCCTACATTGAGATGCCTGATATTGGAAAAGTGTTTCTTGGTGATTTGGAGGTCACTTCCTGTAAGCGGAAAGAGATTCGTTCTGTTCGAGGTAAGGTACAACTGGTAATGCAGAACGCCCTGGGTTCGTTGGATCCCCATCAAAGTGTTGCCGCCATTCTGGAGGAACCTCTACAACTCCTGTTTCATATGAAAGCCCAGGATAGGAGGTGTCGATGCCTGGAACTCATGGATATGGTCAGGTTGGAACGCTCCACCCTTTCTCATCGGCCTAACGAGCTTTCCGGCGGTCAACAGAAAAGATTGTGTATTGCACGGGCTCTGGCAACCCGTCCTCAATATATTATTTTTGATGAATCTTTCAGTGGATTGGATGTCACTTTGAAGAAAGAAATCCTGGGTTTTTTGAAAGAACTCCATAAGGAACTTCAGATTGGATTTCTCATCATCACCCATGACCTTGACACCGCAATGTATATGGAGGGTGCCATTCATGTGATGCGCAGAGGAAAAATTATTGAAACAGTGGAACAGCCATATCATTTTTCTGATTTTCAAGAACCCTATTCACAAATGCTTGTCAAGGCCGTCCGTTCCAAGCGACTGGCCTTACAATAAAAAATCAAAAAGGAGTGTTGTAAAATGAAAAAACTCTTATCGTTGCTGTTGGTCGGTGTTATGAGCGTCATGCTTCTTGCCGGTTGTGGTACTACCGGTGGCGGACAGGATAATCCTGCTTCCGGTTCCGATGAAACAGAGAAGTCCATCTCTATTGCGCAGAGCGCCAATTTTTCTATGGGCTTTGCCCCCGGCGTTCAGTCCTATGAGACTACATATTACACGAACAACTTTTACGAAAGCTTGGTGGAATACCGTGACGGGGAATATCAGCCCTGCCTTGCCACCGACTGGACTGTTTCAGAGGATGGTCTTACTTATACTTTCTATTTACGAGAAGATGTGCAGTTTAATGATGGAACTGCTTTTAATGCCGAGGCTGTCAAGCTCTACTTTGACAATATGAAGTCAGTCATTGGAACCAGTGCAAACTATGGACAACTGGATATGCTAACTACAGAAATTACTGTAGATGATGAGTACACCGTTTCTTTCCATTTGAGTCGCCCATACTACAATGTTTTGAATGACCTTGCTATGGTGATGCCCCGCGGTATTCTCTCCGCTGCTGCTTTCAATGAAGATGGCTCTCTTAATACGGAGTATCTGATGACCCATACTCCCGGCACCGGTCCCTATATGTTCGAGAGTGTGAACGAAACCGCTACGGAATACACATTTGTGAAAAATCCGAATTATTGGGGCGAAGAACCGGATGTAGATCGTTTTACAGTAAAGGTCATCCCTGAGTCCAAGGTCGCCGCTATGAGAGCTGGAGAAGTAGATTTTATCATCGGCTCCGACACACTGGATGCGAACTCCTATCAGGAACTTTCGCAAACAGAGGGGATCACGGGAATTATATCTGATTTCAACTTTGTGACTGAGTTTATCGCCCTCAATGATGAGATTGCTCCTTTAGATGACCAAAATGTTCGCACGGCCATCCAAATGGCGATTGACAAAGAATCCATCGCACAGAATATTTATGCTGGTCTGCGAACTGCGGCTAATTCGGTAATGCCTACAGATATGCCTTATTGTGATGCAACTGTGACAACCCCGGATTACGATATGGCAGGTGCAATCGCCCTTCTGGAGGACTCTGGCTGGGTAGACTCCGATGGCGACGGAATCCGCGAAAAGGATGGTAAGGTTTTGTCCTTTACCATTACATATCCATCCACGGGTGTGTACGACAATGTGGTTCTCTTTTTCCAAAGTGCTATGGAAGAACTGGGTATTGAGATTAAAACTAACCCCATTGATCTAATGGCGTTCATGCAGCAGGTCTTTATGGAGGATAATTATGAGATGACAGCTTACATGAGTTATTGGTTCCCTTATGACCCCTATACTTTTGTAGCCAATATGTATCCGTCCACCGATTATTCAGACCCCAGCGGTATTTACTCCACCGATCCTCAGGTTGCCAAGGCGCTGGCCTCTATGAGTGATGAAGAAGCCAAAGCGTTGATTGCTGGACTGTATAATACAGACGATCCAGCAGTTGTCCAAGAAATCTTTACAGAGGCTTTAAACTCCGCCAATGAAAGCAGCGTGATTATTCCGCTCAACTATCGAAATGAATACGCTGTATTCAATAGCGATGTGATTGAGTCCTATACCTTTAATAGCATTCCCAACCATGTAGATGTTGCGGCAATTCACCTTAAATAAATATCATGTTTTTTAAGTTCCACCTGTCTCATACCATTGTTCCTGCATATAACGAATGACTGTTTTTTGGCATATCGGATGATGTAAATGAGGATACAATATTGTGATGGATAGGCAGGAATCTTTGAAATTGGCATAATGATTCAAAAAGGAGGTGCGCCATTGGCCTTGACATCATCTATGGAGGATTATCTTGAAGCTGTGCTTATCCTTCATCAAAAGCGCGGTAGCGTTCGGGGTGTTGATATAGCTGTACATTTAGGGGTTACAAAGCCTTCTGTAAGCCGGGCTGTCAAGGAATTGTCCAAATTCGGGCATATTATCAAAAATACCGATGGCACACTCTCCCTCACAGATTCAGGCTTGCAAATCGCTACACAGATTTATGAGAAACACCAATTTTTCACCAGGCAGCTCATCGAAGCTGGTGTCCCCAAGGATATTGCGGCGCAGGACGCTTGCAGGCTGGAACACGTCATCAGTGAACAAAGCTTTCAGAAGTTAAAAGAAGCGGCCTTCTCAGGCAGCCGGGAGGTGATACCATCGGACGAGTCGTGATTATGGAACTGGAGGATAAGGACGAAAGGACATTTGAAGATTTTCTTGCCTTTTTACAGCTTCATCCAGAATTGAAAACATGGGAAATCGGCCCGGAGCCGATCCTGTCACTTCCCGGCCTGCAAATCTACCCAGACCGCCGAAAAATCTATCACGGCCAGCAGGAAATTGAGCTGAATACCAAGGAGTTTGCCCTGCTCTGCCTGTTAGTGACCAATAAAGGGCGGGTACTTACTTATGGGCAGATGTATGAAAAAGTCTGGAAGGAAGAACCCTTTGGCAACGAACATATCGCGGTGGGCAGCCATGTCCGCAGTATGCGGCAGAAACTATATGCCATATATCCCAAACCGCCGTTTGTGATTTCCTGTATCCGGGATGTGGGGTATCGCTTCGAGGTTCATTCTTAGTATAAGGCAGCAGTCTAACAGTTTAGGCTGCTGCTTTTTCCTGTCTGTTTTCACTCCAACTCGCCAAAACCTTGCAAATGCCGATTTTTTATGAGATTTTCCCGCCGCATATTGTCTGAACTTGCGACTGAATTGTGTTCCATTTGCGTTTCTTGCTCATTTTATTTGCATTTCACCTATTATACTACCCCTATTAACATTTTAGTTTGGGGAAAGGTGGTGATCTCTGTCAGCTTGTCCCCATAAGGGGATAGCATGGAGCCAAAAAGAAAGGAACCTGGCGGTTGTCCGCCAACTGACGAACAAAAAATATTTTCCGTACATACCGCACTCCTCAAGGGGATTGCGGTATTTTTTTGTTCGACAGGCTTTTTCTTTTTCCCTGGGCCTTACCCATCATCCGGCAAAAGACAACAGCTAAGCGCGTGCGCCAGAAGGTGTACGCGCTTTTTCTATGTCGGGAAATGCAGATTCCTGTTATTTCCCGTTAGGACAAGCCAGCCCCATTGCAGGGGGCCGCCGTCCGTCTGGATTTCTTCCCGAAATTCAGACGAAACGGAGGTACACAGCGTGGACGCTGGTAAAAAGAAAATATGGGTTCGCGGCCAATTTGTCGAGGTCACGGACGAGGTATATACCGCTTATATGCGGGGCGACCGGAAAATGCGCTACTTTGAGGCGGATCTGAAAAGCGAGCGCCCGGTTTACGGCAGCAACGGCGAAATCAAACAGGTTCTCCCCAGCCGGGAGGATTCCCTGGACAGGCTCATGGAAGAAAATGCCCGCCAGTTTGCCGCTGCTGCGGAGAGCGTGGAGGATGTAGTGATCCGAAAACTTGCGGTGGACAAGCTACATACCGCGCTTATGCAGCTTACCAAAGAAGAACGGGATTTCATTTGTGCCCTGTTCTTTGACGAGAAAACAGAAAGCGAAGTGGCAAAGGGACTGGGCGTTTCCCAGCAGGCCGTCCACAAGCGGAAAAGCCGGATACTCAAAAAGCTGAAAAACTTTTTTGAGTAAATAGGGTTGTTAGACCTCTCACTCAACGGCAAATAGAGTGAGAGGTCTTTTTTATCTCTCCCGGAACTTTGAAAACTGCATACCCATTCATCAGGCACATTCCCGCTGCTTTGGCGAAAGCCA
>OLRX01001763.1_pt1 | contig 15264 bp, 8 predicted proteins | sample 1672991 | NCBI WGS metagenome assembly OLRX01 (sample SAMEA3136744, study PRJEB25190) | human gut metagenome | biome: human gut; feature: human-associated habitat; material: faeces | place: Austria | collected 2013
GCAGCCGCCGGAGCGGTGCTTAAGCCGTAAGGCGGGAATTGTGCGGTGTTGCCTTCACTTTTCCCTGTCGTTACGCGGTCTGCATTCCTGTTTTTGCCCACAAACTGCCCTTGTTCACGCAAAGTTTACCGGAATTTCCAGCTATTTCATGCCTTGTTCATCCGCAGTTCATTTTTATTCTTCATGATAGAATCTATTGGGGGCCCCTATTACCGCCCCCAACTGGAGGAATTGTTATGCACGAAACCCAACAGCCGCGCGACCCCAAAAAGACGACCGGCATTGTATATGCCGTGATCCTTGTGGTGTTGCTGCTGCTCAATTTCTGGGCCTTCCCCGCCATGATGAAAGGCCAGGTCAAACAGGTCGATTACGGCACCTTCCTGAACATGCTCGAAGGCGGTGAACTGAGCACCGTTGAAATTCAGGATCAGCAGATCTATTTTGTGGACAAAAACGATACCACCTACTGCACCAACTCCATTGCGCAGGACCTGCAGCTGGTCAACCGGTTGGAAAGCGCCGGCGTTTCCTTTGGCAAGGTGTACAATCAGACCACCTGGGTGGATACCCTGCTGGGCTGGGTCATCTCGCTGCTGCCCATGATCATCCTGATCGTCTGGTTCAACCGCATGATGCGCAAGCGGGTCGGTGAAATGACCGGCGGCGCCAACAGCATGATTTTTGGCGGCGGCAAATCCGGTGCCAAACAGTATGTCGTTGAGGATGGCAAGTCCATCAAATTTGCCGATGTTGCCGGTGAGGACGAAGCCAAAGAGAGCCTGCAGGAAATCGTTGACTTCCTGCATAACCCCAAGCGTTACGAGGATATCGGTGCCAAAATGCCCAAGGGCGTTCTGCTTGTCGGCCCCCCGGGCACCGGTAAAACCCTGCTGGCCCGCGCTGTTGCCGGCGAAGCCGGTGTTCCCTTCTTCTCCATTGCGGGTTCTGAATTTGTCGAGATGTTCGTCGGCATGGGCGCTTCCAAGGTGCGTGACCTCTTCAAACAGGCCAACGAAAAAGCCCCCTGCATTATCTTTATTGATGAGATCGATACCATCGGCAAAAAGCGTGACGGTGCTTCCGGTATGGGCGGCAACGATGAACGCGAGCAGACCCTGAACCAGCTGCTGACCGAAATGGACGGGTTTGACGCCGCCAAGGGTGTTATCATTCTGGCCGCCACCAACCGTCCTGAATCCCTTGACCCCGCTTTGACCCGCCCCGGCCGTTTTGACCGTCGTGTGCCCGTGGAGCTGCCCGACCTGAAAGGCCGCGAAAGCATCCTGCGCCTGCACGCTCAAAAGGTCAAAATCGGCCCCGACTGTGACTTTGCCGTGGTTGCTCGCATGACTCCCGGTGCTTCCGGTGCCGAGCTGGCCAATATCATCAACGAAGCCGCCCTAGGCGCTGTGCGCCACCACCGCATGGCCGTTACCCAGTACGACCTGCAGGAAGCCGTGGATACCATCCTGGCCGGTGCCCAGAAAAAGAATAAGATCCTGAGCGACAAAGAAAAGTGCATCGTGGCCTACCACGAAGTCGGCCATGCCATGGTTGCCGCCCTGCAGAGCCATTCCGCCCCCGTGCAGAAAATCACCATTGTGCCGCGCACTTCCGGCGCGCTGGGTTTCACCATGCAGGTAGAGGACGGCGACCACACCCTGATGACCAAGGAAGAGATCCTGGCCAAAATTGCCACCATGACCGGTGGCCGTGCCGCCGAAGAAGTGGTGTTCAACTCCATCACCACCGGCGCATCCAACGATATCGAGCAGGCCACCAAGATGGCCCGCGCCATGATTACCCGCTACGGCATGACCGACGACTTTGACATGGTTGCCCTGGAAACCGTGAACAACGCCTACCTGGGCGGCGATGCCAGCCTGGCCTGCAGTGAGCGCACAGCCGCCACAGTGGACGATAAGGTTGTGGAAGTCGTCAAGCAGCAGCATGAAAAAGCCAAACAGATGCTGATTGAAAACCGCGGCAAGCTGGACGAGATCGCCAAGTACCTGTACGAGAAAGAAACCATCACCGGCGAAGAGTTCATGCGCATCCTGACCGCTGTTCCCCAGCTGCCCACCGGTGCCGTGGAACAGTAAAGGCAACACCGCACAATTCCCGCCTGACGGCTTAAGCACCGCTCCGTCGGCTGCGGCACTTAGAATTGTGCGGTATTGCCTAAAATCTCCGCTCTGCGCGTTTTCTTTGTAAAATAACAGTGCCCCCGCCCTATGCAGTTCATTTACCGCACGGGCGGGGGTGTTTTGTTGTAATTCCGTAGGGGCGCGCACCATGCACCCATCCGTTTTATATCATCACACTACAGCGCTTTCTCACAAAGCACACCATGTAATAGCGCCATTTTATGGCCAGCCGTTACCCATTTGTAGGGGCCGCTGCTCACCTCTTTCCGAAAAACGCAATAAAAATGCTGTCTTTCTCCACATCAGGGAAAGGCAGCATTCTTCTTTATCCGTTCAGATCTTCGCCGTTGCTGGCAATCACATTTTTATACCATCCAAAGGACTTTTTCCTGTACCGTGCCGCCGCCCTGTTCGAGTACCGGGAAAAGCACCCGTGATCCTGCCGGGCTCTATTTTGCCTGTGCGCCCTCTGGGAAGATGATCTTGTTGACAAAGAAGAAGATCACCATGGAAATGCCGCCATTGAGCACGGTGGTGCCAATGTTGTAGATGAAATCCGGCACCAGCAGGCCCGCAACCGCCACCCACACGCAGTTGATGGAGTTGACGATGCAGGTGATCAAGCAGAACGCCACCACATACCAGGCGATCTGCTTGGCCAGGTTGCCCTTGCTGCGGAACACAAAGTTGCGCTGGATGGGAAAGTTTATGCATTCTCCCACCACCATGGCAACCATGTAGGCGCAAAAGTACGGCAGACCGCCATGGGCGGAATCATACCCCAGGATGTTCCACTGGAAGGTTTCGCCAAACAGCGTGACCGGGATGCCCGGCCAGCCAAAATCCACCACCGGCAGGCTGCTGAACGCCGCCGGCAAAAATTGCAGCAGCAGGTATTTGAACACCGTAACCAGGTTGGATACGATCACAAACAGTCCGCCTTCGCGCACCCACTTGGCTGCGGCGGGGTGTTTTGCCGCAAAATTATTCCATAGCTGCATAAATAGCCCCTCTCTTTCCTCAGCTGTTGCGCAGGCGTTGTTCCAGCTGTGCGTTCAGTACCAGGTTTTTCACGGCTTCTATGATCACCCGCACAAGGCCGATGATCCAGAATCCCTGTAATTCCATCACAATGCCATCCACCATGCCCATGCTGATGGCACCGCTGGTCATTTTGGCCAGGGCACGCAGCGGCATGTTGTACTGGAACAGCACATTCAGGTCCGGCTTGCCGCGCTTGTAGCTGGCGTTCAGCAGTGCGGTAAGCACCAGCCAGATCAGCCAGCCCAGCGGGCTGCGGCTGTGGTTCAGCTCGCCCAGGGTCATGTTGCGGTCAATTTTAACTTTTCCCTGCTGCACCGGGCGGCCCAGCAGGGTGGCCCATTCGTCATCCGGCACGCTCTGCACCTTGCCGCTGGTATAGTGCGGCAGATGCTTGCCCGCATAGGGGTTGGGTGCGCCGGTACCGGCCACTTCCACCACGGTGGTCAGGCGGATGTCCGCACTGGACGCGCCGACCCGCAGCTCATAGCTGCCGCCTTCCACTTCCCAGCTGTCGGTCTTGGTGTTCCAGTAGCGGAACGCCTTGTCGTCCAGCGGGATGGTCACGGTCTTGCTTTCGCCGGGCTGCAGCTGCACCTTGGCAAAGCCTTTCAGCTCCTGTGCGGGGCGGAACACTTCTGCCCCGGGTTTTGCCACATACAGCTGCACGATCTCTGCTCCGGCGCGCTTGCCGGTGTTGGTTACGGTCAGGGTCACGCCATTGGACGCGGCCTGCAAATTGCTGTAGGCAAAGCTGGTGTAGCTTAACCCATAGCCAAAGGGGAATGCCACCGGCACACCGGCGGTCTGGTAATAGCGGTAGCCGACATACAGCCCCTCGCGGTACTGCACCATGCGGTCCGGCCCGGCAAAGTTATCCTTGGCGGGGGTATCCGCATAGGCGTTGACCCAGGTTTCGGCCAGCTTGCCGCTGGGGTTCACTTTGCCGGTCAGCACATCCAGCATGGCGCCCGCCCCCGCCTGTCCGCCCAGCGCACCATACACCAGGGTACGGCAGTGTTTGAGCCACGGGGTTTCCAGCGAAGCCCCTGCGCTGAGCACCACAACGGTGTTGGGGTTGGCCTGCTGCACGGCCTTTAACAGTTCGATCTGGTTGTCCGCAAGGCGCATATCGCCGCGGTCCAGACCCTCACTTTCCTTGATTTCATCCAGCCCCAGGCAGAGCAGCACCACTTCGGCCTTTTGGGCCAGGGCTACAGCCTCGGCCTGTTTGGCGGCATCCGGTTTGCCCTGGCGGTCAAAGCCGGGGGCAAAGCCCACGCTGGCCAGGCCGCTCTCTTTCAGGCAGTCCAAAAAGGTATCCACCTTGATGGAGTTGACCGCGCTGGAGCCAGCGCCCTGGTACCGCGGTGTCTGGGCAAAGTCGCCGATCACGGCAACCTCGGTGCCCTCTTCCAGCGGCAGCAGGTCGTTCTCGTTTTTCAGCAGCACAATGCTTTCGGCTGCGGCGCGGCGGGCCAGCGCGTGGTGGGCATCCGCATCAAAGGTGCGGCTGTGGGACTGCACGGCGGCATGGGTATCAAACACCAGCGTCAGCAGCTCGTCCAGCCGGGCGTCCACATCCGCTTCGGTAATTTTGCCGCTCTGCACAGCCTGCATCAGCTCGCGCACGGCGTCCCCGCCGGGGGCGGGCATTTCCAGCGTGGAGCCGTTCTGCACGCCCAGGGCATGGTCATTGCTGCCGCCCCAGTCCGTTACCACAGCGCCTTCAAAGCCCCACTCCCCGCGCAGGATGTCCATTAACAGGTGGCGGTTCTCGTTGGCATAAGTGCCGTTGATGAGGTTATAGCTGCTCATGATGGTCTTGGGCTTTGCTTCCTTGACCACGATCTCGAACCCGGTCAGGTACAGCTCCCGCAGGGTGCGTTCATCCACCACGGAATCCGACGCCATGCGGCGCAGCTCCTGGCTGTTGACGGCAAAGTGCTTGGGGCAGGCGGAGATGCCGTTGGACTGGATGCCCCGCACATAGCCCGCTGCCATTTTGCCAGAAAGATACGGATCCTCGGAGAAATACTCAAAGTTGCGGCCGCAGAGGGGGCTGCGCTTGGTATTCAGGCCTGGCCCCAGCAGCACGGCAACTTCCTGTGCGGCGGCTTCTTCGCCCATTGCCTGGCCGATTTGTTCGCCCAGGGCAGGGTCCCAGCTGCACGCCACAGTGGCCGCCGTGGGGAAGCAGGTGGCCGGAACACTGGGGTTCAGCCCCAGGTGGTCCGCCGCGCCCGCCTGCTTGCGCACGCCGTTCGGACCATCAGAAAGGGTGATGGACGGAATATTATTTTTCGGCAGTGCACGGGTCCCAAAGGTAGTAGCGCCCGAAAGCAGCGCACATTTTTGCTCTAAATTCAGTTTTTTGATGATTTCCTGTGTATTCATAATCATCTTAAATTTTTATTTTGTTACCGCAGTCGCTTCCGATTCCACAGATGCAAAATAAATTCCTTCCTGTGCATCAGCCTGAATTGTTACGGTATAGCTGCCATCGCTTACACCCGTAAATGCTGTTGCACCGCTGCGGTGGTGGTATGTGCCCGTTTTTGCCATCGGGCCAAAGCCATCAACATATTCCTCGTCTTCCTGCGCCAAATCTTCCAGTTTGATTTTGGTCGTCTGCACAACATCCGCTCCGCTGTACAGCGTCAAGGTAAAGGTCTGCGGCGGATATTCCAACTCAGAATATGCTTCAAACACATCCTGATCCATGGTAACCGTTACAGTATCTCCACTTTGCACCGCTTCGCTTACAGCACCAGGCGCTGCATAAACACCCACATAAGTTCCTGTTACACTGTCCGACAGGCCGCGCTTATAGTCCGATGTTGTTGTCATCACATAAGCGTTATACTTTGCGCCGGGGGTACAGTCTGCGCTTAGGTCCACCGTTCCCGCATAATTTGCGTTGCTGTCATCCGCCAGAATGTTGGAAGATGTAAAGGTATAATAATCTTCCTGCTTGCCTTCTGCATCAAAGCCATACAGACGGATTGCATAGGTACGGCCTTTGTCAACACCGGTAAAGGAATACTCACCGGTTTCAAAATTAAAGCTCAGGTTCGTTGCCACTGCGGCCGCTGCTTTCGTATCCGTTTTGGCTCCGCCGCAGCCAGCCAGAACAAGGCTGGCCCCCACAGCAAGCGTAAACATCGCTGCAACGCCATAATGATTCCACTTGTTTTTCATCGTCAAATCGCCTCTCTCTTATGCTTTTGCAGCCTTTTTCTTGTTCTTCTTTTTGGCAAACAGCTCCGGCTTGAACATATGCAGTGCAATCAGCACGATTGCAACAACCAAGATAACATCCACCACACCCAGTGCGATCAGCCAGTATGGAGTCCAGTTGCGGGTCGTCGTCATCAGGGAAGAATTCGCCAAAACCATCAGATGGCGCTTGGTTGCCTGGCGCAGAAGCTGCATGCCATAGCCACTCTTCAGGGTCGTATCGGTAACATTCACACCCATGGCCAGCTGCATATCCACGCCTGCGCGCAGGGCCAAGTCACCATTGCTGACAGCAAATGCGTCTGTGTTTACAACGCCCTGGAAGCCCCATTCATTGCGCAGCACCTGGGTAAGCATTGCATAGCTGTAGCCAACCATACTGGTACCAATGCGGTTATAAGATTCCATGATGCCGGTCAGACCAAGCTGGTTCAGGCCATCGCCCGTTACGTTGTGAATTGCCACTTCAAAAGCGCGCAGATAAATTTCACGCATTGCCTGCTCGTTGGACCAGATGCAAACGCCGTTGCGGTTGGTTTCCTGATCATTCAGTGCAAAATGTTTGGCAAACACATAAATGCCGCGGCTCTGCAGGCCGGTCACCATATTAGCTGCCATCATACCGCTCAGCAGCGGGTCTTCGGAATAATATTCAGCTGCACGGCCGCCGAAAGCGGAGCGGTGAATGTCCATACCAGGGCCGTAAGTACCACTGACACCGTTGACCAGATCTTCATCACCGTAAGCTTCGCCTTCCTTCAAAGCAAGGTCTACATTCCAGGTTGCTGCCAGCACAGTTTCGCTGGCATATTCAGCAGCTTCCAAGCCGCTTGCCAGGTCATGGATGCCGTTCGGGCCATCACATTCGGTTGCCTGCGGTTTGCCAATAGAATCCACAGCAGGCGAACACCAGCCGCAGTTACCATACAGGTTGTTCATTTCATCAACGCTCATGTGGTTCATCAACTGTTCCCACACTGCATTGTCCGGGTCAACAATGCCAGCTGCATCTGCCAGCATTACACCGTTTTTCTCACCATTTGTATAGGTAGTTCCCTGTGCAGGGTCATCATTCAGATCAATGGTGCTTCCGCCATTGCCGTTGGTCAGCAAAGCAATCGTTGCCGCGTTGGCAGTTGCGTTTTCGCTTGCTTCACGGCTAGGATAGGTTCCTTCCCAATCTGCACGGGAAAGATACGGCAAGGTCGTGCCGATATTACCATCGCCAGCAGTCACATCATCAAACTGGTTCGTCGCCACAGTTTCATCCGTGCTGCGGGCGGTCGTATCATACTTGATGGTCTGATCCACAGTAAAATCATATGTCAGGTCATTCTTCACTGTATGGGCATCGCTGCGCAGGCTAAGGGTATAAGTACCGGCATCCAGCACATAGCACTTGTCCGTCTTATAATCGTAAGATGCCATGTCATCATAATTCATGGTCATGCTCACGGTCTGGCTCTCGCCCGGCTGGAGCAGATCAGTTTTTGCAAAAGCGCCCAGAACAACCGCAGATTTTTCAATTCCACCGGGGGTATAGGGTGCGGTGTAATACAGCTGTACCACATCTTTGCCTGCCACATTACCGGTATTGGTTACCTTAACACTTACCTTTACCTGGCCGCCCTGGCTGCCTACTTCCCACTGCGGGTCGCTCCAATCAAACGTGGTATAGCTCAGGCCATAGCCAAAGGGATACTGAACAGCTTTCTGATACTCTGCTTCTTCCTCCGGGGTATAAACATTGTCATCCCCAATGTAACGGGTCTCGTAATAGCGATAACCTACATAGATGCCTTCCTGGTAGTACATGTACTTGCCGTTGTTGGCATCGCCATTGCCGTCGATCGTAAGACCACTGTTTGCATAAGTAAAATCGCCAAAGTTTTCATAAGCTGGCGAACTGGTCACATCATAAGCATAGGTATCAACCAAATGGCCGGACGGGTTGTATTCACCCATCATTGCTTTCGCTACAGCAATCGTACCAGTGGTGCCAGGGCCGCCTGCCCAAATTGCAGCATCCACCTTGTTGTCCTCAATAAAGCCAAGGTCCATAGGATTGCTTGCGTTAATGACAATGATGACCTTATCAAACGTTGCTTCCAGCTTTGCCAACAGTTCTTCTTCTGCCGGCTGCAGCTGCAGGTAATGCCGCCCGGCTTCACCACCGTAATAACCGGCCATATCCAGCGGGCAGTCACCGCCTTCGCCTGCCATACGTCCGATTACATAAACCGCCACATCCGAGTAAGCCTTTGCATCCTGCCAGAACGTTGCGCTGTACTCATCATATTCGGCCAGTGTTTCTTCATAAATGTTAAAGTCTGCATCACTGACCGTCATGCCTGTCATCGAAGCGCGCTTCTGCGCAGTCGTCTGGTAGAACTTCGTCAGATCCGGGTTCAGCTGCAAACCAGCAAATTCAAAACCATCAATAAAGTTAAAATTCTGATCTTCATTATGGTGGCCGCCGGAGCCATAATCGGTGTAAACCGTCTTGTAGCTGTTATAGCCGAACAAATTGATTTTGTCCGTTCCCAACGGCAGGGTATCATTATCGTTTTTCAGCAGCACAAGACCTTCGCTCTCTACTTCCTCGCAAAGCTGTAATGCCTGCGTGTAGGCATCATCTTTTGAAAGGTCCGTCATGCTGTTTGCACTTTCGGAAGATGTCACAAACCGTTGCATGTACGCCTGAATCTGCGAATAATAGATGGAACACAGGCTGTTTCCTACGATTCCCGCAGCAAGCAAAACCGCAATGGATGCTCCCCCTACAATATGTTTCGATTTTTTCATAGTTACCTCCTGTTTGCCGCATGGAGTTTTCTGCTTTGCTATTTGGCAGCAGGTTCTTCACCAGCAAAACAAATGTTTTCTCCTTTGATTATGCCGCCCTCCGGATGGCAGCCAGCGTGGATTTTACTCCCCGCTTGTTTAAGTATATTGTAGCAAACAGCTTTTTCTTTGAATTATTTTTTGCATAAACTGTTATTTCTGCCGCACATTTTGCCAAAAAATCATTTTTCTCTCAAAATTCATTGTGCATTTCTTACAATCAAAATTCAGTCTGCTTTGTGCACCCTGCCAAACAGTACGAAAAAGCGGCCAGAGCCTGTATTTGGCCCCAGCCGTTCCCGTTACTTTTTCTGCGGCAGCAGCACCCGCAGCGTAAACCACTCATTCTCCCAGTGCAGCGTCATAGTTCCGCCGCGCTTTTCGGCGGCGGCGCGCACACCGCGCAGGTCGCTGCCGCCATGGGTGTTGCGGCGCGGCAGGCCGTCCGCGCCCAGCTCCACTTCCTGCGCGCAGTAGTTTTCAAACCGCAGCATCACAAAGCCGTTCTGGGCGTACACCGCCACCCGGATCAGCCGCTTTTCGTGGTCGGGCTCGGTCTCTACGCTCTCGGTCGCATTGTCCAGCGCCGTACCCACAATCGTGCAGATTTCCCCTGTCTCCAAAAAATCCAGCAAATGCCCGTCCGCCACGCAGGTCATCGTGATGTGGTGCTGCTGGCAGTACAGGCTTTTGGCCGTCAGCAGGGTGTCCAGCACCGGGTTGCCGGTCTTGTTCTCCGCCTCGTACTGGCGGATGCCGCTTTCCATGGCCGCCAGCGCCACATCCTGCTTGGCGTGGTCCCGCTCCGCCCGGATGGCCGCAATCTGCATTTTCAGCTCGTGGTAGCGCCGGTTGATCAGGCGGATGTTCTCCTTGCTCTGCTTGTACTGCTCGTACTGGCGGTGCAAAACGCCGTCCAGCTCCGCCAGCTCGCTGTGCAGGGCGGCTTCGCGCAGCTGCTCGTGCTGCACCGTCAAAATCAGCACCCCGGCCAGGTCCACCAGCGTGCGGATGTAAAACATGTTCATGTTGGCTTCGCTGCCGTTGGCAAAGCTCAAATTGCTCACGGCAAATGCGGTCAGCGCCATGACCACCGCCACAAAAGTTCCTGCGGGCGTTATTTTCAGCTTCCCGGCCGGGCCGGGGCGGCGGTTTTCCACAAACAGCATGGCGGTAAAAATGCCGCCGTACACCACCGCCAACAGAAGCAGCGAAAGCGGCTCCGCCCCGCCGCGCTGCGGCCACAGCACGCAGTGCAGCTGCCATTCCACGCTGGCCGCCAGCTCCGCCAAAATAAAGGCCCGCGCGCACACATAGCCCGCTTCCAGCAGCGTAATGCTGCGTGTGACCCACAAAAACAGCAGCATGGAAAGAATCGCCATTGCCATGCAGGGGATCCACCACGCCAGCGGAACTTTCCCCGTGGCCTGCAAAAACGCCCCCAGCAGCACCGCCCAACCGGCTTCCACGCCCCAGATCACGCGCTGGTCCATCCGCGGCGGCAGCCTGTGCGCATACAGCAGCGCCGCCAGCACTTCCGCCAAAGCGGTGTACAGGCGGGGAATATCCGGCAATGTCGTCATTAGCCCGCACCCCCAATATAATCCGCCAGCCCCGCCATAAAGGCCTTGCGCCGCGGGCGGCTGATCTGCAGCGTATACGGACCAACCTGCACCATATCCTGCTGCACGCCGGAAACCTGCGCCAGATTGACCAGATACCCGCTGTTGCACCGTGCAAACGCCCGGCCCACCAGCTTTTCCTCATAGTTTTTCAGGGTGCCCGGCACCACAAAATCTTCTTTTTCGGTGTAAAAATGTACCTTGTGGCCTTCGCTTTCCAGGTAATAGATTTCTGCCGCGTCCAGCCGCCGCATGCCGCCGTCCACCGCCACGGCCAGGTAATGCCGCTCCCGCTTTTCCAGCTGTCCCAGCGCCTTTTGCAGCTGCTGCGAAAACGCAAAGTAGGGCACCGGTTTCAGCACATAATCCAGCGCCCCAACGGCATATCCGCGGATGGCATACTGCGCCATGTTGGTAATGAACACGATCAGCACCCCGCCGTCCCGCTCCCGGATGCGGCGGGCGGTCTCCATGCCGTCCAGGTGCTTCATCTCCACATCCAGAAAGATGATGTCGAACTGCGGGCGGTAATCTTCCAGAATCTCCATCCCATCCGCAAACTCCGTTACCTCAAACGGCGTGCCGTACTGCCGGGTGTACCGCTGCACATACCCCGCCAGCTGTTCCCGCACCGCCGCCTCGTCCTCCACAATCGCAATCCGGGTCATCTGCTGTTCCCCTTTCTCAACATCACACTGCGGCCCCGCACATTCCACATCTGGTGCGGCTTCTTAAGGTGTATCTGAAAACAAAGAAAATGACGGATATTTCACAAGCGCAAGACGGATTTAAGGCAAAGAGCCGCGGGAATCCTTTGTGGATTCCAAGGACTTTTAACGCAAAATCCCGCTGCGTTTGTAGAAATAAACGATATTTTCGACTTTTCAGCTGCACCATCGATTGTTTTTAGTATAGCACATGCAACCATACACAGCAAATGCGGAGTGGAGCAGTTTGTTTGCCCTCAAAGCGTTTTGGGCTGCCAGACCTGGCCAGCCCTGGCATATTCTGTGTATGGATTGCAACAAGCCGATGCAGCCCCAATAAAAGCAAACTCCGGGAGCAATGCAGACCCCGGAGCTTTTTGATGTCAACTTTTCAAAGCGATTATTTGGATTGTGCGGCAGATACCTTCTGCTGGTAAAGTTTCATTAACTCGGCAACACAGGCGCTTTCGCTGGTTCTTGCGGCAGTTCCTTTTATGAATCCGTAAGCGTCCATAACGGCGCGGTCATTAGCCTGATGGGCTTTGCGGAGTTCCGGCGGCATGGTTAAGTCGTCGTACAAGTCGGCTAAGCTGCTGTCCGGGTAAAGGGCGCGTGCGTCCAGAATCGCTTTCGCGGTTTGTTCGATTTTGGCTTTCTGCTGTTCGGTGGGTGTAGGCCACGGAAAATTGTTGTACACCACATTGATGGAATAGCTGTAATCACTCTTTAGTCTACCACACACAGCCCGCATCCAAGCCATATGAACATTAGATGTCAAAATACCAAAATGGTACATGGTAGCGTTCGATACGAAACGAACTTTGTTAGAACAAATCATCTCTTTATCTGAGAAACCAAGAGGTACATATTTTCTTCTTTGTGATGAAACTTCTGGAACAATAAGAAATTTACCTACAGGTCGTTTTATTTCCATGAATGACATTGGGGTCGCTGCCGCCGCACGGGTTGCAGCTTTTTTGCTTTCCAGACGATAATCATGTACGGAATTGACACGCTTCATACATTCTGGAAGTTTTCTTATATCAGAAGGAGATACATCGTGCAGCCACAAGCACCAACGAGTATAACCGTTAATAAAATCATCAGAACCAACAAATTTTCTAAAGTAGGTTTGTGCAGATGGCTCTTTCTTTAAAAAAGCATTTTTTTCATCATCTGTAAATATGTAATATCCACCTTCAACAGGTTTCCCGCCGCTGCTCATAGAAAGAACTCCATTCAACGGGGTGTTGCGGCTTTCAATAAATACATTTGGTGCGTCCATGAGATATGCATTGATATTATTTGACAGATGCAATTTGTCTCCAATAAATAGCTTTTTGCTATTTGTATTTACGGCGACACTAAACCCCACAATAACGCAATGTACATGAGCTTTGGCACTCGCCTCACTATCCCATCGGAATGTTTGATAAGCAAAATCAATATGTATCCCAAACTGTTCAAACAATGGTTTCCACACGCCCGCAACCTGTTCGCCCTGCGTAATAGAATTCGTCGAAACAAAGGCGGTGCGTATCGGGGTGTTCTGCATCAGTTTGGCCGCCTTATAGTACCACCCTGCTACATAGTCAATTTTACCGGCAGTTTTATACGGCTTGCCCTTTTCATCTACATAAATGGAAAGAATATCGCTCTTTTGTTCCTTGCTCTGCAAGGAATAGCCAACAAACGGCGGATTCCCCATAATATAATTCAGCTTACTTTTGGGAACCACGCTCTCCCAATCCACCCGCAGGGCGTTGCCCTCTACAATAAAGGCGTTTGTTTTCAGCGGCAGAAATTCCAGCGGGACGAGCAGAATTTTCTCCGTCTCCTTCATCATCTGGCTTTCCGCAATCCAGAGCGCTGTTTTCGCAACCGTCACGGCAAAATCGTTGATTTCGATGCCGTAAAACTGGCTGATGGAAACCTGTATCGGGCTTTCGCTGGCGGAATACATCGTGACCTGACCGTGGGAGAGTTCCACCAAAATCTTGTTTTCCAAGCGGCGCAGGCTTAAATAGGTTTCGGTCAAAAAGTTGCCGCTGCCGCACGCGGGGTCTAAAAATGTGAGGGATGCCAGCTTGCGCTGAAAGGCCCGTAGTTTGGTATTCTTCGTGCGCTCTACCGAAATGGCGCAGATTTCGTCAAGCTCGCCCTTTAGTTCGTCCAAGAACAGCGGGTCAATGACCTTGTGGATATTTTCAATGCTGGTATAGTGCATACCACCGCTGCGGCGGGTTTCAGGGTTCAGGGTGCTTTCAAAGACAGCGCCGAAAATGGTGGGGCTGATTTCCGACCAGTTGAAGTTCTCGCTGGCTTTCTCCAGCAGCAAATCCCGGATTTCGTCCGTAAAGGGCGGTATCTCAATATTCTCATCGCTGAACAGCCCGCCATTCACATAGGGAAACGCCGCCAATTCCGGGTTGTCATCTTTCAAATAGGGGTCACGGTCTTGCAGCTTTGTGTCCAACACGCGGAACAAATCTACCAGCCCCTTGCGCAGTCCGCGCGTGTCAAAACCTTTGAGGTAGTCGTGGAACATACCGTGATGCCCAAAAATCCCGGCATCCTCGGCATACAGGCAAAATACCAAGCGAACGCACAGCTTGTTCAGGCTTTTCAGCGAATGTTCGGATTCCGGGTTTGCGTACTGCTTGTAAAAGGCATCATACAGCAAACCGACAATTTCACCTGCTGCTATGGAAACTTCCATCTCCCGTTTGAGGTGTTCGTTTCCGGCATCGACGAGGAATTGCAGCCGATAGTATTCATTTTCCAGATTCGCAAGTTCGATGATTTCAGGCTCACCGCGCGGGCGTTCCATATCATACACATAAAAGGTGCTGAAATTGCAGGTTACCACCCAGCGCGGGTGCTGCGACACGGGCAGCTCCAAAATATACCGCTTAGCCTGTTCAAAAGGGGTCAGCAGCGCACCGTCTGATTGCTTGATGGGCTTGTTCAAATTCTTGCCAAGCCCCTTTTGCTCTATCAGAACGTGGGTAGCGGGAATCGTGCCGTCAATGAAACTGGTGTGGTCAAGGTGGACTTGCTCCTCAAACTGAATGAATTGCTCCGGGTGTTCGACCCCATACACATCACGGAGCAGGGACAGCCAGAATGGTTGGCTCTCCCCTTTTTCATAGCCTTTGTCTTTCCAATAAGCGGCAAAATTTCTTGCCGCCTGTTGCTGTTGCGCAGTGGTCATGGCAGTCACCTCATAGCACAGTATTTATCATTATCATAGCACACCCCCCTGTTTACGGCAATTGCGTTTTACAAAAAATGAGGGTAGGCGCGATCCGCGCCTACCCCCTGCTAGCAGCAAAAGAAGCTGTTGGGACAAAATATTGCAAAAGAAAAAGTCCTCCATCGGATACCGACAGAGGACGAAGTAATTTTCTTTTTCAACAACTTTATTCAGGGCAACATTGATAGTCTGGAATACAACCGTTATCTGATTGACATTCTGGTAAACAGTATCTATCTTTCTGATGAAGAAGACGGCACACAAAAAATGACCGTCCTGCTAAATACGCAGAACGGTCAAGAAACTGTCACATTAAAAGACCTTACACAGTGTTCGTCTAATGTTCATATGGTGCACCATCAGTGGGCGCGTTAAGAATTCAGTCCGGTTCGCTTGTCGGCCTG
>OLRX01001775.1_pt1 | contig 15150 bp, 15 predicted proteins | sample 1672991 | NCBI WGS metagenome assembly OLRX01 (sample SAMEA3136744, study PRJEB25190) | human gut metagenome | biome: human gut; feature: human-associated habitat; material: faeces | place: Austria | collected 2013
ACGACTTGGCGGCTCTAAAAGGCGAATATGCCGCCGTCCGCGAAATGCGCAAGCACGTAGGCTGGTATATAAAAGGAGTTCCCGGCGCGTCTTCACTGAGGGGAACCATCAACCAGCTGACTGAGCTCAAAGACCTTGAAAATGCCATAATCCAAATATGGGACAAATAACACTGGGGCAGATTATGCCTCAGTGTTTTTGATAGCGTTTCAGCGTCCCGCAATTCTCCTGACTGCCTTGGGTCAGCCTTTAAGCTGCCATGGCGCGCCTTTCAGCAGTTTTGACGGATTTCTTCAGTCAAAAATCTTTTCGTATGCGATCCATTTCCTTTCCGGTGTGGAAAAGAAAAAACCGCACTTTTCAAAGCCATGTTTTTCTATGAGCTTTTGCATTACTATATTGTCTACGTGAGTGTCGATCCTTATATGAGGGCATATTCCCTTGCCGAATTCAAGAAATTCTGCGAATACGCCTCTTTTGCTGCCGTCGCTGGCCAGCCTGTGAACTGTTGCATAGTCGCCGCTGTATATCCATGAACCCTCGTCGAGAACAGCATAATATGGCTCTTCCCCTATATGAAATTCCATGACTCCGCAGACTCTTCCGCTTAGTTCCGCCACGTACAATGTTTCGTTCTCTATGTCCTCTTCGACCGTGCTCTGCGGAGGAAAGCTGTCGCCCCACTGACTGGGGTTACCGCTTTTTTTCATATAAAGACGGGCGCTTTCATATACATTCAAAATTTCTTTTAAGTCTTCCATGCCTGCTTTTCTTATCATTGCTTAGCTCCATTTTCTGATTAAAAGCTCAGCTGCATGTCCAGCCAGCTTTCCTGCCGCGCCTGATGAATTTTGTCTCCGGTGAGAGAATTGCCTACGAGAAAGGGCGAACGAAAGTCGTGCAGTTTCATATTTCTCTTCACGGCTTCTCTGCTGCAGTTGGCGTAACAGTAGCGGCAAAGGTGACCGCATGTGTCGTATTGACCTATGTCGCTTCCCAGGATGCAGGCGCACTCGCTCCTTGATGACTTGAATCCTGAGGGAATCTGCAGACGGCATCCTATGGCTTTCTCAAAAACCTCCGCCGTCATACAACCGCTGCAGTCAACGCCGAAAGGAGCGAGTTCATCACCCTCTGCGCATGTCTTGACGGCGATACCGTATTTCTTTCCTATGGAAACCATTTCTTTGCCGAGATATATCATGTCATCACGGGAAACACGCCTGACTTCGGGGAAATTTCTCAATACTTTCTGATAAAGGTCTATGAAACTTATGACGCATACGTCAGCATATCCCCGCAGCTGCTCTGCCATTTCCTCAAAACGCTCCAGATGGCGGCTGACTGTGTAATTATCGTCGATAAATATGGGATCGTACCGCCAGCCCACTGAATTTATGCCGATGGTTTCGGAAAGCCATTTGAAATCATTTATCACTTTGGCCTTGTCCGGCGCGTTCGGCTCGATTTCTTTTCCGTACGGAGTCATGGTCACATGCCAATACTGCTTGTATGGAGCGAGCAAGTCCATATACTGAAACATGGGAGCAGGATTTTTCGTGCAGAAAGCGATCAGATCCACGACGTCGGTGTTTATTTCGTAGCGCGTCACGGAGCTTGGATCATAAGGGTTTCGCACCAGAACAAAGCCGGCTTTCAGCCTCTCGGCAAACCACCGCGAATAAAAAGCGGGAATATCGGTTCTGTTGCCCGTGTGTAAAATCATAAAGACTCCTCAAATTATATATTCTAAAGATATCCTAACGCCGGAGATCTTGATGCCAGAGATCTTGATTCTGGCTATATTTATGTCAGCTATACTGATGCCGGAGATTCCAGATGAATATCCCGAAACCGAACCTCCTGACGGCTGGCAGCCAGATCACCGGTGCTCTGACTTAAAGGCAAATTATCAGATCGTCGACCCTGTCTAAAAGGCAATTTAACTGCAATGTTGTAGAATTTGCTGGTTTTATTGAAATAATACAACATTTTGTTTCTCCGGGGAGGCTTGCGCAGTGGGAAAATGTCCAATGTTGTAAATTTTCTTAATTTGTTAAATTTCTACAACATAAATCAAATATAATGTTGTATTTTTTTATGATTTTCCGAAATTTTACAACATCGCCCTGTTTTTATGATGATTTAAGCTTGGAATGTGTCTGCAATGTTGTAAAATTCCTTAATTTTGAAAAAATCTACAACATTGTCCGGCACAGCCGCCGCAAACCAGGCGGGCAATCGACCTTTCAAAGAATCCTAACTTGCAGCAGCGCCTAACGATACGATGTTGAATTTATAATATAACATAGGTTGTAATAATATGGAAAATGTTGTACAATTCTTTGTTTCGATTGATTTTTGCCAACATTTTTTTGGTTTGGGTGCGTCGAAATTTGTCGAACTAGCTATCAAAGTCAGCTGATGTTGCCATATTTCGCTATATCTGAAAATTTGCCAACATTTTTTGAAAGATTTGTTGGCAAAATCGTCGTGAATCTTAAAAATGTACAACATCGACAGGATTCGACGCCATAAAACCTCGAAAATCGTAGGTTTCTTTTTAAAAATGTTGTCATTTTAGCGCCATATTTAATTTTTGCCAACATCAGATAAAGCCAGTCAGTCAAAGTGATTCAATGAACCCTACCTTGCGGCAACGCCGAACATCCTAATCATTGCGTTTATTATAACGCCCTCCAGTCAGCCGAACGGCGTTTCAATGTCCGCCTCCTCTCGGCGCAGCCGTTATGATTCCTTGCGGACATTATACCACAAGCGCTCGCAAATTGTAAATTTTTGTTGACGTTTTTGCGTGCCATGTTATACATGTTATATAATAAATATAAAAACCAAGAAAACGGTGAAAAGGAGAGCGTGATATGCTTGAAAATTATCTCGATATCATAACCAGGATGGAAAATTATGTTGATGGAATCATCGTAACTGATACTGAAGCTGATATTGTTTATATACGCCGTTACACAAAAGATGTTTCTCCACTTTCAGAAAAAGAGTATATAGGACACAACTTGTTTGAAATATATCCGACCATGGATCCGAGCGAAAGTACAATAATGAGAGCACTCAAAGAAGGAAAGGTGACGCTCAATCATAAAGGCGCTCTCATTACAGCCAGAGGACAAAGCTTTGAGATCGTAGACGATACTTTCCCGATAAAAGAAAATGGACATATTATAGGAGCCGTGTGCATAACCCATTCCCCTTCGAGGAAGAGAGCCGTCACGTCACTGGACATTAAATCATCCTCAGAAAATCAGCCGAAAAAATTATATACCGTATCCAATCTCATCGGACGCAGCCGTCCGATGGAAACACTGAGGAACCAAATCAACAGACTCGCGGAAACGTCTTCCTCGCTGCTGATATACGGAGAGACGGGGACGGGAAAAGAGATGGTGGCTCAATCTGTTCATACGTCCAGCAGCAGAAAGGATAAGCCTTTCATAACGCAAAACTGTGCCGTAATTCCAGAAACTTTGCTGGAGAGCATATTATTCGGAACGGTCAAAGGCAGTTATACGGGAGCGGAAAACAGAGCGGGCATATTTGAAAGCGCCAGCGGAGGAACTGTCTTTCTTGACGAAGTAAATTCCATGCCCATAAGTATGCAGGCCAAATTGCTCAGAGTCCTTGAAGAAAAAAATATAACCAGAATAGGAGCTACCGAAGCGATAGACGTGGACGTCAGAATAATTGCCGCGCTCAATTTGCCGCCACAGGATTGCGTAAAAAGCGGCGTGCTCAGAGATGACTTATTTTACAGGCTGGGTAGTGTCACCATCAGCATACCGCCTCTCAGGGAAAGGAAAGAAGATATAGAACTTCTCACTAAGTATTTCTCAGATAAATTTACTTCTAACATGCAGAAAGAAATCATAGGCGTTTCTCAAGATGTAATGACGATTTTTCACAACTATTCGTGGCCCGGCAATGTCCGTGAACTGAGAAACGTTATAGAGGGAGCGTTTAATCTCTGCGATACTACGATAATAGGCATAGGCGATCTGCCGTCATACATGCTTGCTGACATAGAGGTGGATAAGCTGGTTGCCGAAAATCAGGCTGATATTCATGACATTCAATGGCTCGGCAGCCTGAAAAACAACATGGAAGCCTATGAGAAGTTCATGATATCAGATGCACTCAGATCTCACAAGACTCTTTCAGCCGCGGCGGAATATCTGGGAATAAGCCGACAGAATCTGAATCAAAAGATAAATAAATATAAGCTGTTCACTGTCAAACCGCGCGAGTTGAAATAGAAATCAATTGATTTTCTACATTAAAATTTCTGCCAACATTTTTAGTGTAAGCATGCTGGCAGAAATTTCATAATTTTTAAAAAATGTACGACATCGACATTATTCGACAAGAGGTGTGTGCAGTTGAGATCCAGTTTCCTTTGAGGCCGGCTATCTTGAGATCCAGTCTCACTTAAGGCCGGCTCTCTTAAGTCCCAAGCTCTTTGACAGAACGTTAATTCATTTTGTAAACCATTTCTCCGTTGATATATGTTTCTTCCACCCGGACCTTGTCTATGTCGTCAGAAGCGATGGCGAGGATATCTCTGTCTAAAACTATGAAATCAGCAGAATAGCCTTCCTTGAGCATGCCCACATCTTCGAATCCAAGCATCGGCGCCGATTTGGCAGTATAAAGCTTTATGGCGGTTTCGATGTCGACTCTGTGGCGCTGGCCGCAGTCAGTTCCGTCCCAGGCTTTTCTGGTCACAGCTCCTTTGAGACAGGCAAAAGGATTGGAAGGCTCGGCCCAGGCTGTAGCCGGGGCGTCTGTGCTGAAAGCAATTCTTACGCCCGATTTGATCCAGTCGGAAACAGGGTAATTTTCCTGGGTTCTTTCGAGACCCATATTGGTGAGATAGCTTTCTATTTCAGCATATAAGAATATCGGCTGTGTGACGAAAGCTATGCCGGATTGGGCAGCTTTTGCAGTTGCGTCGTCTGTGGGCATTGCGACATGCTCCAGCCTTACATAAGGAGCGCTGCCGCTGATCCAAGGCTTCTGCTGCCAAGTGTGGGCTATAGCTCTGTCTATTGTTTTTGCACCCATGGCGTGGATCGAAAGCTGGCATTTGTGCTCTTTGCAGAAAGCGATGGCATCCTCAATATCCTGCTCGCTGCACACAGGCATGCCGTATTCTTCATTGTTCCCCAGATAAGGCCTGTCGCACCATGCGGTCCTGCCTGAGACGCTGCCGTCGCCTATGAGCTTGATGCCCGCTATTCTGAACTGCCTTGACGGGTCCATATCCTCTTCAGTTATCGTGAAATCTTTTTTGTCTTTGACGGAATCCCACATGTAGTAAGCCGCGACTTTGACTTTCATTCCTCTTTCAATGGCGATGCCGAATATGTTTTTATAGTCGCAGGCGGTGAATTCTCCCATGTCTGCGCCAGTGGTCACGCCCTGAGAGAGAAGTATTTTATCGAGAGCCAGCAGGTCTGAGGCCATATCTTCCTCTGTCTTTTCAGAAAGGATGTGATTAAGGACGTTTCTGCCGTTTTCATATAAGATGCCATTAGGCTCTCCGTTTTCAAAGCGGCCTATTTTGCCTCCCTCCGGGTCGGGTGTATCTGCGGTGACTCCGGCCATTTCAAGAGCCTTGCCGTTCACAGCGCAGACGTGTCCGCAGGTTCTTTTTACGATAACAGGGGAATCGCTGCAGCCTCTGTCCAGATCATAACGGTTAGGAGCGGTATGTTCTTTAAGCTTTCCCTCGTCGTAGCCCCAGCCTTGTATCCACTGGCCTGCTTGCTGCGAAGCGCGGACTTTCTGTATCTCGGAGACTAAATCGTCTATTGACGATACGGCCGGCGGCAGCGCTGAAATTTGCTGACAGCAGTCGGCCAGCATTATGGCGTGCATGTGGCTGTCTACAAAACCTGGAAGAATGCGTCTGCCGGCCAAGTCCACGATTTTTAGAGCCTGGGATTCGTCGGCATCTTTATCCTGACCCACCCATGCGATCTTGCCGTCTTTTACAGCCATGGCCTGAGCGTGCGGTAAATTGTCGTCAGAAGTAAATATTTTTCCGTTTTTATATAATACATCATATTTTATCATTGCGATTATCTCTCCTTGCTTTTGTGATTTTTAAGCCAGTTTACGGCTACGTTGGCGTGAAGGGCAGCTCCGTAAGGAAGCATGTCTTCGTCTACAACCATATTGGGGTTATGCGTAGGCGCTGCGTCCTTGTTTCCCACACCGATAGTGGCAAACATCGCCGGCACAGCTTCCCCTACATATCCGAAATCCTCCGTTCCGGCCATGCACGGAACCTTGAGGACGTTTTCTTCTCCCATGATCTCGCAGAGAAAAGGTTTCAGCTCTTCGCAGAGATTCTCGTCGTTATAGGTGGAAGGCGTATGGAAGTCTATCATATCGTAATCGCCGCGCCACATTTTTACAGTGTGCTCAGTGATTTCAGGGATCCTTGTGACGAGATGCTTTGTGACTTCGCGGTTGAAAGTCCTGGCGGCAACCTTGACGTCAGCAGTGTCAGGGATGATGTTTACAGCTGTTCCGCCGCCGCACTCGCCTACCGACAGGGCTACCGTCTCTCTCGGGTCAATTTCCCTGCAGCTGAGCAGGTTGAGAGTGGTATAAAGCTGGTTTGCTATCATCAGAGGGTCTATACACAGCTGTGGTGTGGAAGTGTGGCCGCCTTTGCCTTTTATTTTGATCATAAAAGTATCCATGGCGGCGGAGGTTATTCCCGGCGTATATCCGAGAGTTCCTGAATCCTGATTTGACATTACGTGCAGTGCGAAAGCAGCGTCTACATGGGGATTTTCCAGCAGGCCGTGTTCTATCATGAGACGCGAGCCCGCAGCCGCATTCTTCACCTGTCTGGAACATGAGCTTGACGGTGCCGCAAAGCTCGTCTTCCATGTCTTTGAGCAGTTTGGCAGCGCCGAGAAGCATGGCCGTGTGGGTATCGTGGCCGCACATGTGAGCTTTTCCCGGCTTTTCTGAAGTGAACTCCACCAGACCCTCAGCTTCCTGCATAGGCAGGGCATCCATATACGCGCGCAATAAAATACAGGGTTCCCCCTTGCCTATGACAGCGACTACGCCTGTAGAAGCTTCCATGTCGGGAAATCCTGCTGATACAAAATTTTCTCTGATTTTTTTGTCAATAGGTCCGCCGCATATATGGGATTCTATACCCATCTCGCCAAGACGTTTCTGGACGTATGCGGCAGTTTCAGGCAAATAAAAACCAACCTCCGGGTTTTTGTGCAAATTATGCCTGTCGGTTAAAATCTGATCTTTTATAGCTAAAGCAGAATCCAAAATTTTCATAATTACCTCCTATTAGCGGTTTTGGAACCGCAGGTTTAGTCAATGTGCTCAAGACTGACAGGAGTTTGAAATTCTGATTTAGTTTGCTTTTACTGAATTATATCAAATATAATGCTCATAAGCAAGCTTTCGCTGGAGTAAATTTTTATTTACACTTTGCTGAAACGATGTAAAATAATATGTAATAAAAATTTTACAAAATTGCAAAATTTTTTAAAAAATAGTCTGTAAGCCAAGTGTTTCCAAGGAAGATAAAAGTTGGCTCGATATTTGCATTATATAACAAAGAAAACGCCGGGCGCGCGGAAGCGCGTTTTAAATGCTCAAGACTGACGTTGTTTGAATGAATATGAAAATCCGATAAACTCCAGAAATCTCTGGGAAAATCCCCGCGGTGAATTTGTGAATAGTTTAAGAACAATGAATCCGCTGTTTTTTAGTACATGGATTCTGAACGTGTTTACGGCAGCAAAAGCTTTGAAAAAATCAGATAACAAATTTTGCTGTATAGGAAATATATCGGCAACGCTTTTCGCCTGAAATGTGCGAAAGGCGTTTTTCTTTTACATAGCGGCCGGCTCTAGGCAAAACACTCCAAATATTTCACGCGCCAGCACAAGCAAAAGAAAACTTGAAAAAACATATTTTATGTGATATCATATATAAGCTTTAAAAATATTAAAAAAGATTGAGAGGTGAGAACATGGACAGGCATAGTGAAAGTCGAAGCACGAGGCAAGGTATTCATATATCCAAAGGGCACGGCTGCAATTTTGCTGTCTGTGTTCTGCTGTAACTATATAACAATATATGAAAACCATTGTCCGTTTCTGAAACTGCACTAAATCGTCTTGAGGCGGGAGAAGCCGGAGGCAGGAGACAGTGGTATTTTTGTGCCCATTTTTACCTCATAGGCCTTTCGCCGCTGCAAAAATGATTCTCAGGCTTGTAGCCTGAGAATCAGCGTTAATCAATGTTCAGTAAAGGAGGTATAAGGGCAATGAACGTAAAGAAGAAAGCTTTGAACACGGGCGCTGCTGTAAAGCGCCCTGATTACAGAAGAGAAATAACAGATATCGTCAGAACGGGACTGGCGCCCATACCGATGAGGGATAAGATTGCATCATATCATGAAAGTGACGTCGCCTCGGCAATGGAAATCATGAGCGCGGAACAGAGAGAATATATTTATCGTGTTCTCGGCGCTGATATGCTGGCAGATATCTTTGAGTATGCAGGCGATCTGAACAGGTATCTGGATGAGCTGAGCGTAAAGAAAAAAGCAGAAGTTCTTTCGAGACTGGAAATTACGTCAACGGTCGGATATCTTCGTCATCTTGAAAAAGATGAACGTATGATGCTGATAGACTTGCTGGACAGCGAGACAAAGAACAAGGTTATACTTTTGAACTCTTTCGATGAAGATGAGATCGGAAGCAGGATGAGCGCTAATTATATCTGCATAAAGTCAGGCTCTGACGTCAGGCAGGCCATGAGGGAACTGATCAGACAGGCGGCGGATAACGATAATATTTCAGTGATCTATGTGGTGGACGACACGCGGACTCTGGTGGGAGCTATAGACCTAAAAGACCTGATCATAGCACGTGAGTCAACTGAATTGGACGCTATTATAATGTCGGCGTATCCTTACGTTTATGCTGACGAGCAGATTGCGGACTGCATAGAAAGAATAAAAGAATATTCTGAAGATTCGATACCTGTGCTTGATTCAGACAACAGATTGCAGGGAGTCCTCACATCTCAGGATGTGACCCAGATAATGGAGGAAGAGATCGGGGAAGATTATGTCAGACTTGCAGGGCTGTCGTCGGAGGAAGACTTGGAGGAACCGCTGAGAAAAAGCATGGGCAAGCGTCTGCCGTGGCTGGTTATACTGCTGGGTCTTGGTCTGGTCGTGTCCAGCGTGGTGGGAGCCTTTGAGACTGTAGTGGCACAGCTGACTCTGATAATAAGCTTCCAGTCGCTGGTCCTCGACATGGCGGGAAATGTCGGCACACAGTCTCTGGCGGTAACCATACGTGTGTTGATGAACGAAAAAATAGGGAGAAGAGAAAAACTCCGTCTTGTAGCCAAGGAAGCCCGCGTAGGGCTGGCCAACGGCGTTGTTTTGGGAATCCTGTCGTTTTTGTTTATAGGTTTATATTTAATGGTGCTGAAAGGACAGACGTCTTTATTTGCTTTTTCTGTTTCTTTCTGCACGGGAGCCGCGCTTCTGGCATCCATAGTGCTGTCCAGTGTGACAGGAACTGTTGTGCCTATAATATTCAAAAAGATGAAAATAGATCCTGCCGTCGCTTCAGGACCGCTGATCACTACGGTCAACGACCTTGTGGCTGTGGTGGCTTACTACGGTCTGGCATGGATCCTTTTGATAAACGTTTTGGGATTATAATTTTTCGCTGAGTAAGCCGGGCAATCAAAATATGCCGCGAAGAAATGAAAAAGAGCTGTTTTCGATAAGCCTTAAAAATACGAGAACCGCTCTTTTTTCGTGAGTTATTTATGAACACTTAAACTTAGTGAACGCCTGTGAGAACCAGCGGCTGTTCAAAAAACTTACGTATTACTCTTCTTCTTTTTCAAACTGATCGGAACCAACTCCGCAGAGCGGACATTCTTCAGGCGGCTGTTCTCCTTCATGAACATATCCGCATACTTTGCAAACCCATTTCATAATAAATTCCTCCTTGCATATTTAGAAATATTTTGTGTACATATTTTACCACACTTTATTATGCGCAAACCAGCAAAAAAGATAATTATATAGGACAATTCCGGGAGAATATTTTTAAAGGAGGAAACAGTTGAACAGCAATGAAATTTAATATATAATAAATTAAATAAAGGGAGTATAAAAATTCCTCTAAAAAACTCAGAATCAACACAAAAGATGGGGCAGGAAGAATGTAAAATAAACTGAGGATGTATTCCGCTCAAGATAAAAAAATAAAAGCGAAAGATTTGGAGAGCTTATGAAGAAAAAAATAACGGCAGTTATCTGTCTGGTGCTTTCGGTCAGCCTGCTTGCCGGATGTACTACTTTCAACAATTTTAAAAATGCGTTCTTCGGCGCGGACAGCGAGGACGCTGCTCCGTCTGAAAGAACGATAAAAATAGGAGTATTTGAACCGCTGACAGGAGAGAATAAAGAACAGGGGAATCTGGAGCTCATGGGTATCCAGCTTGCCAACGAGATGTATCCTGAGGTTCTCGGCAAAAAAGTTGAACTCATAGTCGCCGATAATCAGTCCGATATATATGTGGCCGAGACGGTAGTACAGGAGCTTGTTTCACAGCAGCCTTCAGTTGTTCTCGGAAGCTACGGCGAGACGCTCACGCTTATAGCCGGAGACGCGGTCAAAGCCAACAATATACCGGCTATCGCAATTACCAGCACCAATCCGCTGATAACGGTAAACAACCAGTATTATTTCTGCGCTACTTATGCGGAAAGCAAGCAGGGAGACGCTTTGGCCAACTTCGTTTACACGGAGCAGAAAAAGACTAAAGCAGCCACTGTCAAGGTGGCGGGGGATGATACAGTTACAGCTAATATCAAAACATTTAAGGACAGGATGGAAAGCCTTTCGGTGGACGAGAACGCTATAGTAGGAAGCTTTGAGCTGCCGGCAGATTCAAATGACTACAGCGCCGTAATAGAGCAGATTGAAAGCTGCGGAGCTGAGGCGGTTTTTCTGGGCGTATCTCCGAAGATAGCGATGGGATTCTTTGATCAAGCTGAGAAAGCCAACCTTTCAAGCGTTCTGTTTGTGGGACCGAAGAGCTGGAACGACGAAAGCTTCCTCTCTTATATCGAGAAAGAGGGGCAGTTCAACATAGGGTATGCCGCCGATTTCAGCACCAATACCACTGTGACTGAGATGTCCGAAAAGTTCATCAAAGCTTATAAAGAAAAGTACGGAGAGGATGCTGAACCTGCCCAGAAGACAGCCGTAGCCTTCGACGCGTATCTCATGGCGATAGCCGCTATAGAGGACGCTTATGATAATACCATGTCATACAGTATGGATGAATACGCTGCTCTGGCGGCTACTGAAGCCGAGGGTAAAGCCATGAAAGACGAATGGGGCTCGACCAGGGAAACCGGTATTCCTGCAGGTAAAGCCATCAGGGATGCTATAAAGAGAATCGAGGGCTTTAAAGGCGCTTCCGGAATCATAACTTACGGAGGAACCAACGAGGCCATAAAGACCATAGAAGTCGTCTACCACGCCAAGGGCGTTTTAAAGGACAGCTTTACTGTCGAAGCGGAAGAGCTTGAATAAAATTTGCATGAATTTAAGTAAAATATAAATGAAAAAACAAAAAGGAGAAAATAAAATGGAAGAAAAGATAAAAGACGCTATAGGTCAGATAAGACCTTTCCTTCAGAGAGACGGAGGAGATATCGAATTTGTAGAACTGACTGACGACAACATCGTAAAAGTCAGACTTCAGGGTCACTGTGCAGGCTGCCCGGGCGCACAGATGACTATCAAGGGAGTAGTCGAGAGAATCATCAGAGAAAGCTACCCTGAAATCAAAGGAGTAGAGGCAGTCTAACGATGGAATACGAAAAATTCCTGGAAAAGAATAAAGAAGATATGATTTTCGCCCTTCAGAAAGTTGTTCGTATAAACAGCGAGGAGGGCGAAAGCTTTACGTGCGGGGACGGCAGTGTATATCCTTTCGGGCAAGGCGTGCAGGAAGCCCTCGAAACTGTTCTTGAAATGGGAAAAGATATGGGCTTTTCCGTCAAGAATGTAGACAACTACGGAGGCCATATCGACTTTGAGGGAAAAAGCGATAAGATCATGGCCATTCTCGGCCATCTGGACGTGGTTCCGGCCGGGTCAGGCTGGTCATTTGAGCCTTACAGCGGTGAAATCGCAGACGGAAAACTTTACGGCAGGGGAACCACGGACGACAAAGGTCCTGTGATTTCGTGCCTTTATGCGATGAAATCACTGAAAGACGCCGGATATCAGCCTCAGGCGACCATAAGGCTCATCCTTGGCCTTGATGAGGAGACCCACTGGAAAGGCATAGAATATTATTTCTCAAAAGAAAAACTTCCTGACTGGGGATTTACACCGGACGCCGAATTCCCGCTCATCAACGGCGAAAAGGGTATGCTGATATTCAGTTTGGCTAAAAAATTCGCCCAGACAAGAGGCGAGGGGCTTGAACTGCGTTCGCTGAAAGGCGGAACAGCTCCCAACAGCGTTCCCGACAGCTGCCGCGTGGTAGTCAACAGCCCTAAAACTGAAAAATATGAAGAGATCAAGGATAAGATAGCCCAGTACAGAGAACGCACCGGTTACAAGATCAATTTCAGGGGAGTGGGAAAATCCCTGGAGATAACGGCCGCCGGAAAAGCTGCCCACGGGGCTCAGCCAGAAAAAGGCCTCAACGCCGTATCGGTAATGATGGATTTTCTGGGAGAAGTGAATTTCGTCAACGAAGACGTCAACGATTTCATCAGCTTTTACAATAAATACATCGGCTTCTGCCTTGACGGCGAAAAGATGGGCATAGATTTGAGCGATGAAAAATCAGGCAAACTTGTTTTCAATCTGGGAATGGCGGAAATGGACAAAGAAGCAGGGAAGCTGGTAATCAACATCAGATATCCGGTGACCTGTTCAGACGATGACATCTACGGCGGCATGGAGGAACTGCTGACGAGATATGAAATCGGACTTATCAAGGAAGAACATAAGCTGCCGATTTACGTCGACACGGAAAGCGGCATGGCCAAAACGCTGCTGGAAATATATCAGAAGCATACAGGGGATTTCGATTCCAAGCCTCAGGTGATAGGCGGAGGTACTTACGCGAGAGCCGCCAAGGGAATAATCGCTTACGGAGGACTGTTCCCGGGAGATGAGGACCGTATGCATCAGAAGGATGAATGCATTGAAATAGAACGTCTTTTGCAGATGACAAAAATTTATGCCGAGGCTATTTACAAATTGTCGTCGGAAGAATATAATGTTTAAAGTAATTATGTAATCTGTTTCAGGGCGGGGTGAAATTCCTCACCGGCGGTATAGTCCGCGAGTCCGCCGTTAGATAAGGCGGACAGATCAGGTGAAATTCCTGGACCGACGGTATAGTCCGGATGGGAGAAACACTAGGATACAACATATGTTGCTTTTGTGTGTAACGGTTATGTAACTCGTGAGCCTTGATATTCGATGCGTATCAAGGCTTTCCTTTATTCCTGACAGATTCCTTTTGACACAGATAAAATTACTTAAAGAAAAGAGGAATATGTTATGAACAGCAAACAAAACAGTGTGAGACTTGCCAAGATGGCCATGCTCGTAGCCCTTTCGATAGTGCTGGTGATGATAATACACTTTCCGATATTTCCTGCTGTAGCCTTTCTCGAATACGACCCTGCCGATATTCCGATACTGATCGGAACATTCGCATTCGGCCCGGTGGCAGGAATCGTTCTGACAGTGGTCACTTCGCTTATACAGGGATTTACGGTAAGCGTGCAGAGCGGAGTCTACGGAATAATAATGCACATAATCGCCACTACGGCGCTGGTCACTGTGGCCGGCGTGATCTACAGAAAGCATAAGACTAAAAAGATGGCCGTAATAGGTCTGGCGGCAGGAACTCTGGCGATGGCTGCCGCCATGTTCTTTGCCAACATGGTGATAACGCCCAAATTCACAGGCATGCCCCTCGAGGCCATCATGGATCTGATGCCTCTGATCCTGCTTTTCAACATAGTAAAGGCCGGCATAAACAGTATAGTAACTTTCATCTTATATAAGAGGATATCTCCGTTCCTGCACAGATAGGAGCTGGCTCTCTTAACAGACAGGTGCCGGATTCCTGTACGGCTGGGAGCACGGAATCTGCATGCCGTACGGCTATGCGGCGGATATAAATTTTGCGGACGGGCAATTAAATAGAAATAATATGGATATAAAGCGAATAATTAAAATAAAAAATGAAGAAGAGACGAGAAATTTCGGCATAGAGCTGGGCCAAAACGCGCGCCCGGGACAGGTGATTGCTCTGATAGGAGACCTGGGCACAGGCAAAACCACGCTGACAGGATACATCGCTCAGGGGCTTGGCATCACCGAAAACATCAGCAGCCCGACCTTTACCGTCGTAAAGGAATATGAAAGCGGCAGAATTCCCCTTTACCATTTTGACGTGTACAGGATAGGAGACGCTGACGAGCTGTTCAATATAGGGGCCTATGAGTACTTCGACGGAGACGGCCTGTGCGTCATAGAATGGGCCGATTTGATCCTCGATGAGCTGCCGGAAGATACGGATTATATAATGATAGATTACGGCAGCAGCGAGGGAGAAAGGATTTACAGATGTACATTCTAGCGATAGAAACTACGGGAAAACTCAGTTCAGCCGCGCTGATAGACGGCAGGGGAGGAGTCGTCGGGCAAAAGATTTCCGCGGATTTCATGAGTCATCTTAAAAACCTGGTGCCTATGATAAGTGAACTTCTCGATGAGACAGGAATAGAAAAAAATCAGCTCACCCATATAGCCGTCTCCAGGACCCGGTTCTTTCACAGGAATAAGGATAGGAGTCTCGACGGCCAGAGCCCTTTGCCAGAGTCTCGGCCTGCCGGCAGCAGCGGTCCCTACCCTGGAAAGCTTTCTCTATAAAAAAGAAGCGCGGGAGAAAGGCTCTGAGGACGTGGCCTGCGCTGTGATAAACGCCAGACGCGGCCAGGGGTACGGTGGGGTAGAGGGATATATGAAGCCCCAGCCATGCATG